>Ga0222632_1000005_pt1 | contig 308887 bp, 249 predicted proteins | sample AntAcemetageno46_FD_179828 | JGI IMG/M metagenome (GOLD analysis project Ga0222632, IMG submission 179828) | Saline water microbial communities from Ace Lake, Antarctica - #46 | ecosystem: Environmental > Aquatic > Non-marine Saline and Alkaline > Saline | place: Antarctica: Ace Lake...
AGTACTATTTGTGGAATATTTTAAGGATTACTTAAACTAATCGGCAAAACCTTTCCCCTGAGTACTTTATGACCCCCTAGGCTGAAATCACCTATATACGACGCCATCTCAAATGACTGTAAAGGGGCTTCGTAACCTGGAAATGCCTCCTGAAGCATCTCAGTTTGGACCGCACCTAGGGCAAGGCAATTAAATGCCCAAGAAGATTCTTTATACTCTTCTTGAAGACATTCTATCAGAACAGCAAGGGCTCCCTTGCTAGAACTATAGGCTGATAAGCCTGGAAATTTACTCGATCCCATAAATCCTCCCATCGAACCTAGGGCAACAATATGTGCGTTTCGGTTAAATAATGGCTCAAAAGATTGCATCATTTGGAAAAGAGAAAACACATTTACTTGATATTGCCTTAAAATATCATCGCGCGTAAATTGCCTTAAGGGCTTGTTGATTAACAAGCCTGCATTATGTATCAATATATCTATGCCTCCTAGCTTATGTTCAACGGCCTCTTGCAAGCCCGAGTAATCTAACTTTTCTAGGTCAAAAGGATACACCTCACAATCTGTATCAAGCTGCAGGGCATCTAATGCTACTTCATTTCTTGCAGTGGCTAATACTTGATGATCTTTTGCCAAATACTCCACAAGCGCTTTACCTATACCTCTAGATGCACCGGTAACTAAAATCTTCTTTGAGCCCATGTCTAAAGCAACATACTTAATGGGTGCTCCAAATTTCTCTTAACCTCTTGTAGAAACTGAGCGCCCGCAACGCCATCGACTATTCTATGATCACAGGATAAAGTTACTTTCATTCTTTTACCAGCAACTACTTGACCGTCTTTTACAACTGCCTCATCTCGGATAGCACCTATTGCCAGAATACAAGAGTCAGGGGGATTTATTATTGCTGTGAATTCTTCTATGCCAAACATACCCAAGTTGGATATGGTGAAGGTATTTCCTTCCCAATCCTTAGGCTGTAATTTCTTTGTTTTTGCCTTGTCAGCTAGTTCACGAACCTCCGCAGAAATAGTCGACAAGCCTTTTTGGTCGGCAAATCGTACGACGGGGACCAGTAGACCTTCCTCTACACTTACTGCAACCCCTATATGTATATGATCATTGAATCGAAGTTTATCGCCCAGCCAACTGCCATTAACATAAGGATGATTACGCAGGGCCATAGCACAAGATTTCACCACAAAATCATTGAAAGATACTTTTGCACCCGTTGCTTCTGCAAGTGCTTTTCTCTCTTTCCAGATTTTGTCCATATCCACATCAATGGTCAAATAAAAATGAGGCGCTGAAAATTTTGATTCGGAAAGTCTGCGCGCAATGACCTTTCGCATTTGAGAGACATTCTGCTCTGAATAGGATTCTTTGCCAGAAATAAACTCTCGAGCAATCGGATAATTTTCCTGAGACACCTCAGGAGACGTCTCCAAACCCTCAACATCTCTGCGAACTATTCTTCCTCCATCACCCGTTCCCTTAATTGATCTTAAGTCGAGTCCTTTATCCTCAGCAATCTTTTTAGCCAGCGGTGAGATCTTCATTCGATCAGTGCTCTCACTTACCGCAGGTTTTGAATCTTGCAAAACTTCTACTGAAGACTTTGAGGCATTATCAGAAGGCTTCTCTTCTATCACTTCCGTTTCTATGCCTACTTTCAGGCTTGCTCCATTGATTAAGGCTTGAATGTCCTCACCTTCTATTCCAAGAATTGCCAAAATACTATCAACAGGAGCTGACGCACCCTCTTCCACACCTATATATAGCAAAGTTCCTTCTTGAAAAGACTCAAACTCCATTGTTGCTTTGTCAGTTTCAATTTCCGCAAGCAAGTCGCCTTCGTTCACATTGTCACCCACCTTTTTATGCCATTGAGCCACAACGCCATCAGTCATTGTATCACTCAGTCTTGGCATAGTTACTACTTCCGCCATAATTTCTTTAGTCCTTTATAAATGGATAATCCTCTTGATCATAAATGTGCTTGTATAGGCTTGATGCGTCTGGGAATGGAGACTCTTCTCCGAATTCTACACACTCATTCACACGCAACTTAACTTTATCTGCTATTTCTTTCAGCCCTTCCTCCGTTAAATATTTTTTCTTGAGAATAACATCTCTTACTTGAGTTATCGGGTCAATTTTCTGATATTCAGCTACTTCATCTTTAGTACGATACTTTTGAGCATCGCTCATAGAGTGACCCTTATATCGATAGGTCTTAATTTCCAACAGACTAGGTCCGCCACCAGACCTGGCGCGATCAACGGCTTCTTGAACTGCCTTATATACATTAACTGGATTCATTCCTTCTACTGGACCACAAGGAATATCATAACCCAGACCCAATTTCCAAATATCAACATGGTTTGCAGATCTTTCAACAGATGTTCCCATTGCATATCCATTATTTTCTATAATGAAAACAACAGGTAACTGCCACATAGCAGCCAGATTTAGTGTCTCGTGAAATGCGCCCTGTCGAACGGCTCCATCTCCCATATAAGTTAAGGTAACATTTGGATTCTCGAGATATTTATCTGCAAATGCCAATCCTGCGCCCAAAGGAATTTGACCTCCAACAATTCCATGTCCGCCATAAAAATGGTGTTCCTTGCTAAAAATGTGCATTGAACCTCCTTTACCATGGGAGGTGCCCGTATCCTTGCCCATCAGTTCTGCCATCACTCTTTTGGGATCAACGCCCATACCAATAGGTTGAACATGATTTCTGTAGGCCGTAATCATTTTGTCTCCTGGATTCATCGCCAACAATGAACCAGCAAGTATGGCTTCTTGACCATTGTATAAGTGCAGAAATCCTCTGATCTTTTGCTGGATATATAACGCGCCCGTTTTATCCTCAAATTTTCTCCAGAATAACATATCCTCATACCACTTGAGGTATACTGCTCCAGTAATTTTCTTTACAGCCATCTAGTTTTAATTTACAGTGCGCCAAAAATAATTAGAAATGCCCGCGAATTGCGGGCAAATCAATAAAATGTGTTATTTATACACTTAGTGCTTAAAAATCCTTTCTATCCTTCGTTGGCAGACTCACCAAATCCAAAGAACAACGTAAAACGCAAAGTGTTCTCAAGCGGACTTCTAACAGTAGGAGTCGCTGGGACTAAATATGCAAAATCCAATCCAAAAACATTGTATTTAAGACCCAGTCCAAGTGTGAAATATTTTCTATTTCCTTTCGTTTCATGCTCATACTGGTATCCTCCTCTCAAGAAGAACTTATCATCGTAATTATACTCAACTCCACCATTCCAAATAAACTCACGCAATTCTTCTTGTGCTCCTCCAGGTGCATCACTAAATGATTGAAAGATTCCTGCGAAGGATCCAACATTATCGTCTTCTCCTGCTAAAACATTGCCATTATCGTCTCTTATTGGTGGCGTTGGCACCAATAATTTATTCGTTTCCGCAGTGAATGACATGGAGTTATATTCATCGAATGAAACGGTATACGTTCCACCAAATCTTAAGTTCGTAGGAATGAAATCGGCATTTGCATCATCGCTATAGGTGATCTTCGCACCCACATTACTAAACAATAAACCAAGGGCGTAATTTGATTTTTGCCCTCCTGGCAAATTAAATTCCTTTGATCGATAATAAACACCTAAGTCAGAAGAAAAGGATTGTCCAGGTTTTGTGTTATTGCCGGTAACCTGACTGGCTTGATTCAAATTTGAGAAGATGTACCGAAGAGCAACTCCCATAGAAAGATTCTCACTCAGTTTTAAAGCATAAGCACCATCAACTGCAAATTCATTCGGACTCAGGTTTCCGAGTGATTGAGCTTGATCTCCTGTTAAATTTATTTCTCCTAGGGAAAAATACTTGAGTGAAAAACCAAGTCCCTGCTTATCACTAATCTTTCTATGATAGGAAACGTATGCAAGGTCAATGTCTGGAACCAATCTGCTAAGCCAAGGAGTGTAGGACATAGATAGTCCATTATACTTATCATCTAGGAAGGCCAGTTTTGCAACGTTCCAATGAATTGAGTTATTGTCTGGAGTTGTGCTCACACCCACATCGCCCATTCCTCCCGACCGACTATCCGGTGAGATGATTAGAAATGGTACTGCAGTTGTAATTACGTTATAATCATCTGTTTGCGCCATCAAATTAGATGCTATGAGCAAAAGAACAAGAGGCAAGAACCTCATTTTCATATTATTATGTTTCAAAATTACTGCAAATATAAAGTTAAAGAGGTAGCCTAACGCAGAATTACGAGCTTCTGGTATTCTTGGGCTTGAGATTGATCTAATTTAGAACGAACACTCAGCTTATACATATAGACTCCTTTTCCAATTCGGTCACCATAATCATCTAAACCATCCCAACTTATTCCCGTTACTCGATTTCCTTGAGGAATTATTTCTCTTCTTATGGTTTTAACCATTTTACCAGAGACTGTGAAAACCTGAACAAGAACTTCCAAAGGTTGATTTGCACGATTATGCTCAAATTGAAACTCCGTATAGGTTGTAAACGGATTGGGGTAATTTAACACATACCGCAATGTTAAATCCTCCGAATCTGCAACAATAAAATCAATGGTAGATTCTGAGGGATTATTGTAGACGTCCCACGCTCTCAAAGTTAAAGTATGGCTTCCTTCACTTAAATCGTTGAGGGCAAATCGCAGACTTCCCTTTTGGAAGCTATTAACATCTGCAGTATAGTACTCATTTAATACGACGGCATTATTTATATCTCCATCCAAAATAGCCAAAATATCATGTCCAATTCCTCTGCCTACTGTATTAATACCGGAAGAATCAGACAGTACTGCATAAATTTCAGGTGCTTCATTGGTCATTCCACCGTTCACAAAACTTTCATCGTTAAGATAAAGGGCTACTTCTGGTCCTTTTGTATCCAACGATGCTGTAGTATCCAGTCCACCTAAATAAAAATCCTCATAAAACCCAGCTGCATCATCAGCTCCATCGGCGGCGTAATAGGCAATTCTACCTTTTCCAAATTGATAGGAAATATCTAGGGGAACAACAAATTTAAAACTGAATTCACCATTTACTACGCTAGCTCTGCCCTGATATACTATGTTATTTCTTTCTACAAACGATTGTGGAGAACCCACTCCGTCGTTTACAAGTGTTTGTCGAAGCACTTCCTTATCGTATACTATGGGCCTTACTTCTCCATTGAAACTTGATAATAGTTGACCCGCATGATCTTCTATTCGCCCTTTAACTGAGACTTGATTTAAGGAATTGATAGTATCTGTAAATGTGCTAACGTTTATTCCATTCACCTCAGTAGTTGCAATATTGAAATTGGGAATAGCTAATTTCATTGCCGGATCACCAAAAAGTGAAAAACTCAATTTATCCCTTCCGGGATTATTATTCTTTACCATTCGGATAATCTCTCCTAAAGAGCGCGTAACTCCGTTTGGACGATGCAAGGCTGTATCAAAAATCTCAGCAGTTAAAGCTAAGGTCTGTGGACTTGCATACACTACTCTTTGGGTGGAGTATAGCGCTATAAATCCTCCATTGGGATTGAGATGGCCGTACTCTCCTGCTGATATTCTTTGGGGATCATCGTAACGTGTAAATTCACATGTGATGGTTATACAGAGAGGCATGGCGTATCTATTTGTCCATGAATTAATATCGTTCAACTGTAAAATCCGTTCGGATGCCAATCCGATTTCTCCACCATGACCTGTATAAGCGGTTATTAAATTTCCACCTTGAATTGATCGTATAAACTGATCTTGTGCTTGAGGATAACGTTCGCTTCCGCCGCTTATAATTTGCTGATACGAATCGATATAAATTTTCTCTTGATTGATACGTGGATCTTGAGCAGCTGCAATGGCAGCAGCTTGTTCTGCAGATCGCATAAGAGCTGTTTCCCAAGATAGATCTACATCATCTGCCGCTATCAATATATTTGAACGCCAATTACCCAAAGCCAAAGGATCCGAAGAGTAACGGATAATTTTATTGACCATTGCATTTGCATTCGATAGATTTCGAGCTACAAATCTTCCAATTCCGACATCTAATTGATCCACTGAATTCACTCCACCTTCATTTGGATCTAGAAACCCGAAATAGTCGTCTGAACAAATACTGACATTCAGTGAAAAGGAAGAATTCGATTCCCAGGTTGGAACTAGATTGGTCTTATTCGTCAATCTATCCTTGTAATCATAAGAAGCATCTCCGAACAATAAAAGATTCTTCAACCCTGAATTTGGACCTGAACGCTCATAGAACATCCTTGAAATATTCTTTATTGCAGTTAAATCTGGCACTCCACTTGAAAACTCATTATACAATTTATCAATAGGCACCATCTCGACAGAGATACCTTGATCATTTCTGTGAAAATCTGCCAAAACCTGAACAGCAGATTCTAGACTCGGATGGTAAATTATCAATAATTCTGGCGCTGCTAAAGAGTGTAAATTTTGATTCTCTAAAACTCCGATAAAGCCTGGTTCTGGAAAATCATTTCCTCTGAAGGCAACAAATTCCATTAGCGTATCTGTTTGTACTTTAAACTGAGCCGTGCTTCCTTGAAAACTCGGAATAATTTCTTCAATATTCAAATGGTCTGTAACATTCCAGATTTTCGCATCCGAATTGGAATTTAGTATTGAAAAGGCTGAAACTTCTCCAACTCCTGCCGATCTAGAATCTCTAAACTGTAGTTGGGATAAACCCGCTTGATTCAAATCCCTTCTGCATTGTACTTCAACAAAATCCATCCAGGCAATTGCTGAAGGATTAACGGAATTATTATACGTAGTTGTTATGGTGAAAGCGGAAGAAGGTGATAGAAATGTGTTGTTACCCACTTTAGCGTTGACATAATCTGCACCCGCCACGGTAAGGTTTATTGCATCAAATAAAAGTGATACAGGAACGGATCCTGCAACTGAGTAATTCAGAAAAGTTCCAGCAGTAGAAGATCGAGCTACCGCTCTTGTTCGCAAGCTAAGGGGTTCTGCTGTTCGCAACCATGGAAAACTAAAACTGTAATTATAGCTTGGTGTAAAATCAAATTTTTCTCCAAACCATTGCTTCCCTGTTCCTATTAGATTGAATAGGTCATTCTCTATAAATGCATAATCGTCAAAACTAGTCACTTGATTTGTAGCAGGTAAAGTACTTACATTTACCAGAGATACTTTCTTACTCGGCCCAAGGTCAAAAGCGATGAAGTAGGTATTGACATCAGAGTACAGATTTTGCTCATGTGTAAACACACCTGAACTTTCCTTCCATTGATGCGGTCCTTTGGCATAAAAAAGAATGTAATCGTTTCCATCGAAGATTCCATTCCCATTTTCAACAACTTGAATTGGGACTTCCTCAATATCGTCGTATTGGAGCGTTGCATTATCCTCCGGCAACATTCCATTTCCGTTTCCAAAAACACGAATCTCATTGGAACTTACACCAGCAAAATTGATGTCATTTGAATTCAAATATTGGGCAGATATCTTATACAATCCGGTCTTGGTCACACTTACTTTTACCCATCTACCATTAGCCAATACACTTTGACTTTTATACGCCTGAACCTTCTGAGTCTTCTGTTTCACCTCTTCAGTCTCTGTCCAAACAAGCTCAAACTCTACTAAACGTCTAGTTACTCCATTCACTTTTCTGTACGGAAGAACGCTTATCAGGAGGAAATTCTGTTTTTTTTCCATTCTAATTTCGAATTTCAATCCATAATTTGATTCCAAATCGGATAAACCTTTGTCGTTTCCAGTCAAGTCTACTTCTTTCAAAATGTCTAGCGACACAGACTTAACGCCACTCGGAATCGGAATTCTTAGAAACTTTATAGGCAGATTAGAAAAACTTTCATCCGCAGAAGCACCATAAAAAAGAGGTATTTCAATCGAATTATCCGGATTATCAATAAACCAAGAACTGGATCCATTCCATTCAATATCAAAGCGCTTGGAATTAGATTGACCCAATAGAGCAAAGGTTGAAAGAAGAAAGACTAAACTGAAAAGATTTCTCAAAGCTGGATCCATTTTTATCAATAACGTTGAAATGCATTTCAAAGTGCACTGCATTAGTGCGTATGTTAGCGATCACAAAAGTAATTCGCTTGAATGACCTTTGTGAAATAGTAATCGATTACAAACGTTAAAGACTCGAATGAAAGCCATTCTGCGATATATTAATTCGTATTATTGCTCCTTGATGCTATGAGCTCAAAGCCCATGATGAGAATTTTATGGAGTTTGTTGATCTGCCTTTCTGCATTAAGTCTGAAAGCTCAAGATCCACATTTCTCTCAATACTACGCCAACCCCTTATATCTGAATCCTGCTTTTGCAGGTTCGGAGAGATGTCCGCGTTTTATAATGAACTACCGGAATCAATTTCCGGCCTTTGGTGCGTATCAAACGTACAGCGCTTCTTTTGATCAATATTCTTCAGCACTAAATGGTGGTTTGGGATTAATGGTCCTTCGAGATGATGCTGGTAACGGCGCTTTAACTTCAACTGAAGTGAGTGGAATCTATTCATATCATTTGAAGGTGAGTCGGAAGTTTTTCATTCTTGCTGGATTCCAGGCAACCTTTAGACAGCGCTCACTGAATTGGGGATCCTTTACCTTCCCTGATCAGATTGATCCCTTCTACGGTTTTGTTCTGCCAACAAGCGAGGTTGCTCCAGGTAGCACAACCAATAATCACGTAGATCTTTCAACCGGATTAATTGGATACACCAAGAATTTTTTCTTTGGAGTTGCAGCCCATCACCTCACTCAACCCAATGAAGCATTCTTTACAGATTCTAAATTGCCCATTAAGTTGACCACCCACATTGGTGCCAATATTCCTATCACCAAAAAAAGATTACATAATTCAGTTCAGAATTATCTCATTCCAAATATAGTTTTCCAAACACAGGGACCTTTCACGCAGATTACATACGGTTTAGCTTTTGCTCGAAACGGTATTGCAGCAGGATTAGGACTAAGACAAAACAGCGTTAACATTGATGCTTTGATATTAAACGTAGGTTTTATTCCTGATAAATTGCCTTGGAGAATCGGATACAGTTACGACTACACAATATCTGAATTCTCTAATGCAGGTGGTGGAGCGCATGAAATATCACTGGCATATCAATTCCCATGCAAGGTTAAACGCAAACGTGTTGACGCAATAAAATGTCCTAAGTTCTAGTTTATTAGACAATGAAAAGATCAAATCACATATTTTCCTATCCATCTATGAAATCATTTTTCGCAATTGGAATGTCTATTTTCATCCTTTCCTCTTGTTCACAGAAAAGCGGCACAACAGGATGGAAAATTAACGACAAAAAGAATGGAGGTTTTCATATAAATACAAAATATAAGGGTCAGGAAACTGCACCTGGACTTGTTTTTGTTGAAGGCGGCACATTCACAATGGGTAGAGTTGAAGAGGACTTTCTAAAGGATTGGAACAATGTTCCAAGACAAGTTACAGTCTCTTCTTTTTATCTCGATGAATTTGAAGTCACCAATGCGGATTATAGAGAATATCTTTATTGGTTGAGAAGAGTATTCGATTATGACTACTACCCAGAAATCTATCGGTCTGCATTACCTGACACACTGGTTTGGAGGGATAAGATTGCTTATAATGAAACCTACGTTGAGAATTATTTAAGACACCCTGCCTATAATTTCTATCCTACAGTAGGCGTAAGTTGGGTTCAAGCAATGAAGTATTGTTCTTGGAGAACAGACCGTGTGAACGAGCGCATACTAATAGACGAAGGTATTTTTAATGAAATGCATGAGCAAACAGATGCCGAGCATTTTGATACAGAAGTTTATCTTTATAAGCAAGGAGAGTACACCCAGCAGGACAAGAAAGGTTTACCAGACTATAATCCAAATAGCGTTTACGGAAAAGAAGGAAGACCTGCTAGAATAGAAGATGGTATTTTATTACCTAAATTCAGACTTCCAACTGAAGCAGAATGGGAATATGCCGCTTACGGAAATATCGGTAATCGCTCATTTGATAGAACAGTAGAAGCAAATAAGTATCCATGGAGCGGTACAGCAATGCGAAATGGCGATAAGAAAGGTCGTGGAAACATGCTTGCAAACTTCAAGCGCGGAAACGGTGATAATATGGGTTCAGGAGGATACCTGAATGACCAAGCAGATATTACTATTCAAGTTGGATTCTACCCTCCAAACGATTTTGGATTATATGATATGGCTGGAAACGTAGCCGAATGGGTTATGGATGTTTATCGTCCGTTATCTTCAGAGGATGTCAACGATTTCAGAGCTTTTAGAGGTAATCAGTATACATCACTCGATGATAATTATGAAGACATAGGATCATTGGAAGTTCTACAGGATCCTCAGTTCGACTCAGATAGCTCCATCATACGTTTACCAGGTCAATTACCCGTAAGAGAGGTTACAGTAGAAGAGAATTTGAATCGTAGAAATTACCAGCAGTCTGATTACCGTGATTTCAAGGATGGCGATAAAGAATCCTCTATATACTATGACCAAGAGATTGAGGAGGGTGAAAATGCGATGTACGATTATGCACAAAATACATTAATCGGTAATACAGTTAGAGTATACAAAGGAGGATCATGGAAAGACAGAGCCTATTGGCTTTCTCCCGGAACCCGTCGTTATCTCGAAGAAGATCAAGCAACCGATTTTATTGGATTCCGCTGCGCAATGGATCGGGTTGGATTCCAAAACTTGGATTCAAAACGAAAAAAGAAGTCGAAAGACGTAAAGCAGAAGAAATTCAAGCGTTACAAAAAAAGTTAAATTTGAAACCGGCCTAGGCCGGTTTTTTTTATAATACTCGTTAATTGGCTATGATCGAAAAGATATATAAAGCCTTTCTTGAATCATCTGGAGTATGTACTGACACCAGAAATATTGGCGCCTCTTGCTTCTTTATTTGCCTAAAGGGAGACCATTTTAATGGCAATGACTTTGCCTTGAATGCCCTAAAACAAGGTGCGAAATTTATACTCGTCGATGAAGATCGAAATTGGGATTCAAACCAAATTCTCATCGTTGATAATTGCCTCGAAACACTCCAAGCATTAGCAATATATCATAGGAATACATTATCAATTCCAGTAATAGGTCTAACTGGGAGCAATGGCAAAACTACTACCAAAGAGCTTTTTCGTGAGGTGCTTTCTAGCACAAAAAAGGTCAAAGCTACTATTGGTAACCTCAATAATCATATTGGAGTTCCTCTCAGCATCTTATCTATAAATAAGAGTGACGAAATCGCAATAATTGAAATGGGTGCAAATGCCCAGAAGGAAATTGAATTCTTATCGGGTATATCTAAACCCGATATTGGCTATATCACAAACTTCGGCTTGGCTCATTTGGAAGGTTTTGGTGGACCTGAAGGTGTAATCAAAGGGAAAAGCGAACTATATGAGTACTTGCTTCTAGATTCTAAGATTGCCTTAGTGAACTCTGATGACCCTATTCAAATAGACAAAAGTTCAGGTTTAACTAGAATACTATTTGGCACTTCCGAAAAACCTCCTTTTCAGTTTAGCTTGGCAGATGCCAAGAATACTGTTTCGATTCGATGGAATGATACATTGGTTGAAACCCAGCTTACAGGAGCATATAATTTTAATAATATCGCAGCAGCAGTAAGCCTTGGAGTCTATTTCAATATCCCTCCAAACGAGATAATAAGAGCCATTTCAAATTATGCGCCAAGCAATCATAGATCTCAATGGAAACAAGGACTTTACAACTCGCTCATTGTAGATTGCTATAATGCAAACCCAAGTAGTGTTGAGCTCGCTTTGGATAATTTAGCTGTTCAAACAAAACCACGGGCAGCCATTCTTGGAGATATGTTTGAGATGGGTGAATATGCACAAGTAGAACATCAGAAGATTATTGATCATGCCATTGCATTAGGAATCGAAAAACTCATATTCGTTGGATCTCATTTTTTAGATTGCAATTTCCCTCCTGCTATCACTTGCATTCAAACTACCCAGCAAGCATATGATTTCCTTCGCAATAACCCTCTTAAAGAACATACCATTCTAATTAAAGGCTCGCGCGGAATGACCTTAGAAAAGCTTTTAGAGTTGCTCTAAAAGCCATTTAGCGCTACCTTAACGCCAAGTGTAATCCATTTGAATACTGCTGAATTAAATAAAGTTTATAGTCTCTCCCAGCTTACAAAAAGTGTAGAGAATCTTCTTCGTCCCCAGTTCTCTAAAAGATATTGGATTAAGGCAGAAATGTTGCGTCTCAATCATCATGCTAGAACAGGTGGATGCTATCCCGATTTAGTTGAAAAACAAGAGGATAGAGTAATAGCCCAAGTAAAATCTGTGCTCTGGAAACAGAATTTTCAGCGCATAAATGCGCTCTTTCAACAGAATTTAAAAGAATCTTTGAAGGATGGCAGCGCACTTATGCTTGAGGTTTCAATACACTACGATCCAATTAAAAGTCTTTATTTATTCATTCATGATATCAGTCTTGAATTCTCCATTGGTCAACTTGAAAAACAACGAACCGCTACAGCACTGCGCCTAAAAAAAGAAGGTCTTTTCCAGAAAAATAAGCAGGTAGCTTATCCTACTATTCCAAAGCGTATTGCCATAATTAGCGAACAGACCAGCGATGGATTTCTTGACTTCATCCAAGTTTTAAATCAAAGTAGATGGAAAGATGCTTTCTTCTTTCATTTATTTCCAGCAGTGCTGCAAGGAGATGGTGCCATGTATTCCATTCCATCTCAAATCAGAAGAATTGAAGCGGTTAAAAATCATTTCGACCTAATTGCAATTATTCGAGGTGGTGGATCAGAGCTGGATATGAATTGCTACGATTCATACGCCATTTCTTCTGCCATTGCCAACTGTTCTTTGCCTGTGATCACTGGAATTGGACATTCCACTAACTTAACTCTCAGCGAGCAACTTGCTTTTCACAATGGCATTACTCCTACTGCTATTGCTCATACGCTTATTGAGGAAATTGATGCTTTGTGGGAACCCATAAATGAATACGATAATGTGCTGTCAAAAAGATGCATACCCATTATAAAAAATGCAAAAGAGCTGCTCCAAAGTTTACAAAAATGGATGCATCTTAAGGGAGTTGCTTCCATTGGAAATCATCGGCATTTTTTAGAGGAACAGATTCATGAAATGGAAAATGCTAGGCGATTAAAGGAAAGAGAGGAACGAGAAAAACTCAATCATTCTATTAAGGCGTTGCGCAGTCTTAATAGAAAAGCTCAAGACGAACTAAACCAACAGATACGCACAATTGATCGACTCCAAAATGCTTTCATTCGCGCCAATAACTTCGAAGAACGAAGGCTAAACGAAAGTCGTACGAAAATCAAGGAATCTGCTATAAAAGTAACGTCTAAAGGCCAAAATATTATCGCAGAGAATACGCCTTTACTATCGAAGTACAGTATTCGGTTTATTCAAGAAAATGAAAAGAAAGTCCAAATCGATTTGAGATATCTCAATGTTGTTGATCCAAAGAACACGCTAAAACGTGGGTATAGTATTACACGCATTCATGGGAAGGTTTTACAGTCGAACAGTGCGTTATTGAGTGGAGATCGAATAGAAACAGAATGGAAAGAAGGAACTTTCACATCTCGTATTGAGTCTAATGAAACCAATTAAACAATGAATTACAAAGAAGCTTCAGATGAACTTCGACTGATTGTTGAAGAAATTGACACAGGCGAAATTTCAATTGATGACCTATCTATTAAGGTGAGGAGAGCGGCAGAATTGATTAAATTCTGTAGGAATAAACTGAGTGAAACCGCAACGGATGTGTCTGCGATTCTAAGCGAGTTAGATGACTTCGACAAAGAGAATTCTATCAAGGAAAAAACCAAGTCCTAGGAAATTTGCATTCTCAACTCTGATCTCTTTCCTAGTCTTTTAATACATAAAAAGGCCATATAGAATCTATTCTATATGGCCGCTAGTCTATTGAACTGTAGCGCACTTATTCGTTTAGTAGCGCTCTTGAAATGACGATTTTTTGAATCTCACTGGTACCCTCATAAATCTGAGTAATCTTGGCATCACGCATGAGTCTTTCCACATGATACTCTTTAACGTATCCATATCCACCATGAATTTGAACCGCTTCATTTGTTACAGTCTGTGCAATAGTTGATGCAAACAGCTTCGCTTGTGCACTTTCCTTCTCAAAGGACAATCCTTGATCTTTCAACCAAGCAGATTTCAACACCAATAAACGCGCTGCATCCACTTCTGTTGCCATATCTGCGAGCTTGAAAGCAATAGCCTGATGTTTGTAAATTTCTTTACCAAAAGCTTTCCTTTCTTGAGAGTACTTTAAAGCCAACTCCAATGCACCACTGGCAATACCCAAGGCCTGTGCTGCAATTCCTATTCTTCCGCCCGACAAGACTTTCATTGCGAATTTAAATCCAAATCCATTCTCACCTAAACGATTTGCTTTTGGAACCTTTACATCCTGAAACATAAGTGAATGCGTATCAGAACCTCTGATTCCCATCTTATCTTCCTTCTTACCAACCACAAAACCTTCCACTCCCTTTTCAACTATTAGACAGTTGATTCCGCGATGACCAAGTTCTGCATCTGTCTGAGCCATTACTAGATACACAGATGCCGAATTACCATTAGTAATCCAGTTTTTGGTTCCATTTAATATATAATGATCTCCTTTATCTATGGCAGTTGTTCGCTGCGATGTTGCATCTGATCCGGCTTCTGGCTCACTTAAACAAAATGCTCCAATCTTTTCTCCTTTCGCAAGCGGAATAAGGTATTTCTGCTTTTGCTCTTCGTTACCGAATTTTTCCAAACCCCAGCAAACAAGAGAATTGTTTACTGACATTACAACTGATGCAGAAGCGTCTATCTTCGAAATTTCTTCCATTGCTAAGACATAACTCACCGCATCCATTCCGCCGCCGCCATATTTTGGGTCGACCATCATCCCCATAAATCCAAGTTCCCCCATCATCTTTACTTGATCAGTTGGAAACCTTTGATTATTGTCACGATCGATTACACCGGGTAACAATTCATTTCTAGCGAAATCTCTTGCTGCTTGGCGAATCATTTCATGCTCCTCCGTTAATTTGAAATCCATGAAGTTAGTTTTACGAAATTTGAACAGTCTACAAAGCTAAAAGTTTGCAGCCATTGAGATGATATAAATATTTACAACAAATGACAATTATGATTGGTGCCATGACCGGCACCTCAATGGATGGATTGGACCTCTGCCTTGCAGGCTTTATTGAGCCAAGGCCCAACGAATTCAAATACGATATAATAGACTCAATATCTATTAGTTACAGCAAATCCTTGAAGACCGAACTTCGCAATGCTCACTTATTATCTGCTACCGAACTTCTCGTTTTGGATCGGAAATTTGGCAGCTGGTGTGCAGAACAAATCCTCCTTTTCTCTTCAAAAACAAATAGAGTGCAGGGAATTGCCTTCCATGGTTCTACCGTTTTCCATCAGCCATCAAAGAATCTTAGCTTTCAATTGGGCAATCCCGAAATAATGGCTCAGCTAACACAATTGCCGATAATTGCTAATTTTCGGAATCCAGATCTGAACTTGGGCGGAAGAGGTGCTCCTCTTGTTCCTTTTGGAGATGCCTTTCTTTTCAATTCGTATAGCGCTTGCCTCAATTTGGGAGGATTTGCAAATTATTCTGAATCGATAGATGGACGTCGCATCGCCTCCGATGTTTCATTCTGCAACTTTATAATGGACCAATACGCTCGTCGAGAAGGAATAGACTTTGACCATTCTGGTCAACTTGCTGCAAGTGGTACGTTGATTCCAGAGCTGTTTAGGGTATTGAATAAAAAGATGGAATCGTATAATGACTCCGGAATTGCACTTACCCGAGAATGGATTGAAGCAGAAATAAATCCGCTTTTTACAGACGATAAGACCGAAGATATTCTACATACTTGCTGCGAACATATTGGTTACCAAGTATTCCAGAGGATACGAAGTAAAGAGAACCTACTCATTACTGGGGGAGGTGCCTACAACCATTATCTTGTTTCACGAATAGATCATTATACAGGAGTGAAAACTCAAACCGCTCCTAAGCGTTTAATTGAAATGAAAGAAGCGCTCATCTTTGCGTTTCTAGGGTGGATGCGCCTTCAAAACCGCGTAAATTGCCTCTCTAGTGTTACGGGTGCAAGAGCTGATCATTCCACTGGGAGTATCTATTCAAACTAGAATGACAATTCAAGCAATTCGCTTTAAACTGATACGCTCGACAATAGAAATGCAAAAAGAAATTCTATTTATTTTCCTCTTAAGCATGTTGTCTCTGGGATGTTTTGGCCAAAGTGAAGGAAGTGAAAACGATTCTTTATTCGCATTCGAATTAGATCAAATTCAAAATGCGGGCGATGGTCCCGCTAAATTGAAAGGTGCAAGGAGATTATTTCACTCTGTTCAGAATGGTCATTTCCAAAAAACACCTTTTGCCTTCTCGCTTGCTTTGAATACTCAAGCACAACTGCTTGTTCAAAATAATCGCGCCGACTCTGCACTCATATTAATTCAACGCTACCTGAAACAATTCAAGTCGGGTAAAGACATTAGTCAGCTTGGTCGGATGTACCATCAATTAGCGCTACTTAGCTTTAGACAAGATCTTTTGTTTAGCACTCATTTGTATTTGGATAGCGCCATTTTCTATGCAAAGGAAAGTCGAGATGAACTGGCTAGAATGATGGTTGAAGAATTGTATCTGAAACTGTATTTAGTTCAAGTTAAGACCGATGCTGTTTTGGGAAGAATCAAAATTGAAGAAGGATTTGAAAGAGATAGTATTGCTAAAAATGCCATTCTTGCTCAGATTTTTGATGAATTGCAGATGAGTATCCTTTCAAGTGTGGCTGAAGCAAATATTCAATCTGGCTCCATTAGAAAGGCCATCTCACTTTTATCTGATGCTGAAGAATTAGCAGACAATTTAAATTTACACAAAACGCAAATTGACATCTGGATTAAACTCGCTCATTGTAATCTGAAATTAAATAGGTTAAGAACGGCAGAAGCCTATCTCGGGTCTGCATTAAAAGAGGTAAAAAAGGAAGGCTGGCTAGAACAAGAACTCCAAATTGATATCTATCGCTCAGAATTATTGAGACGGAGAAAAAGACCAGAGCGAGCACTCTCTATTCTAAGCGATCGAAGCGCCAAAATCAGCTCTCTTCAAAATCTCCAAATAAAAAAGGAGTTCTTTGAGGCAAAAGCTTCTATTTTTTCTTCTCTCGAATTATCTGATAGTGCCGAGAGTAATTCCAATAAAGCGAAAATAGTCAGCAGCAGAATGCTTGAAAAAGCATGGGAAAACGAGCGCGCAGAATGGAAAATGCACCTTCAAATCGATCAGAATCTGGAATTACTTCAGGTTCAAGAGAAGCTAAAAAGTGAAAAGAGTAGAAATTCCTTTTCAGAAGAAACTCAGCTTATTTACCAATTGTCAATAATGGTTTGCCTTCTACTCCTGCTGATTTTGATTGTTGGATGGATAGTAAGTATTCAATCCAAAAAGAAAAAACTACGCGCTAGTTCTTCCAAAATTCAGGATTACCTAGCCTTCCAAAAGCAATTCATAGAATCGGTTGTTCAAAATATTAGAGCGCATTCTATGGCTCTAGAAATTGGACCTCAATTGGTGTTGTCGAAATTGAAATCTGGAAAAATTCATGAAGCCTATGGTCTGCTCTCCTCCCTAGAGTCTGAATATCAATCTTTAGATCATCAGCTCACTGGTTTTATCAAAGAATGCGATCCGCAAATATTCAAGACTTTACTCAATGATACTTCTGAAGTAAATATCCAAGCTGTATTAGTTCAAGAACTTAAAAATCAATCGATACTCACCAAAGAGTTAGGCATTGAAATTCAACTAGAAATAGAAGCGGAAGAAGCTTTAAATACAAAGTCGATGCTACTCGCACTCGTCTTTCGAAATCTTCTATTCAATAGCCTGCAGCATAGCAATGCAACAGAGATCAGAATTAAAGTTTGGATTGAAAAGAGCGAACTAAAACTCAAACTTTCCGATAATGGCATTGGAATTTCAACGGAGTTGATCGATTATTTTAAAAGCGATGAAATTGAAAAACCTACTTCCATCGGATTTGGATTTTGGCTTTTTAAGTTTATTCAAAAAGAAACGAATGACCGATTAGAAGTAATGAGCGTTAAAGAAGGAACTGCGTTTATCCTTTCCATCGCTCCGAAACATTAAACTCGGTTTATCCATTAAGATATCTATTCTCGCTTTAACTCAATCCAATCGGCCATTGCTCTTCGTTTCCTTTCTCACCATCGAGGCGCTTCACTTTCGAAAAAAAACCACTGGCTTTTTTGTGATTTAAATCTTCATTGCGATGTCTAATGCATACTCTAACTTAAATCATACTATTGATCCTTAGATACTTATTCAATTATTATTGAAGTGCTCTATTGCCTGATGTGCATCTCAAGAAATACCATCCTGGTTTTATATCTTGTTTGTCTAACTGAATATAGAATGCCTGATTTTGAAATGCCCTACTATTCCATTTTCTTCCAGAAATAGCTACGAGTGCTATTTCCAGTTTGTCCCAATGAATAGCCGATCCTTGCAGCTTTACTTCTCCAGAAGTCGGATTTCGATACCGCTTTAAGCCGAGGCTTAGACTTTCTTATGGAAGAGAGATTCCGCAATTTGTTAAGGCTATCTATCCAAGCACAATTGAATCTATTGCTGTGCATCCGTTAGAATTTGTCACTGCAACATAGTAGATCCCTGCTGTATCTAAGATAAAAGTAGCGCCCTTAGACATATCACTCCAGAGATAAACGCCTCCTGCAATCGACGCATCTAGACTCAATGTTTCAGCTAGACAAAGAACCGTATCTGACCCAAGATTCTGATTGGGGAAATCAACTGCATCAATCTGAATTGTATTTGTAGTAGAACATCCATTCGAATAAAGGCTAGTCTAGGCTCCTGTATTTGAAATGCGAATGTTTTGACTGGTTTGATTTAAGACCATCGGATACTAACCGCACTGCTTCCCACATCCAATAAAACCGTATAGCCATCGCAAAAACGGGAATCTAAACCAAAGTCTAGTATGGGTCTATCCAAGACGAAAATTTGAAGGGATTTCACCAAGAGGTTGATTAACAAAGGGAAAGTCCAATTTTTCATACTAGAATATGTTTGTTGATAGCTACAGAATATCCTTTAAGATAATGAGTGATCAAAGCATAGGAGGAATAATCCTATTCGAATTTTACCACTCCAACTACCCCTTCAAAAGCAAGCTTAATTTAAACGTCTAAATCGGAATAGCTTTTCTACCTTCGTCGCCAAATTCCCCAGATTATGAAGGATCTCCTTAAGAAGTTCGAAAGTGCTGCCCCAGAAATAGTATTTCACTGGTCAGACAGCGAAACCGATGCAGAAGGTTGGTGTGTAATTAACTCACTTCGAGGAGGCGCTGCAGGGGGTGGAACGCGAATGAGCAAAACAGTAGACCGCCATGAAGTTCTTTCTCTAGCCAAGACTATGGAAGTGAAATTTTCAGTAGCTGGTCCTCAAATTGGAGGCGCCAAATCAGGTATCCGGTTTGATCCCTCCGATCCAAGAAAGGCTGGCGTTTTGAAAAGATGGTATACTGCATTGAAACCTTTATTGAAGAGTTACTACGGAACAGGAGGAGATATGAATGTGGATGAAATCCACGAGGTTATTCCAATCACTTCTGAATTGGGTATTGATCACCCACAAGAAGGAATTTTTCAAGGCCATTTCCAACCGAACCCTGAGAGTAAATCTCTTTCGATTAGAAGATTACAAGAAGGAGTACTGCTTCCTCTTTTCCATCCAGAGTTTACTCCTAAGACAGATGGAAGCTATACTGTTGCCGATATGATAACGGGATATGGAGTTGCAGAAAGTGTTCGTCACTACAGTAAATTATACGATTGCCCTCTCGACGGAAAACGTGCTATTATTCAAGGTTGGGGAAATGTAGCCTCTGCTGCCGCTTGGTACCTGAGTCGAATGGGGGTGAAAATTGTGGGAATCATAGACCGCAAAGAAGGCCTATTGTCTACTGAAGGACTGAATCATGAAGACATTCAACAGCTGTTTATCGATAAGGAAGGCAATAGTTTAGCATCTGGAAATGCACTGTCTTTTGAGGAGGTAAATACAAAAATATGGGATATTGGTGCTGAAATATTTATTCCAGCCGCGGCTTCTCGATTACTCACAAGCGATCAGTTGGAACGAATGATAAGCAATGGACTTGAAGTAATATCTTCCGGTGCAAATGTTCCATTCGCAGATCAGCAAATTTTTTACGGTGAAATTTCTGAGCATGCCGATATTGAAGTATCCTGTATTCCAGACTTTATTTCGAATTTAGGAATGGCAAGAGTTTTTGCCTATTTAATGCATCCGGAAGGTCCTCTAACAGAGGTAGATATTTTCAATGATGTTTCCGAAACCATTTTTAAAGCGATGCAAGATGTAGTTGCCAAAGATTCGAGCCGAAAGCTCATAACTGCTACTGCTTATTCTATTGCTTTAAACAAATTAATGAACTCTTAGGGAGACAAATCCTTATTACTACTAATTAAATCTGTTTTCGACAATGTATACCCTTATGGTTGTAGTTTTTGTGCTTGGTTATCTAGCCATAGCATTTGAACACAGCATTCATATTGACAAAGCAGCCTCTGCGCTAATTACAGGCGTATTGTGCTGGACACTATATGTTTTAGGAATGTACGACATCGTCGATATGACGAGTATCGATTCGTGGTTCATAGCTCAGAATCCGGGAGACGATCAAAGTGTTATAGCCCATTGGGTTACGCATCATCAATTGCTGGATCATCTATCTGAGATATCGAGTATTCTATTTTTCCTTATTGGTGCTATGACCATTGTAGAATTGATCGATCTGAATGGTGGATTTAATATTATCACGGACAAAATTACTTCAACCAATAAGGTTAAGTTGATTTGGATAATAGCCTTACTCACCTTTTTCTTATCGGCTGCGCTAGATAACCTCACGTCTTCAATTGTAATGGTTTCTCTCCTGAGAAAACTCATAGGCGACAAACAAGATCGATGGTTTTTTGCAGGTATTGTAGTGGTCGCGGCAAATGCAGGCGGAGCCTGGTCGCCTATCGGAGATGTTACCACAACCATGTTGTGGATTGGCGGACAAGTAACGGCTGTAGCCATTATTGCCAAAGTTATTGTCCCTTCCCTTGTCTGTCTGCTTGTTCCTTTAGGAATTATCAGTTTCAGATTGAAAGGAGACGTTACACGTCCTACGAACACCCAAGTATCTGCGCATGGCGCCGAGATAAGTACAAAAGAAAGAAACCTCATCTTTTTTGTTGGAATTGCCGGACTGCTCTTTGTTCCCATCTTTAAAACTACAACACACCTCCCTCCTTTTATGGGTATGATGCTCAGCCTTGGCATACTCTGGCTCGTGACAGAACGCATCCACAAAAAAAAGGACTACGAAATAAAAAGAAACATTACCGTAATGGGTGCCCTGCGTCGAATCGACATGGCCTCTGTTCTTTTCTTTTTGGGTATTTTATTGGCTGTAAGCAGTTTACAATCTGCTGGTCAACTCGGCGAACTTGCCATGGGATTAGACAATTCACTAGGAACCTCAGATGCAAATGGAGTTCTAATTGTGAGTTTGATTATTGGACTTCTTTCCGCCATTGTTGATAATGTTCCCCTCGTTGCTGCGGCAATGGGTATGTACCCAATAGCCGAGGCAGGATTCTTTGCCACCGACGGACTTTTTTGGGAGTTTCTAGCCTACTGCGCTGGAACAGGGGGAAGCGCGCTCATTATTGGCTCAGCGGCGGGTGTTGCTGTTATGGGAATCGAGCGAATCGATTTCATGTGGTACCTAAAGAAAATATCGGTCCTAGCACTCATCGGATACTTCGCCGGAGCAGGTGCTTATATTGCCCAAAGTATCATACTACACTATTAGTGAGTTATGCAACTTCCTTTGTAGATATCTCTTTGAAGAACATACTCTAGGCCATTGCTTCTGCGTTACTTTCGGACTTACTAATCCGAAAGCATTATGCTACTGCAAATTCAGCCAAATGCATCTTCCATGAACAATGGGGTAGATGAATTGCCTACAGAGAAAACCCTCTCTATCATTGACCTCGTTACAAGCGGCGGCCCTGGGGGGATGATCATAATGGGGATTCTCTTCCTGCTTTCCATCATTACCATCTATCTCTTTGTAGAACGATTTAGGCTAATTAAAAGAGCCGATCAGTTGGATGAGAATTTTATGAACCGCATAAAAGACAATATTTTAGACGGTAAAATAGATTCCGCACGAAATCTATGTCAATCCAACGAAAGCCCTGTAGCAAGAATGATCGAAAAAGGAATCAGTCGAATTGGCAAACCCTTGAAAGATATTTCTGCTGCTATCGAGAATACAGGAAAACTAGAAGTCTACCGAATGGAGCAAAATCTCGCTTCACTTGCAACTATTTCAGGAGCAGCACCAATGATTGGTTTCCTAGGTACGGTTATAGGTATGATTCTAGCCTTTCACCAAATGGCCGCTGCCGGTGGGCAAATTGATGTGGAAATGCTTGCAGAAGGCATCTATACCGCAATGAGCACTACCGTTGCTGGACTGGTGGTTGGAATTATGGCTTATGTGGGTTATAACTATTTGGTCGCCAAAGTAGATAAGGTAGTCTACACCATGGAAGCCAATGCTACCGAGTTTATGGATCTTTTGAACGATCCCAACTAATGGAGCTCAGAGGAAGAAATAAGGTAAAGGCCGAATTCAGCATGGCGAGTATGACAGACATTGTCTTTCTACTCCTCATATTTTTCATGCTCACTTCTACCCTCGTTACCACCAGCGCACTCGATCTAGTTTTGCCAAAGAGCAAAGCCCAAACTGTCAAAAGGCAAGATGTTACCGTAAGCATATCTCCCAATCTAGAATTTAAAGTGCAAGATCAGGTTGTTGCCGAAGCAGATGTAGAACGCAGCTTATTGCGCGCCGTTGCAGGAATAGAAGATGCGGTTATTGTTCTGCGATCAGACGAATCGGTTCCAACAGGCGTTACAGTTAAGGTAATGGACATTGCCTATCGCAATCGTCTCAAAATGGTACTTGCTACAGACCCTAGATAATGAATACAGAAAAAGAAAAAAAAGACAGAAAAAGAGCGCTTACCATAACCGCTCTTGCACATTTAGTGCTACTAACGATCTTCTTTTTCTTTGGACTCAGCTATTTAGACCCTAAACCCGAAGAAGGCATTCCGATTAATTTTGGTTACGACCTGGCTTCTTCTGGAAGTGAATTCATTGAAGGTCCCAAACAAGATATGGTGCAAGAGGCAGCGGTTCAAACAGAAAGTAGTTCGGCCGAAGTTTCGCAGGAAGAGGTTCTTACTCAAAGTACAGTAGAGACCATAAGCATTCCTACCAATGCAAATCAAAATGCAAATCCTAATCCAAACGATAAACCCAAAGAAGAACAAACGGTAGATTCTCGTTTAAATCAGTTAATGCAGCAAAATGCCGGAGGCGGAAGTGGTGAAGGCGATCAAAACACCGGTTCTGGCGATCAAGGCGATCCCACGGGCGATCCCAATGCTGCACATGGACAAGGAGGTGGTGCGGGAACAGATGGAAATTATCGCTTGGGGAATAGAGCTGCTATGGAAAAACCATTGCCACAATACATCTGCGATAATGAGGGAAGAATTGTAGTTCTCATTCGTGTGAATAGAATTGGAAAGGTGGTGTTTGCAGAAGCAGGTAGAAATATACCAGACGGACCTAGCTCGAATAGTTTGGCAAGTTGCCTTCTCGACAAAGCAAAAGCGGCCGCTTTACGCACTACTTGGCAAGCCGATCCGGGTGCGGAAGAAGAGCAAATCGGTTATATCGTTTACATCTTCAAGAAAATTTGACCTATAAAGAAACGCTGCAATGGCTGTTTCAAAAACTCCCCATGTTCCAACGCATCGGCGGAGCAGCTTATAAAGCAGATCTTAAAAACACAATAGAATTTTGCGCCCATCTGGGCAATCCTGAACAAAAGTTTAAAAGCTTTCATGTCGGAGGAACCAATGGCAAAGGCAGCAGCTCTCATATGCTTGCCGCCATACTGCAAGGGCATGGATATAAAACGGCTCTTTTTACTTCCCCACACCTCAAAGATTTTCGAGAGCGAATGCGCATCAACGGACAAATGGCTTCCGAATCCTTTATAGTTGACTTCGTTCACGAGCACAAAGAGTACTTAGAAAGTAAACAACTGTCTTTCTTTGAAATGACGGTTGGAATGGCTTTTAAATACTTCGCAGAACAAGAGGTGGAAATTGCTGTAGTAGAGGTTGGTATGGGCGGAAGACTCGATAGCACCAATGTGCTTTTACCTGAAATATGTACCATAACAAATATTTCATTTGATCATCAGGCTTTCCTTGGCAATACACTTAATCTCATTGCAGCTGAAAAAGCAGGAATCATCAAATCAGGTGTTATCGTAGTTATTGGAGAACACCATTCTGCAACTGATTCCGTTTTTAAGCAAAAAGCCCAAGAAATAGATAGCCCCCTCTTTTTTGCGGAGGATGAAGAGCATCCAACCTACGAAATGGACTTAAAGGGAATCTATCAAAAAAAGAATTTAAATACTGTCTTATGTACCCTTGCCCATCAAACCTTTTTTAAGGTAGATGAATCTAAATTGCGAATGGCTCTTCTCAAGGTCTCAGAAACCACAGGACTAAGAGGTAGGTGGGAATGTTTATCTGAGAATCCGAGGATTTACTGCGATACAGGACATAATTATGCGGGTATCTCTCTGATTCTGCAACAAATGACGGCGCAAAAAGCACACAATTGGCATATTGTCTGGGGAATGGTGAACGACAAAGACAGCCTAGAAATACTGGAATTGCTCCCTAAAAATGCACACTATTATTTCTGCAAACCCAATGTTCCGCGAGGAAAAGCAGCAACGGAGATGCAAAAGGAAGCTCTATCGGTTGGATTAAAAGGAGAAATATATCCCAATGTACCCTCTGCATTGGCAGCTGCAAAATTTTATTGCGCTGATAATGAGATGATATACGTAGGAGGAAGTACTTTTGTAGTTGCGGATGCGATTTAGTGCTTGCAAATTTGCAATGTCTCTTTATATTTGCCCTCCCATTACGGGCGCATAGCTCAGCTGGTTCAGAGCATCTGCCTTACAAGCAGAGGGTCCGCGGTTCGAATCCGTGTGCGCCCACTATCAAAACCCAAACCCCCAAGGTTTGGGTTTTTTCATTTTAATACGTATCGAATTGAGTTCGCTCATTGAAAAGTAAGGGTGAAAATGAAAATCTATGTGCCCAATAGCGGACTTAGTTTGACCGTGAAATTTTATAGCTTTCTCCAAAAAGCGCAGCCAATCTGTATGCGTCCACAGCCCCCGCCAAAAAATCCTAACGGTTTGGGATTGGCTATTAAATACAAGCTAGAAGACAGCCTGATTTACCTGCTATTCTTCCTTCCAGATTTAACTCATTTAAAAATCAGATGCTGCCTATTTGTTTTCATGTTCAAGCTAGCCGTGCTCAGCTTTCGAACCGAAACTTCCTGAATTTTTTTTGATTTAAACCTTTGTTAAGATCTCTAAGGCCTAATTCCGGTTAAACTGAATTCATGCATTCTCAGTTTCTTTTTGCCCTTTTCCCAAAATTCTACGGCAACCTTAACAGTCACTTTCTCTTCTACTTCAAGCACGCTGCAATCCTTAATACTGAATTTCTCTTCAATATTGTAAAAGCATTGTGATATAGTTCCATTCTTCGCAATATGCCAAATTAAAATGCCCTCGAATTTAGCCACATTACTGAATTGCATTCTATCATCGCCACCATCCTGGATTAAGCCCACACTGTGAGTTTTTGGTTGAATAAAAAATAGGTCATCTTGCCGCATTGGAAATTTTAATGCACTATTTTGATGGTGAAATGGTTTTGCAAGAATTACCCGGTACTAGTACTTTTATAAGTGAGGTATACTATAAAAAATACAAAGATAAAAGGAGTGGATTGTTGCGAAGCCTGGCAGCGGTCAGTAAGAAAATGAAGTTGTAACAGAAAATAACATCTAAAACGTGCAGGTTTTCATTTGCAGCATTAGCTAAGGAGCTTGGAACTCCAAAGACCGTAATTAGTTACGGTGTTATGGTATGCAGATTAATCAGTAACTGCATTATATCTTGATGCATTACCACAAAAGCAGATCGATGCGGCGCATGAATTGGTAATTGACCAGGTTTTTAAAACTTAAAGGCCAATCCGGTTGTGATGCTTTGTGCCTTTCCTTCATAGGTAAATAGAAATCTGAATCTTTGAATTCTGATACCAAAGCCTGCAAAATAACTGAGGCGGTCTGTAATAGGTATGTTGCTCTGGTTTCTTTTAAATTCATACCAATTGGCACCGTACTTCATATATTTTTGCCACTCTATGTAGGACAATCCGCCAGTAATAAATAAATTAGGCTCTAAATCTGCCAATAATCCTACACTATAAATATTGGCCGTGCCAGCAAACTCACTGCCGAGTATACCATTTCCTATTAAATTATCTGCAGTAACTACTTTAGAAATGCTTGCCTTATCTACTCCACCATTCAAGAAATGAGCTTTGGCAATGAATTTTGCCCAATTATCACCACCGGCAATAAAGCCAAATCCAAGGAGCTGAAAGCCGTCCAGTTTAAATTGAGGTGTACTAGTAGTTTGGATGGAGGGTGCCCACAGAAGGCTGAATTCTTGGCAGTGTGCCAGGGGAGAAAATACGAGTGCAATTGAGATGGTTAAAAATTTCATTCTACATGCGTTTTCTTCTAATTATACTTTTTACACTATAAAGGTGGTCAACCTTTCTCTTCTCTAATCTCATATGCTTTCTGTGTGTAATCTATGAGTCCGTATCTAGGGTCTACTTTCATTACTGCAGTTGTCAAACAAGAAGTGAAGAGAAGCAGTGAAGAAAAGCAGTGCAGAAAAGATACTGGCCAAACGCACATTCATAAATCAGATGGATAAAGAATTAAAAAACCAAGATTAAATTGGATTTGAGTTCCCGTTGTATTTAAACAAAGTCTTTGAGTGTATTCTGGATTTCTATTCCTTCCTTTCCTTCAAGGCCTTTTTCAATGCTTTATTCTTTTTGACTTTATTCTTCTTGTTCTCGCAATAATCCAAATAAAGTTCTTCTGCGGCTAGCTGTATTTTATCAGAATCTTTGGCTACCTCCTCATCCAACAGTGCCGCTTTTACTAATGACGCTAAATAAATACCCAGAAGACCCTTGTTTTTCTCTGTATAACCGTAAATTTTGGCAACATCAATTACAAACATGATCTCCGTTCCCTCCATCCATAACATTATAAATTGCAAGCAAATCAATTGTTCCTTGCTTTCCTTAATCGGATTAGATAGGATATACTCTGCACATTCAAGTGCCTCCTCATTTCTTTGTTGGTAATCTTCTAAAGTTTCCATCTCAATTCGTTGAATCTTCTTGAAGTCTTGTGCTTCAAGACCAAATCCAAAAGCAATTAAGAATAGGAATAGGATACTTTTCTTTTTCATTGTAAGGAATGTTATACTTAGCTAAGAAAGTAAAATATATGATTCCTTTAATATATTTAGATAGAAAAATAGGATTGACTCTATTTTAAGTGCACTTCGTTCTTTAAAAGCTTGCAATGAATGATCTGTTGATTCTTTGCAATTCTGAATAGATATATATCCTTTGAATAAGCACTACTGTTGAGCTGAGAAATGGGCTCATCCAATTCAAGACTTTCTACTATTACAGTATTTATTTGAAAGACATCCACCTTTGTAATTCCATTGCCCCGGTTTAGACTGAGCATGTCTGAAACCGCTTTACTGAATTTGATAAATAAAAATGGGCTCATTTTAAATTGTACTCAAAGCCCAGGGCGACTAAAAAATTCAACTGAGAATGCAGACTTCCCGAATGTTTCGGGGAACCTACTCCTCAGTTGAATTCCTAAATTACAAATGCGAATGCAGGAGTTGAGCCTACATTTTTTAAGCCCCTTTGAGAATAAGGCCTTCTCTACTATTTGTGTATAATTCGCAATACTTCAGTCGCCACATTGGTCTGAATAAGCATCAAGCGCATTCCTGCCGATCCTGAATCTTGGTATCGAATGTTTTCAAAAGGCTTCACTTCAAACTTCGAGATCAATTGACCCTGCATGGTATAGACCTCAACATCCGCCTTAAAGGCTGTTGGGTTTTCTACGATTGCCTCATCCGCAAACGGATTGGGATAGATACGCAGGCCTGTTAATTTAACTTCCTCTATTCCAAATGGAATATTGCTCATATTGGGTGTAGAGTTCGAAAAAAAGATCCAATTTGGGGAAGCATCGTACTCTCTGCCATAAGATACATCTGTGCTCTGTGTTCCAAAGGATATATAATCTGCTGTATCTAAGCTCGATCCATTATCCTTGAAAAGCCCAATTTCTTCTCCACTTTTAGACAACTTAAAATCAGCATGATCGCTTCCTTTCAATGTATCTCCTGAGGCCCAAATGAGCTTGAACGATTGTGGAGCTATAGACTCAGCTGGTAGTTTCCATTGGGTTGGATCGCTTATGTCATCCGTTAAATAATAAGCTCCCAACCAAATGCTGTCGTTTGTATTATTGTAGAGTTCAATCCAATCTTCATAATCGCCACTGGCATCGGCTATTACATTGTCGTTGTCGGCCATAAATTCATTAATCACCAATTGACCCACTGCGTTTAATGTGTGAAACTCATGCTCTGCTCGTACCGGAGAGAACTTCCCAATATTGCTGTTTTCAGCATAGATATAATATTGAATAGTAGAACTACTCACCACTAAGTCTGCACCATACGTTCCGTCATTGGCGGCACCGTCATTATGCAATCCATCGTCGTACATCAGATTGCGACTAAAAGCCAAGCTCGATGCATTTCTATAGCCTATATACACCGCATTCTCATTGGCAACAGTGGCAGTAATGCTAACTGTCTGACCTAAGCTGGGCGTTATATTGGAAGCAAGAACCGCAGAAATACTAGGTTCTACTTGGGTGAAATCAGACTGAGTTAACAGATAGGCACTGCGCGCATCCATTAGATTTCCAATACCAGGCGTAGCTCCTCCACCCGGACCGCCTCCGCCTCCTGTACTTATGTCTGATTGAAGGTTAGAAGTGAAGTTGGCGTAGGTATAGAACTTATTTCCATCTGCCTGCACTGAAGCATCGATTAGCGTTTGTAAATTCTGTCCTGTGCTTAGGTATGTGCCATTGTCGAAGTTCTCTTGAACCATGGTTTTAATATGCGCTAAATACATCCTCTTGTACATAGGTACACTTAGAAGCTGTTTAATCAATGGGAAACCTGCATCGTTAATGTGAAGCAAATGCGTCATCTGTTGCTTCTGAGCCGTGCTGTTTAGGTTGCTGCTTCCGGTATTTGAGAATTTCCCAAAGGATTCATTTAAATCCCAAACAATGGGCAGAAAGCGCTGAGTATTGTCTCTATACAAATAGTAATTCTGAGCAAAGGAGCCTGAATAACTGTCTAGGTTAACCAATACATTATTGAAAGCCAACATCCACAAGGCACGGTCTACATCTAAAATAGATTCAATTGCTGAAACTTCATTGGCCAAGGTGTCGCATAAATTGATCAGTTCTTTCCAACCCGCATCCGACTTAATTTCATAGGCTGCATAGTAATTGCTACTGTCTTGTCCTTGATAAACCAAATTGGGATAATCGGTAGTTCCAGGTCCAGCGCCTGCAGGTGGATTGCATTTCACAAAAGCATTCTCTTTGGATGAAAATCGGCTCTTCAAGAATTTCTTGCTCACGGCTTCTGAATTGCTATAGAGTCCTATCAGGCTGCCATTTACATATACGTTCGCATAATTAGAAAGGGGAGCATCCATATACTGCCTGAGTATTTGATACGACAATACCTCTCTTACAAAAGAAGGATCATTAAAGACGTTGCTCAACTTAATATCGGTATAGGCTTCGTAAATATGATCTTTATATGTATCGAGCTCTATGTGAAATGGATTCTTTGTTCGGTTCGAACTATAGGTGCTATTGCCCTTATACTTAACTCCTACACTATCGAATAGCTGTCCGTTAATAGACACACTTTGAGCCATAATATAGCCTTCGTTACCCGCTTTCTCCGCATCGAGGAGCGCATCCCAATTGCTCTGAGCAAAAGTGATTTCAATGGTTTGAATACTGTTTAAATCGTAAAATGCTTGGGCCCTTCCAAACAATGGAAATAGGGCAATGCTGAATAAAAAGAGTAGCTTTTTCATGCTCGATTGGATTTGATACTTATTAGACGACGCTTTCATGCGCATTCTTCGTTTTGTTTGAATTTTTCTCAGTCGAGGTTTTTCATTGAAAAGGCTATACGCTTCCGCCCTGCATCTACCTCTAATACTTTTACTCGAACCGACTGATTGAGCTTTACAATCTCTGTTGGATCGCTAACATACCGATCTGCCAACTGACTTAAATGCACTAGGCCATCTTGCTTTACACCTACATCTACAAAAGCACCAAAGCGGGTAATATTGGTGACTAGACCCGGTAAGATCATCCCGATTTTTAAATCGCTCATACTGCGAACATCCTTAGAGAATTCGAAAAGCTTGGCTTTACCGCGTGGATCTCTCCCCGGCTTTTGCAATTCTTGCACAATATCTGTTATAGTTGGAAGGCCTACTTCTTCGTTGGTATAGCGCATTAGATCTAGACTACTTAAAAGAGATTGATTGCGGAGTAGATCGCTTACTTCCACCTTTAAGTCTTTGCACATCTTTTCTACAATCCAATAACTCTCTGGGTGAACCGCACTATTGTCTAGTGGATTATTGGATTCTGGAATGCGAAGAAAACCCGCACATTGCTCATAGGCCTTCGCACCCAGTCCGCTCACCTGCATTAAGTCTTTGCGCGATTGAAATACGCCTTTGGTTCTTCTTTGATGAATAATGGCTTCACTGAGTTTCGGGCCAATTCCACTAATATGTCTCAGTAAATGTTCGCTGCTGGTATTGAGGTTTACTCCAATGTGATTCACTGCACTTTCTACAGTGCTATCCAGCTTTTCTTTGAGTTGCTTCTGGTCCACATCGTGCTGGTATTGCCCCACACCTATTGCCTTGGGCTCAATTTTAACCAGCTCGCTCAAGGGGTCCATCAAGCGTCTACCTATTGAAACCGCTCCTCTAACTGTTACATCGTAATTCGGAAATTCGGCGCGTGCTATGGCCGAAGCAGAATAGATAGATGCGCCATTCTCGTTTACCACATAAGCCTCCGTTCCTGCAGGAAGGCGAACCGACTGTATGAAGCGTTCGGTTTCTCTTCCTGCTGTTCCATTCCCTATGGCAATCGCATCGATTTTATAGGCCTGGACCAGATTGCTGATCTTGGCCGCTGCTTTTCCTTTCTCGTTTTGAGGTGGATGTGGATAAATGGTTTCATTGTGAAGCAAAGCCCCCTGATCGTCTAGACATACCAGCTTACAACCCGATCGAAAGCCCGGGTCTATGGCGAGAATGCGCTTCGAACCAAGCGGTGGTGCCAAGAGCAATTGACGGAGATTCTCGGCAAATACGGCAATGGCTTCCCCATCTGCTTTTTGCTTTGCCGCCTGTCTAAACTCCGTTTCAATGGAAGGCTTCAAAAGTCGTTTGTATGCATCCGTTATTGCCAATTGAACCTGCTGCGATGCTGCCGTTCTATTCCGAATAAAATAACGCTCCAATCGCTGAAGGCTAATCTCTGCATCGGGCGCAATACTCAAGCGTATTATTCCTTCTTCTTCCGCCCTAAGAACCGCAAGAATACGATGGGCTGGACTTCTACTCAAAGATTCCTCGAACTTAAAATAATCACGGTATTTAGATTCTGGATCTTCTTTGTCTTTAATCACCTTGGTGCGAATGAAAGCCGAATGAAGAAAGGCTTTGCGCACGATATCTCGGGCAGCAGGACGTTCATTTATCCATTCTGCTATAATGTCTCTTGCCCCCAATAATGCCATTTCTTCGTCCAATACCTCTCCTTTAATAAAGCCTTGTGTCAGATAAGAGATGTTCTCAACATTCTGCTTCATTAAGGCGGCCGCCAAAGGTTCCAAGCCTCTTTTTCGAGCTATTTCCGCTCGGGTCTTTCGCTTTGTTTTAAATGGGAGATAGGCATCTTCAAGCTCCACGAGACTTTTGCATTGAAGTATATGCTCCTTCAATTCAGGGCTTAGCGCTTCTTGCTTCTCTATTGTCTCGAGAATATAAGAACGTCGTTTCTCTAGTTCTTGAATTTCTTTATGCGCCTCTTTAATCGATTGAATCTGTACCTCATCCAGTCCACCGCTACGTTCTTTTCGATAACGAGCAATAAAGGGAATGGTCGCGCCTTCATCGAATAAAGCCAAAGTATTTGAAACCTTGTATTCTTCAATCTGAAGAAGCTGCGCAATGATTGAAACTATGTCCATACCGCGAATATAATGGACTAACTCTTGTTGTTTTCCGCCCCTTTTTAGGTCGGGAATTAAATTCGCTTAAACAGCCTCTCCGAAAGGAGATAAATTATGATCATGACCCAAAACGGGGCTTCAAATTCCATCACCACCCCTCAATTCAAATTTCCACCCCAACTGGGCCGTTCTGTGAAGATTGAAATGTCAGTTAATTCAAGCAAATGCTATTGCATTCGATCTACGTCTGCGTGGTTGGTGAGAACAATAAGAAAATCTTCATCGGATTTCCTCCCCTCCAATTCAGGCCACCCCTTACTGCCCTCACTCTACGCCAAAGATTCAGGCCTCAAGAGTAATAAAGCAAAAGTGTAATTGTAGGCCTATCTTTGTAGGATACGACGGAAGTCGTTATATTGGAACGGAAAGAACAAATTAAATTGTTCTGGATACACTATTTAACTTAAATCAAATAACGTAGATGGGGAAATCGCAGGAAACCTATAATAAGAAAGAAAAGGAAAAGAAGCGTTTAAAAAAGCGCCAAGACAAGGAAGCAAAACGTGTAGAGCGTAAAGCAACTCCAAAAAGATCTGGATTTGAGAACATGATTTCCTATGTCGATGAGTATGGGAATCTTAGTGATACGCCACCGGATCGTACAAAGAGAGTTGAACAAAAAGCCGAAGACATAGAAATTGGAGTTCCAAGAAGAGAGAAAGAAGAAATAGATCCTATTCGCAAAGGAAAAGTGGAGTTTTTCAATTCAGAAAAAGGCTTTGGTTTCATTAAAGAAAATGATTCCAATGAGAAGTTCTTTGTTCATGTGAGCAGCCTGACAGAAGAAATTGGAGAAAACGATAAAGTCTCATTCGAATTGGAAATGGGAATGAAAGGCTTAAATGCCGTTCGAGTCAAGAAAGTGTAATTACTGCCTTCTATAAGAATGACTACATAAAACGAGCGAGCTACGGTTTGCCTCAAAGAATAAAGCGCGTTTTTAACGCGCTTTATTTGTTTAATACCGGTTTGATTTCCAAGAGCAAGACGCTCAAGTTTATTTCCGGAACCACATACATCAAGCATATCTGTATCATTCTGCGGAGCCCAGACGCACTAAATAATATTGACGCATTGTAAACCCACTCCATGAAGCTCCCATTCATTTTCATGCTTATCTACCTTTCTTCCGCTAATCCACTGTTCGGCCAAAAAAGGGACAGCCTGTATTGGTCCGATAGTTCTATCCTCAAGGAAGTGGTATTCCAGGTAAATGATTCCCTAATAAAGAGATTCAAATTTTCTCCAAAAGGAATACGCTATTCCATCGAGCATGAAAGCACTGCTTTTGCTTGCACCTATTCCATTTTAACAGACACCCTATTTAATGAGTCTAATGGTGTGCTTCGCGCTACCGTAGAGCACCAAATAAAACGTTTAAGCCAGTCTAAATCCTGCGATTCACTTATTCAAATTAGCAACATTCGCCTTTATCAAAAAGGGGAACTACAGAGCATAAACCGAATTAAAAAAATAGGATCCTATGCGCCCTGCCCTTGCGGAGAGTGGAAATACTACGAACATAATTTACCAGTATTCGACAGCACATTTGCCTCTTGTCAAAGCAGATACCTCAACAATCTAACCTTGACAAAGGTCTTTTGGAGCCCCGACTCAAACTACCTTCTCGAGCTTTACCGAGAGGATCTATTCATAGTCATGCCTGGACAGGGAAGTGATCATGGCGCTACCTTAGTATTGAAATCAAAATCGGGAGAAGTTATCAAAGTTGTAAGTAGCGATGCGAGCAATAGCGCGCTTCACCGAGATATTCACACCATCCGCTGGGATCTAGACAAAAACAGTTTGTGGTATAATCGGTCTAGTAACATAGAGTGGATTAATGAGGAGAGCGTTGATTTGGAAAAGATGAGAGCCAAAATCAATGGGTTTATGGGAACTACAAAGTGGGACTATTTCAACATTCCATCCGTTTTTGGAGACCGCTCTTATATTATTGGCGAATTCTATGGTGAACCAGAATACGACCGAACGCTAGATGTGGTGGTACTCATTCAAGATTCTATGGGAAGCGTAAAAATGCTCATTGTCGACCATTATAATTACGATGGTCTAGAGCAATTCGATTTCATAGAGTTCGAACACTTAGAAGACTTTGGTTGGATTGGCCATTTCAAGGCTGTGAGAAAAGGAAGTCCGATTTGGTCCAATTGGGTAGATGGAGGGAATGATGAAGGACATAGAACATTTGAAGAAGTGCCGAATAATGAAGTGGAATATCTCTCCTATGATGCCATCTCGATACATGCGGGTGAATCCTGCGGAGGTGGATTTATTTTCTGGAAAGAGAATAGATGGAACTGGCTGCAGCAAGAATAAAGAGACGACCTGGCCCTGTATGGTTTTCCTCTTGCATTTTCAACTTCATACTCCACCCAAAAAGCATAAATCCATTGAGAAGTGGATGCAAGAACATTTCATCCGTTCATAAGAGAATCGTGGATTTGATGCTAGCAAGCTGCCTATAGGAAGGGCGCTGTAATTTTTTTGCCGTTGTTCAACACAATCTATTGATACTGTTTAAAAACGCGAGGAAAAAGATGCTGCATAAAAAAGGGCTGCCATTGCTCTTCTAACTAAATATGTTTTCTGTTCCGAAAAATTATTTTCTACTTAATCCGTCGACAAACAAAAACACTTTAGATATAGTCCAAGAACCTGTTTAATTTTGCGGGCGCTTGCCACAAATTGGAACGAGAGAAGCGGCTGGCCATTTCTTCCTGCCTTTACTCTCTCCGTATTCCTACCCTCTATTGCGGACTGTTTGCTTGCCGAAATGCGAGCAGATGCCCTGAATATAAATGATTGATAAATCCATTAAAAATGGCAAATAAAATAAAATGGGGCATTATGGGCCTGGGCAAGATTGCGCACAAATTTGCCAGCGACCTGCCCTTGTCAGAAGATTCTGTTTTATATGCTGCGGCATCGCGCGAATTGAAAAAAGCGGAGGAGTTTGGAAAAAAGTTTGGCTCGCTTAAATCCTATGGTTCCTATACCGAACTGGTAAAAGATCCCGAGATAGACATTGTATATATTGCCACTCCCCATGCTCTGCATTTCGAAAACACCATGCTGTGTTTAGAAAATGGTAAGTCTGTACTCTGCGAAAAGCCAATGGGTTTAGATGCGGCTCAGACGAAAGGCATGATAGAAAAAGCGCAAGAAAATGGACTCTTCTTAATGGAGGGATTATGGACTCGATTTATCCCTGCTACTGAAAAGCTATTGGAACTGCTGGCTGCTAATACGCTGGGCGAGCTCCTTTTTGTTCGAGCCGATTTTGGCTTTAATCCACCCATAGATCCTGCAGGCCGCATCTACAATAAAGAACTGGGTGGTGGCTCATTATTGGATATTGGTATCTATCCTATTTACCTCAGCCTACTTACACTAGGCTTGCCAAGCACTATAGTAGCAAGCGCTCGCTTAAACCAAAGTGGCATTGACACCTTTTGTGCGATGCTCTTTGATAATAAAAATGGCACAAAGGCCATTTTAGAATCTACTCTAGAAGCTCAAACCCCCACAGAGGCGATCATTTACGGCAGCAAGGGATTCATTAAAATGCATACACCTTTCCACCATACTCAAAAGCTAAGTCTACAACTCAATGGTTTGGAAGAACAGGAATTTAATCTGCCCAGTATCGGCGAGGGCTATCTGCACGAAATAGAAGAAGTAGTGGCCTGTCTACAAAGCGGACAGATGGAAAGTAGAAAGCATCCACATGCTTTTAGTTTGGAGTTGAGCGAAGTACTCGATCAGGTAAAAAATAAAATCGGATTGCGCTATCATTGAGTATGAAGCTCAAAAAAACCAATGCATTCTATTCTGCACCCCTCTATTCTTTCTGATTCGCAGCCATTGCTTAATTGGATAGGAATTCTCAAATACTACGGATTGACAGTATCTATTAATCCAAAAAAAAGCCGCCCAATGGGCGGCTTTTTTCTAAATCAGCTTAAACTTAGTGTGAAGCCAAATAACTTGCAACACCATCGTGTGTAGCGTTCATTCCATCTTTTCCTTCGCTCCAGTTTGCAGGACAAACTTCTCCTTTATCTTCGAAGAAACGCAAAGCATCTACCATTCTCATGGCCTCATCTACATTTCTACCTAAAGGCAAATCGTTTACCAACTGATGACGCACCATTCCGTCTTTATCAATTAAGAAAAGACCTCTATAAGCAATCATTTCGCCTTCAGCACACAACTCATCGTTCTCGTTATAATAATACGAACCTGCCAATACATCGTAATTGGTAGAAATGGTTTTGTTGGTGTCGGCTACCAATGGATACGTAACACCTTCAATTCCCCCTTTATCTTTTGGAATTTGCAACCAACCCCAGTGACTCTGCTCTGTATCGGTAGAAACACCTACAATCTCAACGTCTTTGCTATTGAATTCCTTCAACTTAGCTTGAAAAGCATGCAGTTCAGTAGGACAAACAAAAGTGAAATCTTTTGGGTAGAAGAAAAGAACAACCATCTTCTTACCAATAAACTGGTCTAGGCTAAAATCTTCAACCATCTCCTCTCCATTTATAACTGCAGCAGCGCTAAACGATGGCGCTTTCTTACCAACTAATACACCCATTTCTCTTTGTTTTTGAATTAAATAAGACTGCAAAGATAGATCGCCAATTTAGCGCATCCCGTTCTTTGTCTTAAGAAAATACTATGATGCGATAGTTATACTTTATCCATGAGAATGGCCAAAGTAAGCAAGGGCAATAGCCAGTAATATGGAGCCGAACTTCATAATATTAAAAGCATGACCTTTCGAACTCTCGAATAAAATGGTAGTAGAAATATGGAGGAAAACACCCATTGTTAGCGCGGTGAGTTCCTTTTGCGACTGGACTAAAAATTCTAGGTTCCCGGCTAGATAAATTCCCAAAGGAGCCATAAGGGCAAAGCCCAGAAGGTATATGAAAATACCCTTTTCTGAAATGGCTAGGTTCTTCAATAATGTGTAAAAAATAAAAGCAATAGGAAAGCTATGCAAGGCTATGGCTCTTGTAAGACTCATAGCCGTTGGACTATCCGGTTGTGCTCCTATGGGCATCGATTCTAGTAATGCATGGAGGTACAAACCTGCCAGAAGGGCCCATGGAGCCTTGCCTTTGGTTAAGCCCTCAATATGTCTATGACCGTGCTCTACCCCTTTCGATAGCAATTCCAGTCCCAATTGCAGCAAGAATCCGAACATAATCCAGAGTCCAACCGAATGCGAATGTTCTCCTTCATACAATCCTGGAAGCAGATCGAAAATAGCAACGGCAAATAAAAACGCTCCACTGAATGTCAACACCAATCTCAACACCTGAGGGTTGGATGTTTTAATCATTCTTGCGAAGACATAGCCCACCATGATTACTATAAAAAGTAAAAGTGCGTTCATGCAGAGAAAAATAGAATAAGACGATCGGACTGCATCGGATCAAAAGGATCTAAATGGTAGTTGCCGAAAGTATGCAATATTGTTGCATTGAGCTCTAATGCCATTTGCTGGAAATCTTCTAGGGTATGTAGTCGAACCGATTCATTATAGATTCTCAGACGATCTCCATCTAAAACACTTATCTCTTTGCAGATGCAATCTTCTTCTAAACTCTTGATCCAACTAAACTGAATACCGGCATGCTTTAAGCTGCCTTTTTCGTTTTGCGAGGCTTTTTTTATAGCTGCCTTTGCATTCAAGAAATCAAGTACGAGAGTTCCTCCCTTCCTTAAGCCCTTCAGCATAGATTTCAAGGCTGCCTTATCGTGCTCTTTACTTTCTAGATAACCAAAGCTGGTAAACAAATTAAAAACGAGATCGTACTGACCTTCAGGTATGTCTTTTAGCATATCGCCTTCTACAAACTGAAGTCCAGCTTTCTCTTCCTTCTTTGCAAAGGCAATACTCTTGGTAGAAAGATCCAAGCCTGTTACTTGATACCCCAATTGATGCAGAATGACCGAATGACGGCCTCTACCGCAGGCTACATCCAACGCATCTCCTCCTATTCTCAAGCGATCTCGCAAGAGCAATAAAAAAGATTCTGCCTCTGCTTCATCGCGGTGGCTGTATAAATAGTGATAGTACTCTGTGTCGAACCAATGCTCGTACCAGTCTTTCAAAGGAGGTGGCTTAAGAAATCAAAAATACCGAAGATGCTAAGGATTGCAAGCGAAAGGATTACGATAAGTAAAATTCGAATCCATTTAGCTGCTTTTGGATGGCTCAATAAATATCTTCCACCTATCCAAGCGCCTAGGCTCTGACCTACTGCCAGTGCTATTCCACTGGGCCAATGCATTTTACCGTTTAAATAAAAAACTACAAAAGCAGGAATCACGAATACAGCCGCCATTAGAAGTTTTACAATATTGGCATCTATTAGGCTATATCTAGAGTAAAGAACAAGCACCGCGAGCATCATTATACCAATGCCCATCTGAATGTAGCCTGCATAAAGTCCAATAAAGAAAAAGAAGACTGCCAATTGAGGTGTATTCTTCTTCTTGGTCCAATCGGTGTCATTAGCCCAACGCTTCGGATTTAGAAAGAGGGTTACCAGGAGGAATATCATCACAATTCCAATGAAAGTACTCATTCCATGATCTCCTGTTTTGCTCGCCAACCAAGCGCCGAGTCCAGAGCCTAAAATGCTGGGAATAATGAGGAATCGAGACGCCTTGAAGAGCCCCGTGGCCCCTTCTAATTTTCGAATACTAATAATGGCAGTAATGGTCTGAAATACGACTCCAATTCGATTGGTGGCATTGGCCCATCCTGCTGGGAGACCGAGCATCATAAGGAGACTAAGCGTAATGGCCGATCCATTTCCAGCAGCTACTCCACCCACTACCAAAGCAGCATAGCCCCAGAAGCCTATATCATAATCCATCGTAGCGGCCTAATCGAAAACCCCTCCAAAGTAATCCACCACTGATAAGCGAAATTGCAAGCGTTAAGCCCCATTGTTGGACTTCTCCAAACAATAGATAGCCCATGAAAAACAGACAGCTATACGTAAAGGTTACGGCAAAGAACCATGCTTCTAGCAGTTTGAAATCGAAGGAATTCACAGCACCCTCGCCCATTCCTTTCCATCTTCCCTTGGGCTCAACCCTTTTGTAAAACGACTTTAAAACAGAGACGGGTTCAGGAGATGTAAGGAAGGTGACTAGCAGCCAACCTATGGTGGTAATACCTACGGTGAAATAGAAGGTTCCATTCGCTAAGATCCATTCTTCTCCAAAGTAGGGTTCGAGGTAAAATTTACCTAAGATCATTCCAAAAATGGGGATCAAAGTCGCGGCAATTTCACTCCATGCGTTAATCCGCCACCAATACCAGCGCAGAATAAGAACCAATCCTAGTCCTGCACCACACCCAATTAGAAATTGGGCAGCGCTATCAATAGTACCAATAGAAGCGGTTACTGGAATGGCAATAAGCATGAGCAATACCGTACCCCCTTTTGACGCTCTAACCAATAATTTGTCGCGCAATTCAGAATCTGCCATTTTCAGCATAAAGCGTCCGTAGAGATCATTGGCCAAATAACCCGCACCCCAGTTCAATTGGGTACTAATGGTACTCATATAAGCAGAAAGGAAAGCGATAAACAGCAAGCCTTTCCAGCCTGCAGGAAGAATATCGCGCATCACTTGAACATATCCGTTCGCAGCTTGGTCTACCGCAAGATGTGGATATAAAACCAAAGAGGCGAGTGCCACAATAATCCAAGGCCATGGTCGCAAGGCGTGATGCGCTATCTGAAAGAACAAGGAAGCCAAAACAGCGTCTTTTTCGGTCTTGGCGCTCATCATTCGTTGAGAGATATAACCCCCACCACCCGGTTCATTCCCCGGATACCAACTTGCCCACCATTGAAGAACAAAGTAGCTCAAGAAGGCACTGAGCGTAATGCTGAAAGTACCAATGCCTGTACCCACTGAATTAATTTCGGGAAAGAAATGGAAACGCCATTCGGGCAATTGCTCTTTTAATCCAGACAAACCTCCAATTCTAGGATCGTGCAACACCCAATAGGCAAGGGCAATAGATCCTGTCATGGCTATTACAAATTGAACCGAATCGGTAATGGCAATACCCAATAATCCAGACAAGCTACTATAGACAGCAACAAAAGCCATGAGTAGCATAACCAACCAGAAAGCTTGACTTGGGGGAATATCGAAGAAAACACTGAGGATAATAATCATGGCCTTATTCACCCAGCCAATGATAATTACATTGAGAAAAACACCGAGGTAAACGGATCGAATACCTCTAAGCCATTTGGCTGGCTTTCCGCCGTAGCGCAACTCTAAAAACTCCAGTTCGGTTAGAACACCCGCCTTTCGCCAGTTTTTGGCAAAGAAGAAGGTGGTGAGCATTCCGCCAATAAGCATATTCCACCAAAGCCAGTTTCCAGAAATACCGTGTTGCGCCACCTTTTCTGTTACCCATAAAGGGGTATCGGCTGCAAAGGTGGTAGCCACCATACTCATTCCAGCTAAATACCAAGGAAGGCTCCTTCCACCTAAAAGAAACTCCGATAAATTCTTCGAGGCTCTTTTTCGAAAGTATAGGCCCACACCCAGAGCGAAGACCAGATAGGCTATAATAATGAACCAATCTATGGCAACAAAAGAAGCAGTGTTCATGGCGCCAAAACTAAGGCATTTGCAGCTTTCTGATTCTTGTCGTTCACTTTTAATCTATATTCGTGCTGGCCCTGCATTATGAGTTTAGAATCGCATCATATACCTTTGCATTGCAATATAAATACAGTGCATGTATTGCTGAATGCTTCTAATTAAAGCAGCAATCCGATCCATGCTTTCTACTATACCTTCCCTATGGCCAAACGCGCTTTCATGCCTCGCAAAGATTTCTTCAAAAAAGAAGACGAAGAAACGGCAGATGATTTGAATTTCGTTGCGAAAACATTTGCAGGATTTGAAGAGATTCTAGCCAAGGAGCTAAAGCAATTGGGCGCACGAAACGTGGAGCCTCAGGGCAGATCGGTTCGCTTTTCGGGCGATCTTGGTTTCTTGTATAAAGCCAATCTAGGCTTGCGCTCTGCTTTGCGTATTCTGCTTCCAGTGAAGCATTTTATAGCCGAGTCTACCGACGAATTATACGAAGAGGCAAAACGCATTCAATGGAGCGATTACCTCAACATTCACGATACTTTCGCTATTAATTTTACCGTGAATTCAGAAACCTTTACCCATGGGCAATTTGCAGCATTGCGCTTAAAGGATGGATTAGTAGATTATTTCAAAGAAAATACAGGCAAACGTCCTTCAGTAGATAAAGAAAATGCCGATTTTCGCATTGATCTCATGATTGCTGAAAATCAGGTATTCATTTCCATTGATTCTTCGGGCGACCCCCTATATAAGAGAGGCTATAGAAAAGATGTGGGCGTTGCCCCTTTAAACGAAGCCCTTGCCGCCGGCCTAATGCTTCATACTGGTTGGAAAGGCGAAATGGCCTTATTAGACCCTATGTGCGGATCGGGAACACTCTTAATTGAGGCGGCCCTTATTGCGTTGGATATTCCCCCCGCCACCTTTCGTTCTGACTTTGGCTTTATGAGGTGGAAGAATTATGACGAAGAGCTCTTCTTGAAAATTCGCGAAAGCAGACTCGATCGCATTCGTGAATTACAAATGCCTATCATAGGCTTCGACAAGCGAATAGGAATGGTAGAAAAAGCCAGAGAAAATATACGCAGTGCGGGCTTGGATGAGTTCATTAAAGTAGATAAAGCGGATTTCTTTGAACATGATTTCAGCGAAATGAAGAAGGGTATAATGGTCTTCAATCCGCCTTATGGCAAGAAAATGGAGCTGCCCGAAATCGAGTTCTTCTCGCATATCGGCGACCGACTAAAACAGCATTTCTCTGGTTGGGATGCTTGGATCATTTCTCCGCAGGAGGTAAAGTCAATCGGATTGAAAGCAGAAAAACGGCTTGCGACCTTCAATGGAGACATTCCATGCAATTGGGCGAAATATAGAATGTTTAGTGGTGAGAGAAAATCCTTTGTTCATGGGAACAAGGGTGAAGAATAATATATAGACTGATACGATCTTAAAAAGATGAAGAGAATTGGGGTTTTTACTTCTGGCGGAGACTCTCCAGGAATGAATGCATGCCTGCGCGCCGTGGTGCGCACCGCTCTTTCTAAAGGCATTGAAGCCTTTGGAATATACCGCGGTTATGAAGGAATGATTGAGGGCGATATCGTTCAGATGGAGTCGCATACTGTTTCCAATATTATTCAGCGTGGTGGAACCATTCTGAAAACAGCAAGAAGCAAAAGATTTATGACTTCAGAAGGAAGGGCTCTTGCCTATGCAAACCTTCAAAAGCATGGCATCGATGGATTGGTAGTCATTGGTGGCGATGGCTCTTTTCGTGGGGCTACCGTATTTCATGAAGAATACGGCATACCGATTATGGGCTGTCCAGGAACCATAGACAACGACCTATTTGGTACCGATTATACACTCGGTTACGATACGGCTGTGAATACCGTAATTAATGCGGTAGACAAAATTAGAGATACAGCCAATTCACACGACCGTATGTTTATTATTGAGGTAATGGGCCGCGATGCTGGATTTATTGCGCTCAGAAGTGGAATAGCTACTGGAGCAGAAGCTGTACTCATACCGGAAACCAAAACCTATATCAACGAACTTATTGCCTTGCTCGAGAGAGGATGGGAAAGAAAGAAAAGCAGTGCGATTGTAATTGTCGCCGAAGGCGATGACGCTGGAGGTGCCTATGAGGTGGCAGAAAAAGTGAAAGAGAAATTCAATCGATACGATATTCGAGTTACTGTTCTTGGACATCTGCAAAGAGGTGGAAGTCCGAGTGCCTTAGATCGTCTTTTGGGTTCTCGAATGGGAAATGCTGCGGTAAATGCTCTTTTAGATGGAAGAACAAGCGAGATGGTTGGAATTGTGAATCACGATATCCGCTATATTCCATTCAATAAGGCAACCAAACACCACAATGAGGTAAGTGGCTACTTACTGGAATTAGTTGACGTACTAAGCAATTGATTTATGCGGAAGTCATACTTCCTCTTTACCTCTCTACTCCTCTCAGCTATTCTGTTCCTGAGGAATTAGAGGGAAATATCGCTATTGGCTCCTTAGTCGTTGTTCAAGTAGGTAAACGCAAGTATTATACAGCCGTTGTACTATCGATTTCTGAAGTCAAACCTGCCTTCGATACCAAATTTATTCAAGAGGTCTTAGACGAATTTCCGCCTATTCCTTCTGTTATTCTAGACTTTTGGCTTTGGATTAGTCGATATTATTATTGTTATCCAAGCGAGGTGGCAACCGCCGCTTTGCCTGCTGGCCTGAAACTAGACAATACTTTATTAATTGGACAGGGAATTGAGTTCGATCAATTCCAACATATTCTTCCTGCTTTGCCTGCGGAAGGCATTCCTTTATCGGATTGGATTTCTGCTCTCAGCACTCCTTTCTCAATGAAAGAACTTCAAGAGCTTACGCAGAAAGGAGCCATTCAGCTATTAGATAAGTGGGACCGAAAAGGAAGGCAAATTGGAATCTCAGCACTCCGCATTCCAGAGAATAAAGGCGAAGAAAGCCTTATTGAATTTCTAGACAACAGCAGGGCTCCGAAGCAAAAAGAGCTTCTGCTTGCATTCTTGGGCTTAGTAGAAGGGCGCGATTGGATAGAGAAGAATCGCTTGGTTCCCTCTCTATTTTCCCATACTCTATTAAAGAGCTTGATAGCAAAAGGGCTGCTAGAAGAATTGATTCTCGACCCGAGTTTGCCTACAAAGAATAGCGGGAATCCCTTGTATGAGCTCACAGCAGAGCAAGAGAAAGCTTATGGAGAGATCAATGCCTTTTTCAAACAAAAGAAGCCCGTCCTGCTTCAGGGCGTAACCTCTTCGGGCAAAACAGAAGTATACAGCTACCTCATTAAAGAGGTTTTGGAGCATAAGGGTCAGGCACTCTTTCTTATGCCTGAGATTGCCCTCACCACCCAAATGATTTTGCGTATGCAACGGCATTTTGGAGATCAGGTTTTGGTTTATCACTCACAACTAAACGATTACCGAAGAACCGAAGCATGGAAACATATTGCCGAAGGAAGGCCTGTACTGGTTTTAGGCGCCCGCTCTTCACTGCTGCTGCCCTTTAGTAATTTGCAGCTCATTTTAGTCGATGAGGAACACGAACCCAGTTATAAGCAGCAAGATCCTGCGCCTAGGTACCATGCTAGAGATTCGGCCATTTATCTTGCTCGAAGTCTTTCTATTCCCATTCTTCTGGGATCAGCTACCCCATCACTCGAATTATTTGCTTCCGCCAAAGAGGGCAAGTTTGGATGGGTTAAGTTGCTCAAGCGTTTCAATGACAGACCACTGCCCAAGATTGAGCTGGTAGACATTCGCAAGATGACAAAGGAGGACGAAGGATTGAGTGAAGCATTGGTAAATGAAATGCGCAACACACTTGCCAGAAAAGAGCAGATTATCCTTTTTCAAAACAGACGGGGATTCTCTCCTTTTGTTGTTTGCTCCGACTGCGGACATACAGCCCAATGCCATCAATGCGATATTGGACTATCCTATCATAAATACAATCATTCTCTTAAGTGCCATTATTGCGGCTATAGAGAAACCTATTCCGGAAGATGTCAATCGTGTAAATCGCTGAATATTTCCATTGAAGGGCTCGGCACTCAGAGAATAGAAGCACGAATAAAAGACTTATTCCCGACTGTGGGTGTAGATCGAATGGATGTAGACTCTACTCGCAATAAAAACAGTCTTCAGAAGATCTTCGATCGATTCGATAAACAAGAAAGCAGTATCCTCATTGGCACCCAAATGGTAACCAAAGGACTCGATTTCAGAAATGTGGGTTTGGTTGGTGTCATCTCTGCCGATTCACTTTTGAGCTTTCCAGATTTTCGAAATCACGAAAGAACCTACCAACTGATTGCCCAAGTTGCCGGAAGAGCCGGAAGAGGAAGCGCTCCGGGAAAGGTATTGGTGCAAACACGAAATAAAACCCACGAACTATTAAAGAATCTCCGCGATTACGATTACGACACCATCTATCAGCGCGAACTCTGGCAGAGACGTACTTTCTTCTATCCCCCTTATACGCGTTTGCTCCGAATTATATTGGGACATAAAGAAGTGGCGCGGGTGCAGAAGAGCAGTCAAGAACTTGGAAAGCAATTGTTAAAAAAGTTCGGTGCTATTGTCCTTGGTCCTGAAGAACCCAGTGTTGGCCGACTAAAGAATCAGTATCTCAGACAGTTTTTACTTAAAATTCCAATAGATCATAATCCATCCGATTATAAAAGAGCTTTGCATCAATTATTGAATCTAGAATCGCATCAATCTTTTTTAAAAGGAATTCGCATTATAGTTGACATTGACCCCATTCAGTGATTAAATTCGTAACCAATAAAAAAAACCTATGGCATCTACTCACTTTAAAGGCAGTCCTATTGAACTTTCTGGAGAATTACCCAAGATTGGAACCAAAGCACCTGGATTTCTTTTAACCTCATCTGATCTCAGTGATTTTGATCTAGACAAATTTAAAGGAAAGCGCATCCTACTGAATATTTTTCCGAGCATAGATACTGGAATATGCGCTATGTCTGTTCGTCACTTCAACAAAATAGCTTCTGAACTTGAGAATACAATGGTTGTCTGTGTTTCTCGTGATTTACCTTTTGCACAAAATCGTTTTTGTGGGGCGGAAGGAATTGAAAATCTAGCCATGGGTAGTGAAATGCGCCCAAAATCTAGTTTTGGTGAAGACTACGGATTAGTCCAAATGGAAGGCCCTTTGGCCGGAACACTAGCAAGGGTAGTAATGGTTTTAGATGAAAACCAACAGATTACTTATACCGAAATAGTTCCTGAAATTACGCAAGAACCCAATTACGAAGCAGCCCTTAAAGCCTTGAAATAATGCGACTAGGGCTATTCATTCTCCTATGTTTTGGATGGGTTAATAGCCTTTCAGCTCAAGACACCATCATTCTGGTCAATGGCGACCAGATGGTTGGTGAGATTAAAGAACTAAATCGCAGCATACTCACATTCAAAACAGATTATTCTGATTCTGACTTCAAAATTGAATGGATTGGAGTAAAGGAAATGCGAAGTACTCAGTACTTTAGTATAACGATCTCGGATGGAACAGCCGTTTTGGGCAAGTTTAAATACCTTCCGACAGGGCAAATTGTTATTCTTGGAATAGATAATAGCGAAAGAAGAATTGATCACATCCAATTGATTTATCTCAAAGATGTTGGGGTCGATTTTTGGAGTCGGTTCTCTGCCTCCGTAGACATTGGTTATAGCTATGCGAAGAGCAACCGTCTCTCTCAATACAGCGCAAGAAGCAATTTGGGTTATCAAACCGAACGCTGGTATTCAACGCTTATCTACAATCATGTTCAATCTTCTCAAGACAATGCCGAGAATGTGTTTCGAACAGAAATTGACTTAGGAATTACCTATAAGGTCTACGGAGATTGGTTCAGTACTTCATCGATTAATTTCCTCACCAATACAGAGCAAAAACTCAATTTTAGAGTTACAAACTCCTTAGGAGTAGGAACTTTTCTCGTTCATAACAACGTAGCCAATTGGGCTATCAGTACTGGAGCAACCTATAATTCAGAGAATTACGAGGAAAGTATAAACTCGGAAGACAACCAAAGTATCCGAAAATCTTGGGAAGCCTATTTAAGTACACAATCCAATATCTTCAATCTTGGCGATTTAAAATTTACAGGCAATATATCTGCCTTTCCTGGTATTACAGAGAGAGGCCGATTTAGGTTGGATGGCAAAATAGATCTGAAGTACGAATTACCCCGCGACTTCTATATCAGCGCAGGATTTTCTATCAATTACGACAATCAGCCGATTGAAGTAGATGGAATTCGCACTCCGGAAACAGACTATGTAACCCAATTCAGTTTTGGATGGAGCTACTAGCCTATTCAGTTTTAGATGGAGCTGCTAGCCTATTCGTGCGCTAGTTGATGCTATTTCTCACCCGCTGAGTAAAGTTTCGCAGAGCCGTCTTTTCATCCACTCCCTTTGCTACCTCCTCTAGTATTTGAATGGCCGCTATGGCATGCGTAAGCTGATCACCAGGCTCATCAGGTCCTAAATCAATTATAGGATTGCGCTCTTCCAATAGGTCTTCCTCTGCCTTTCTAAGTTCAACAAGAGAATACTGACTTATCAGTTGCTTTATGGCTGCTATCTTCATTGTGCTTGCGCTAAAAGTGAGCGAAGATATTCCTCCTTACTACTTGCACTTCCGTCTAAAAGCACACCCTCTTTGAATATCGCCAAATAGGGTAGATTATCTACTTTGGCTGCCTTTCTGGCATCCGGACTCTTTTCTGCATCTACATCTATGAAGGCAAAGGTTTGAAACTCTTCCTCATTGCTTACTCTTTTGAACTTAGGAGCAAATAATTTACAATTGCCACACCAATCCGCATAGTACTTTACCACTACCACTTTATTGTCTGCGAGGATATTTTTAAAATTCGCATCGCTCGCTTCTAGTACTGCCATAATTTATTTCTTTGAGTGCAAAGCTAGTTTGACTTAATCGGCTGTTTGATAGAGGGAGTTTATGCCTTTATCGATTTCTGTCGATTAAAATATAAATCACGCACTATTCCATCGCTCAGTCCCATTTTCGGGACAAACATTTTATTAGAACCTGCCCAATCCATTGCAGATATATAAATTTTACAGGCAGGCACAATTACATCCGCACGGTCGATGTTTAGATCGAGTCTTTTTATCAACTCTTCTTTGGTAAACTTTTTAAGGAAAACATACTGTCCTTCCAAATAATCAATAGAAATGGGCACTCCCATTGGTTTTCCACTCATTTTAAAGAGTCTATTGATGTTTCCTCCGGAACCAATCATAGATAAATCATCTATGCCTTTCGTGATTTCTTTCAACCAAGAGCGCATTTCTTTCCACTCCGACTTTTGATCCATATTTCGGAGTATGCGAATGGTACCCAATTGAAAGCTCTTACTGGTTACGGGCTTTCCATCTTGAAGCAAAGTAAATTCTGTACTTCCTCCTCCCACATCCATATACAAAAAAGCCTCTCCCGCTGATTTATACTGATCGAGAATATCAGATGAAAACAATAATCCCGCTTCTTCGAGGCCCGAAATAGCTTCTATATGAATACCGGTTTTCTCTTCAATCTGGCGAATGAGATCAGGACCATTTGAAGATTCTCTCAAGGCAGAAGTAGCGCAGGCGCGATAGGCTTCAACTCCATTTACTTTCATAATACGTTCAAAGGCCTCCATACCCCATAATAAACGTTCAATATTTCCAGGTCCAATCTTCCCTCTCATAAAAGCATCTTCTCCCAATCGAATAGGTAAGCGATTGAGGCTGGCCTTCTTAAAGAGAATTTCTTTTCCGTCTACAATGGCGTTGGTAACCAATAGACGAACAGAATTCGAACCAATATCGATGGCAGCTAGTCTAGTGTACTTCATTTTCTAAAAAGTATTGCGGTGAATATTGGATTTAAGTTATTGCTTTCTTGAGCTGCTGAGCAACATAATCGCGCAATACCAATTGAGCTCGAATGGGCTTTTCTGGACTTGCATCTCTATATGGATTTATATCTAAATGGCTTTGCCTTCTCGCTTTCACATTGTCTGACCACAGGATATTAAAATGATCCATCAATTGTTTTTGAATGCTCTTACTATAGATAGGAACAGTAATCTCTACCCGATAATCCATATTTCGTTTCATTAGATCTGCTGATCCAATAAAAAAAGTGGGTTTGCCATTGTTCTCAAAAGCAAAAATTCGCGTATGCTCCAAATACTTATCTACAATGCTTATGGCCTCAATGTTTTCACTCAATCCTTTTCTACCCGGAATTAAACTGCAAACGCCACGAACGATTAATTTAATCTTTACTCCATAGCTGCTTGCCAAATAGAGCTTATCAATCATTTCGAGATCCGAAAGACTATTTACTTTAATCCAGATTTGCGCGGATTTACCGCTTATTGCATTCGCAATTTCGCATTCTATGAGTTCACAAATACGAGAGCGCGTGAAATGCGGAGAGACAATTAAATGCTCATAGGGCTTCACCAAATAATTAGCGTCGAAAAAGTCGAAAAGCTGATTGAGGTCTTTGGTTATCTTTTTATCCGCTGTTAGCAAATGATAATCGGTATAGAAGCGAGCCGTTGATTCATTTAAGTTCCCAGTGCCCAAGGCTGCGTAATCGCGGTAGCGATTGCCTTCTTTCTTGCGAATTACACATACTTTCGAATGCACTTTCAATCCGCGAACACCGAATATAATGCGCACACCTTCGCGCTCTAGCTCTTGAGTCCAACGGATATTATTCGCCTCATCAAATCGTGCTTGAAGTTCTATAACAACCGTTACCACCTTTCCATTCTTAGCCGCATTAATTAGTGCGGAAATGATACGCGATTTTGGCGCAAGTCGGTAGAGTGTAATCTTAATGCTCTTTACGTCAGGATCTATGGCTGCCTCTCGGAGAAAGCGGATATAATAGGAAAAGGTATGATAGGGAAGGAAAAGCATGACGTCTTTCTGACGAATGACTTCAAATAGACTTCTATCTAAATCGAGATCTGGATGGTAAAGCGGTTCTTGTTGTGGGTAAACCAGCGAAGGACCTCCAACATCTGGAAATTGTATGAAATCCTTTTTGTTGTGGTAGCGCCCTCCTGCAATAAGACTGTCGTAATTATCGAGATCCATTCGCTCTACGATATACTGCAATAAGTCACTGGGTATTCCTTTATCGTACACCAGACGAACCGGGTCTCCCAATCGTCTATGCTGCACACCTTGGGTCATTTTCTCTAAAAAAGAAGTGCTGATGTCATTGTCGAGATCCAATTCAGCATCGCGTGTTATTTTAATCGTATGCGCCTCAATTTCATCGAACTCGAAAATGAAAAAGATGTATCTCAAATTAAAGCGAATAACATCTTCAAGGTACATAATGTACTGCTTACCTACTTTCGGAAGCAAGACAAATCGTCCTAATAAATCAGCTGGAACTTCAATGAGCGCATAGCGTGGATTCTCCGGATTTTCTCTTTGAATTAGCTTTATAGCTAAGTAAATAGACTTGTCTTTTAGTACGGGTATCTTATCAATTCCATTCAGGATTAGGGTAAATACCGATGGACTCACCTTCTCCACAAAAAACTTTTTTACAAACTCTTTCTGCTCATTGGTAAGCTCGTCTTCGTTCGGAATGATGATCCCATTTTCTTCTAGCTGTTTAACAAGTGTGTTGTGAATTTGCTGCGCACGTTTTTGCTGCTTCATGACCACCTGCGTTATTTCAAGAATAAGTTCATCGGGTTCATAGCCCGATAAATCCGGTTGAGATTTCTTGTTTGTGAGCATAATCAACCGCTTTACAGCGGCAAAACGCACCCTATAGAACTCATCGAGATTATTGGAGAAAATACCCAGAAAGCGCATCCGCTCAATGAGAGGAACACTGGGGTCTTCTGCTTCCTGAAGGACACGTGCATTGAATTGAAGCCAACTGAGATCTCGGTTGATATAACGCTTGCCCTTTAGCTTCATTTTCGTTTTTTTGGATAGTCAATAAAATGCAAATCAGCCCGAAATTCCATTTCATTCCACTCTTCTATTTTAAAGTGCAAGGCTACAATACCTGTGGTTGGAATTTTGTCGATTCTATGGTCTAAGCAGCGATTCACAAAGTCTGTGAAGGTGGGATTATGCCCAAAAAGCATTGCGGATTGAGCGCTATTGGGAAGTGAACGGATGAGTATTTCAATTTCTTTCCTGATTCCGGTATACAGTTCGCTGTAAATTTTCAGTGATGAATAGGCGATAGACAAAATTCTAGTAAATATAAGTGCTGTATGAATGGCTCTATTTGCTGGACTGGAAAGCACTAAATCAGGAAATTGTCCTTGTTCTCTGAGAAACTGAGCGCTTTCTCTGGCATCTTGTATTCCCTTTTCACTTAAGGGTCTGTCAATATCTGAAAGGGATTCGCCTTCCCAACTAGATTTAGAATGGCGAACGAAATAGAGTGTTTTCATCAAAGGAAATAAATGGGTCTCTTCCGTTTCGAAAATAGTCTATTCCATTTGGTTTATTTGAGCAGAATAGGAAGAAATAGACGAATAATAATAAACAGGACCCCATTTATGAGATCCGCTACCTATGATTCTGTTCTTTTGGATCGCTCCCAGTATGCATCCATTTCAGTTAGAGACATTTCCGAAAGAACCTTGTCGTCTTCTCTTACCCAAGCCTCCATATCTTGAAAACGCTTAATAAACTTCTTATTGGTACGTTCGAGCGCCATTTCTGGATCTACTTTTAAAAAACGACCGTAGTTTATCAGCGCAAAGAGCACATCGCCAAACTCCGCTTCCACTTTTTCTTTGATGTCTAAGCCCTCCGCCTCCATTAGTTCTCCAAGCTCTTCTTCTACCTTCTCCCAAACCTGCTCTTTATTGTCCCAATCGAATCCAACGCCTCTTGCCTTGTCTTGAATGCGAACCGCTTTTACCATCGAAGGCAACGTTTTCGGAACGCCTTCCAAAACAGATGTCTTTCCTTCTTTCAGCTTTAACTTTTCCCAGTTTGCTTTTACTTCTTCTTCATTCGCAACTACAACATCACCGTAGATGTGTGGATGGCGATGAATGAGTTTCTCAGAAATAGAATGGCATACGTCGGCAATATCAAAATCGCCCGTTTCTGAACCTATTTTGGAGTAAAAGACCATATGGAGCAGTATATCTCCAATTTCCTTTTTCATCTCCTGTCGATCACCTTCTACAATAGCGTCTGCTAGTTCGTAGGTTTCCTCTATAGTGAGATGTCGCAAGGTTTCGAAGGTCTGCTTTTGATCCCAAGGGCATTTTTCCCTGAGATCATCCATTATATCTAATAGTCGGCCAAATGCCTCTAGCTTTTCTTGCCGACTGTGCATTATTCTGCCTTATCGCTTGATTCTTCGGTTGAACCTGAATCTGGCTCTACCGCTGCTTCCGGCTGTACCTCTACTTCCGCCTGTACTTCTACTTCCGCTTGTACTTCTGCTTCCAACTGTACTTCTGCTCCTTCTTCTGCTTCCTCTTCTAGAAGACCTGCCGCATTTAAGGAGATATACCAGTTAATAACCTTTTTGATATCGCTGGTATAAACGCGCTCCTGATCGTAATCTGGAAGTATTTTCAGGAAAAAGTCATGTAGTTCAGCTCCGCTACTTTTCTTCTTTGGAAATTCATCCTCTGTCATTTTAGCCATTAAACCAAAAACATCTTTAAGAGGAACCTCTTTGTCGTAGGTATAAATGGCAATGTCTTTCAGAGAGCTTACTTGCTGAGTTGAGCTAATGGGCAATCGCTTTCCGTCTATCAGACTTTGGGCAATAAGACCTGTTCTACTTTGTGCAACCAATTTGTATAATCCCGGTTTTCCGGAAACAGCTAAAATATCGTCTAACTTCATTCTTTTGATTCTGTGTTCATCTTCTTGAGACTGTCGATTAAATCGCTCGGATTCTCAGCAAGATTGAGCAAGAATACCATTTCTTCGGCAGTTTGCCTAAGCGGATGCGTAGGATGAGTTTCAATAAATGCTTTATAACTTTTTAAGGCCTCTTGTTTATTGCCAATAAACTCATCCCAAGTGAATGCAATTTGAAAAGCGGCCTCTGCCCCAACAGGATGCTCTGGGAAACGCTTGGTCACCCCCTTAAAATCATTTATTGATGTCAATGGCTTTCCAGGCATGGATCGAATTAAAAAGGCCGATTTTAAAAGATGATACGGTGCCAATGAGTCGCCCATATCTTGATGAGCCGCCCGCCCGAGTTCTATGGCATAGGCTTTCGTAAGGCTAGTATCCTCAGGATGTGTATCGTATGCCAACTTTGCGGGGCCTAGATCGATCTTTTCTATTGGCTTTGGCTCATTTTTACAAGCAAGCATGAGCGCTATGAGCGCGAATGAAAATAGTATTCTCATTTCTTTAAATTTGGGAAACGCATTCGATATTCTACTTTAACCTTGCCTTTTGAGATGCCATTCAACCGGCCTTTTAACATCTGCTTTCGCAAAGGTGAAAGATGGTCGGTGAATAGAATTCCTTCTATGTGATCGTACTCATGTTGAATAATACGCGCCGCCATTCCAGTAAACTCTTCTTCCTTTTCGACAAAGTTTTCGTCGAAATAACGCATTCTCAAATGCTCCGGTCTTACAACATCTTCTCTGACATCCGGAATAGAAAGACAGCCTTCGTTGAAGACCCATTCTTCTCCATCTTCCTTCAAGATTTCTGCATTTATGAACACTTTTTTAAATGACTTGAGCAAAAGTCTATTCTCCTCTGTCTCCTCTTCGTCTTCTGCAAAGGGAGCTGCATCAATTATAAAAAGACGAATATTCAATCCGATTTGTGGTGCTGCCAATCCCACGCCTGCCGCTGCATACATGGTTTCAAACATATTCTCAATCAGCGATTCTAATTTCGGATAGCTTTCAGAAATATCTTTGGCTAGGCGTTTGAGTACTGGATCGCCATAAGCGACAATAGGAAGTATCATGTGTACAAAGGTAGTTCGAGCAATTCCATTTATACGAATGAATGCCTATTCTTTCGAAGGAGTAATTGCCTTAAAGTGGGCTGATCTCAGTCGATTGGTTTTTTGATGGATATGGCAATATTTTTCAGACATAATTTATACGTCCTTTATGGTTAGGCTATTGCTCATATTAGGAATGTGCCTGCAATACTTTGCGTTTTTCTTTGCTGTTCCAGAATTATTTGGAAATGAGCGCCTTGTTCTGTTCAATAACTGGATTGTTAAGGTGGTAAAACTGACTCCAGGAGTACTCATTGCCCTATTTTCTGCTGCGGTTGGAGTTTCGTTTAGCTTTTGGGCACCCTATCTCTACAGATCCGGCGAGTGTTGGATGTATATTCTCTATTTCGGCTGTGTGGGACTGACTGTAATCATGGCTATCCTTATAGCTGTATTTAATAATCACATTGTAAAGCATTCAACCGAAAAAATCGCAAATCCTATTCTCAATCGATTGCTAGAAGACAAGAATTACTGACTCCGCGCATTAAAATACGCCTCCGTATTATACAGTTTGGGATTGATTCTTCCCATGGCTGGATCCTTCTTGAGCTAAAACATACAACAAGATTGCATTCCTAGAAGGCATACAAACGATTGAAAATCATCTGCAGGCACGCAAAATAAAAGCCTTTCAAATGAAACTAGACTGCCTGCCCAATGGATAGGTTACTCGGAGATACCAGCAGAATAAGCGCTTTCAACTCCTTTCCATTTACTCAAAAGAGTGCACACAGATTCTAAATCTTAGGTTCTAATATTGGGCTATGCATATTGCTAGAATGCCAAAAGAAGGCGTTTTCTTTGCACCTATGCGGCACACATTATTTCTCTGGATTATTCTTTTGCTTTCGGGTGTGGCCTATTTCTCTGGACTACAGCTGAATGTAATGGATGTAGATTCGGCACAATACGCGAGTATAAGTAGAGAAATGGCCGAGTCGGGCGAGTATTTAGAAATCCAAAGCAGAGGCCGCGACTATCTAGACAAACCCCCTTTATTATTCTGGGCTTCGGCTACCAGCTTCAGCCTTTTTGGCGTGCACAATTGGAGCTTCAAACTACTGCCCTTCCTCTTTCTTATGGCGAGTATTTATTCAACTTATTCATTGGGTAGATTAATACGAGACCATCAAACCGGACTGGCCGCCGCGCTGATCTTGGGTAGTTGCCAAGCCTACTTTCTCTTTAGTATGGATTTGCGCACCGATACCATGCTCACCGCTTGTGTTATTATATCGGTCTTACAGCTCTATCGCTTCATGCTGTCTTCAAACTGGAGAGATCTCTTATGGGGAGGTGTTTTTATAGGTCTAGCAATGCTGGCAAAAGGTCCTTTGGGATTGATCATTCCTGCCATGGCACTGGGCGGCCATTGGCTGATAAACAGAGATTGGAAAAGTATCTTTAAATGGCAATGGCTCGTAGTAATTGCAGTTATTGCGCTCGTTCTTGCTCCAATGTCCGTGGGACTATATCATCAATTCGACCTACAAACAGAGAAAGTCACCTTTATGCCTAGTCCCAATGGATTAAAAGAAGTAGTAGGCGTTTCAGGCTTGCGATTCTTTTTCTGGGAGCAGAGTTTTGGCAGAATAACAGGAGAGAATGTATGGAAAGACAGTAGCGGTCCCTTTTTCTTTGTCCATACTTTTTTATGGAGCTTCATGCCCTGGGCGCTCATTGCCGTTCTTGCCCTTTTCAAAAAATTGCATTCGTCCTTCTCTAGTTTGTTTAGCACCGGAAAAGGAGATTTCCTTCTATTGGCGGGCTTTATTCTACCCTTTATTGCTTTAAGTACATCTCAATACAAATTGCCGCATTATATATTTCCACTTTATCCTTTTGCCGCACTGCTAAGCGCTGAGTTTTTAGTAGAGACCTTTCGATCTCAGAATCTATTCTTTCGAAGAATTTCAAACATCGCTTCCTTCTTACCTCTGATTGTAAGCATAGCCCTATGCGCTGTTTTGCTCTTCTGGGTTTTCGATACTCCTTCCGTACTCCGATATCTCTTTCTTCCTATTGCGCTTATCTCTATCTGGGCCTACTTCCAAAAAAACCGTCTGTATGGTATTCTGTTTTCACTGGCCTTGGTTTCGGCTCTTACCAATATTGTACTAAACACGCACTTTTACCCGCTTCTTCTGAAATATCAAAAAGGATCTGAGCTCGCATTCTTAGCCAAATCGCTCGGTGCAAACAAAGAGAATACAGCCTATTATAAAAATTTCAGCTTTAGCTTCGATTACTATATGCAATCTGCCGTTCCTGTTAGAGGTGGAATGGATGCGATTGAAAAAGAGGATAGATATCTGTTCTCCTCTGAAGAGGGCTACCTAGAAATGCAGAATGCTCATTTGCCAATAGATACCGCCATTCAATTCCTTTCTTATCCGATAACAGAGCTCAGCCCTCAATTTTTAAATCCGAAAACAAGAGAATCAACCTTAGTTCCTATGTACCTTGTTGTTCTCGATAATCCGAAAGATGTACTATGAACCAATTCGTCCAAACTACAATAGCGAAAACCCCGTATTTTCTATCCATTGCTCTTTTGGGCCTGCTTTTCTCTTGTCAGAGCCCCGCTTCTCCAGAAACCTCAGAACCAACTGAATTTCTGGCAGATGGAATGCATAGAATGGAGATGATTGTAAACGACAGTCTTGTTTTGCCCTTCAATTTTGAATGGAAAAAGGGGGATGGAAACTTCAGCATGCGCATTTATAATGCGTCGGAAGAGATAGAAGTGACTGAGATCAATTGGCAAGAAGGAAGCGATACGCTGAGAGTGCAAATGCCAGTTTTCTTATCGTATTTCAAATTGGCTCGCTCAGAAAAAGGGGTGGAAGGATTTTGGTACAATCCCGATAAGGATCCAAAATACCGCGTAGCCGTTCGGGTGGTAGAGGGAAGCGATACGCGCTTTGATGTTATAAATCAAGCGGCCTTTAGCCTCAATTACAATTGGAAGGTCAGCTTTATTCGCGAAAATAGAATTGGATTTGGTCTAGGTGAATTTAAGCTCGACGGACAGAAAGTAAGCGGTTCTATTCTCACTGAAACCGGCGACTACCGCTTTCTAGAAGGCGTTTTAGATGGAGACAAACTCTCTTTCAGCACTTTTGATGGAGCGCATGCCTACCTTTTTGTTGCAAGAGTCATTGGCCCCGGTTTAATGGAAGGGAGCTATTTTTCTGGCAATCATTTCAGTATTCCATGGAGAGCCGAGCGCGATGATGCATTTGCTCTGCGATCTGCAACGGAGCTCAATGAGTTAACCACAGACGATCAAAGCTTCCCCTTTTCGTTTCCAAGCTTAGATGGCAGCATACTCTCCAACGAAGATGAACGCTTTAAAGGCAAGGCCTATATTGTTCAAATAATGGGTTCGTGGTGCCCAAACTGCATGGATGAAACCCGATTTTTCAATGCATTGTATTCCGAATATCAATCGCAAGGCTTAGAGATTGTGGGAATCACCTTTGAGCGTTCGGGAGATATGGAGAAAGCAAGACCCGCAATGGAAAGAATGATAAAGGACCTTTCTATTCAATATCCGGTTCTATTTGGCGGCGCTTCATCCGATGTGAAAACGAGCCTGCCGCAGATAGATACCTTTATGAGCTTCCCGACAAGCTTTTTTGTAGATAGAAACGGGAAAGTCAGAGAGATTCATACCGGTTTCTCGGGTCCTGGCACTTCAAAGTTCGAAGCCTATACTGCAAAGACACATCAACTCATTGAAGAGCTACTAGAGGAATGAGTTCTATGTTTGACAAAAGACCCGATCGGTCGAAAGAATTTGGTCAGCTCATTAAGCAGTTGAAGAAGAAAAAGCCCAAAGGCTTAGACGATCAGGTTCAGGGCTTGCACACCCAAGCCTTTGAGAAAATCGATTGCCTTAGTTGCGCCAATTGTTGCAAAACAACAGGACCCTTGTTTACCGATAAAGATGTGGAGCGATTGTCAAAGCACCTCCGCATGAAGCCCTTGGATTTCGAATCTACTTACCTTCAAACAGATGAGGAGGGCGACTTGATACTAAAGTCGGTTCCTTGCCCGTTTCTAGGATCGGATAATTACTGCGGTGTATACGAGCATAGACCCAAGGCATGCAGAGAATATCCGCATACCAACAGACGAAGACAGCAGCAGATATTGACATTAACAGAGAAGAACGCCCCTATTTGTCCGGCGGTCTATGACATCTTGAAAGGGCTAGAAGCCATCCACATAAAATAAAAACATTCAAAGCATGAAAAACCTATTCTTTTCCTTCATCGCATTATTTGCATTTGCCTTCACTAGCTCTGCTCAATCTAAATCAGAAACGCAGATTCGGGAGCAGGTACAATCGTATTTCCAAGCCACCATGGATAAAAATTGGGATGCGGTTATGGATGGTATCTATCCTAAGATTTTCAACGAAACCCCTAGAGCGCAGATTATATCTATGTTTAGAGACATGGAAAACAGAGGGATGGACATGAATTTTACAAAGATGGACATTGAAGAGGTGTCTAAAATTGAGAAGTCAGGCGAGGAAAAATTTGCCTTGGTATCGTATTCATCGGCCTTTACAATTCAGTTTTTGGGTGAAGAGTACCATACAATTGAGGTAATGAATATGATGGAAGAAAGCTTCTATACAAGCTACGGAAGAGAGAATGTTGAATTCTCAGCAGAAGAATACCTCTTTAAGATAAAAGCGGAGAAGCAGATATTTGCCGTTTCCGACAAGAAGTCAGACGATTGGAAGTTCATCGAATATACCACCGCCAATTCCTCTAAAATGGACTTATATCTTCCGCTTGAAGTTCGCACTGCATTATTAGGAGAGTAAAGAATCGCCCTAATACGCCATTCAAATGAGAAGGGGCAAATGAGAAAGGGCAAGTACCATTGGTATACAATTAGTTTCGTTTCAGCGAAACGAATCTGAATGGCCTTTTAATATTAAAATATGGATAGCCGAAGCGACCTCTTTTAAGCCAGAAAAGCCATCCATCTATTTCATTTGCAGGCTCATTTAAAGGCATTACCTTTGTGACTCAAATGATACAGGCTCTCTTCGTCTAAGAATTTCGTCTCCACATTGGGAATGTGAATAAACTTCACAAGCTGGTAAAACAGTTCAATCTACTTTCCCTCATTCTTAGCAATTGCAGCCGATTGTAATGCATTGGATAGACTTAATCATTTTCGTTGTGTATATGCTCGCCATGCTTTGGGTTGGGCATTATTTCCTAAAAAAGAATAAATCTGCAAGCGACTACTACGTAGGTGGTCGTGATATTGGCAAATGGCACATTGGTCTCAGTGTGGTTGCCACAGATGTGGGTGGTGGTTTTTCCATCGGTCTCGGCGGGTTGGGCTTTACTATGGGAATTAGTGGCAGTTGGATGCTCTTTACTGGATTAATTGGGGCTTGGCTCGCTGCGGTATTCTTAGTTCCCAAAATCTACGATATTGGAAAGGCAAAATTGCTTTTCACCTTTCCTCAATTCATCCATCACATTTACGGCAGTCGAATGGCCAGATTGGCCGGTATACTTTCACTCATTGGATATATAGGCTTTACAAGCAGTCAATTATTGGCCGGAGCAAAATTGGCCTCCGCCACTTTTCCAGAGCTCAACTTAACAGCCGCTCTATGGATTATGGGAGCAGTGGCTGTAGTCTATACCGCCATGGGTGGACTAAAAGCAGTCATATTTACCGATACCATTCAATGGATTATTTTAATGATTGGCATGATTGGAATTGGCCTTCCAATGGGTTATTTCTATTTAGGTGGATGGGATGGAATTAAAGCCAGTCTCCCCCCGGAATTCTTGCGATTCGATCAACTGAGCTGGCAACAGATTGTAAACTGGTCTCTAACCGTTATTCCTATTTGGTTTGTGGGAATGACCTTGTACCAACGCATTTATGCCAGTCGTTCTAAAGAAGATGCCGTTAAGGCATGGCGCATTGCTGGGTTTTTAGAATGGCCCGTAATTGCCTTAATGGGAACCCTTTTGGGTATGATGGCCAAAGTAGCTTTTGTACAGGGCCTATTGGTCTCTCCAGACGAGGCCGCCGCTTTCGATCCAGAAATGGGATTGCCCTTATTCCTCAGTAGTCTATTGCCTGTTGGCCTAATGGGTTTAATGATGAGTGCCTATTTCTCTGCTATTCTCAGTACCGCCGATAGCTGCTTAATGGCAGCCAGCGGCAATGTAGTATCGGACTTATTGAGAATTGATTCTAAGGATGTCAATGTGCGCCTTTCTCAATTTATCACATTGGCCTTGGGCCTTCTCGCCATTGCATTGGCAAGTAAAATGACAGGAGTACTTGATCTTATGCTGCAATCGTATGCGGTAATGGTATCCGGACTTTTCATACCTGTAATTGCAGCCCTTTTCGATCGAAATCCAAATAGCATAGGAGCCATTAGCGCCCTTGTTTTTGGTGGCGGTTCTGCACTCATCTTCAGTCTACTAGATATTTCCATTCCATTTAAGCTCGATCCTATTGTACCGGGCCTCCTCATTTCAAGCTCTGCCTATATAATAGGTCGCTATTATTCTACATCACAAAAATCAAATGCACTATGAGCCATTCTGTACACATTCATACTTGGGATTCAGATTCATCTTATTCATTGGATCAGATTGCTGGATTTCTCTTTAAACACTTAGAGCGCTTTGGCGATCCAGAAGACCAGATAAAAGGAGCACTAGACTATGCTCTCGGCAAGAATGGCAAGCCAGGTGGAGCGATTTACTACGCACGAATAGAAGATGAACTCGTTGGTGTATTGGTCTTCTTAAAAACAGGAATGGAAGGATTCATCCCCTCTAATATTCTAGTGTACATAGCGGTAGATGGAACCAAGAGAGGCGCAGGTATTGGAGCGAAAATGATTGAGGAAGGTGTGGCCAATTGCTCCGGTGGAGTTGCGCTTCATGTAGAACCCGACAATCCTGCAAAGCGGCTTTACGAAAGACTCGGTTTCACGAATAAGTACTTAGAAATGCGTTTAGATTAACTCTATTATGGCTTATATAGAATTATACCCGAAAAAATTAGCGCACAACTATAGCATGCTCGATACTATGTTTAAAGAACATGATATCGATTGGGCTGTGGTGAGCAAAATGCTTTGTGGCAATTCCCTATTTATCAACGAAGTTGTGCGACTGGGTCCAACGGAATTATGTGATTCCAGAATTTCCAATCTCAAAAAGATTAAGAAATCCTTCCCGCAGATTCAAACCGTTTACATTAAACCTCCGGCCAAACGCAGCATAAAGAGTATAGTAGAATGGGCCGATGTTAGTTTTAATACAGAATTTCAAACTCTAAAATGGCTAAGTGATGAGGCCGTTCGTCAAAACAAAGTGCACAAGGTTTTGATTATGATTGAATTGGGCGATTTGCGCGAAGGCGTTATGGGAGAAGATCTCATGGGTTTTTACGCTCAGGCATTTAAGCTTCCCAATATCAACATTGTGGGTATAGGAGCCAATCTCAACTGCCTAAACGGGGTAATGCCCAGTGTAGACAAACTCATTCAGCTGAGCCTCTATAAGCAGCTTATTGAAGCTAAGTTTCAAGTAAAAATGCCTTGGGTTAGTGGGGGAACCAGCGTAGTGATTCCATTGGTAGAGCGCCAGTTAATTCCTAAAGGAATCAATCATTTTCGTGTGGGTGAAACTCTATTCTTTGGAGTAGATCTTTTTAAAGAAGGTCCAATGACAGGATTGCATACCGATGTTTTCAAACTCTTTGCGGAGATTATTGAGATTACGGAGAAGCCCATTGTACCCAATGGAGAACTTGCAGCAAATCCATCAGGCGAAGTCTTTGAGATAGATGAAAACGATTACGGGAAAACGAGCAAAAGGGCTATCATAGACGTAGGTCTGCTCGACATTCAACCAAACTTTCTAGAAACAGAAGATCCCAATATTGAAATTGAAGGAGCCAGTTCCGATATGCTTATTATGGACTTGAAGGATAATAAATCGAACTATAAAGTAGGCGATCTCATCTCTTTCAATCCAAAATATATGGGGGTATTGGGATTAATGAACTCCAATTACATCGAGAAAAGAGTAGCGACGGATTAGCCGTTGCTCACTCCGAATAGATTAAATACTTCCGACGAAGTTTTTTAAATTCCAGTACTTCCTTTTTATAGATGTCCGGGATTTCGTCTGCTTCTACTCCATTTATAATGGCTTTGCGAATGCGATCCGTTCCTGCCAGATTATCGAAAAAGGGTGTAAAAAAGTGTTCTTTATCAGGAGCTATTCTATAGGACTCTACCAACCACATCCAATAGAGCTTTCCACTTCCAGCCATAAAAAATTGTCCGAAATTAAATAGGTTGATGCCAAAGCACTGCTTATTCTCGAAGGGTGGATGCGGTGCTGCTGGAACCGATTTTGGCGTAAAGCCAAAGCTGCCTAAATGAAACCACGGGGCCCCAAAAGTCTGGAATGGAAGGTCTGTTCCCCGGCCTACGCTCATAGGTGTTCCCTCGAAAAAACAAAGAGAAGGATAAAGTGCAATAGAAGCCGTATTGGGCAAATTAGGAGAGGGCGCAATAGGCAGTTCGTATTTGTCTTGATGCGCATAATTCAGACACTTTATAACGGTTAAGTCCGCTTTTATACCTTTTGCAAGCCATCCTTCATTGCTTACCATCAAGGCATATTCGCCAACGGTCATTCCGTGTACTACAGGCACAGGATGCAATCCAACAAAAGATTCGTAGCCCTTTTCCAAGACTGGTCCGTCTACATAATACCCATTCGGATTGGGACGGTCGAGCACTAGAAATGGAATTCCTTTTTCTGCGCAAGCCTCCATAACATAGGTCATAGTAGATATATAGGTATAAAAGCGCGCGCCTACATCTTGAATATCGAATAGTACCACATCTACGTTGGCCAACTGATCTTGGGTTGGTTTCTTATTCGATCCGTAGAGTGAGACAATAGACAATCCCGTTTTCAGATCTTTACCACTTGAAATCTTTTCACCCGCAGCGCCCTCCCCACGGAAACCATGCTCGGGGGCAAAAACCTTTACAATATTCACTTTTTCCGCAAGGAGAAAATCGACCAAATGCTGTTTCCCAACCACAGAAGTTTGGTTAGATACCACCGCAACTCTCTTGCCTTTAACGGCATATTCGTAGGTTAAAAAGCGTTCTGCCCCAACGTGCAAATCATTTTGTGCCTTTAATGTAAATACACAACAAAAAAGAAGAGTAAGTAAACACAGACTATATTTGATGCCTTTCATTGATTTTATTCCTTTTGCGATTCGAACTCTTTTTTGCTCACCGTCTTTCCACCCGAAAAGGTAGTGGATTAAGTCAACGCGTTCTGCGCATTGGTGTTACCGCTGTAGCCATTTCAATGGTGGTTATGATTATAAGTATTGCTACAGGATTGGGTCTTCAACGAAGAATAACAGAAAAGATTACCTCCTTTACTGGGCACCTGCAGATTGTTCCTTATATCGGGCCTGAAGATCGTGAAAAACCGTTGATCAGCGCAGACAGCATTCGCGAAGTATTAATGCTCGACCCAGATGTTGCCTTTGTACAAGGTGTTTCAGAAAAAGGTGGAATTCTCAAAACAGAAATCGACTTTGAAGGAGTAATGGTAAAAGGCCTCGATTCTAGTTTTAACTGGGGTGGTTTTGAGCAATATCTGCGTTCCGGAGTATTACCCAATTATACAGGCGAAGACTATAATGATGCCATTCTTATTTCAGATTATTTACTGAACCGACTTCAGCTAAAGTTGGGCGATACGGTAGCGGTATTTTTTATAAGGGAAGCATCTAAGCCACCCTTAATTCGAAAGTTCACCCTCTGTGGTACCTATTCAACCGGAATGGAGACCTTTGACAAAGAGTACATACTTGCAGATCACAAGCACCTCAGCAGAATACTGAAATGGCAGAAAGGCGATTATGGTCACCTAGAAATATTCTTGAAAGAAGATGCCAAGGTATTGGAAGTAACCGACCGTTGGATTGCCAAACTGCCGCTGTATGCCGATACGTACACCGCACGAGAACGATATCCTGATATATACCAATGGGTAGGCCTCTTCGATGTGAATATTTATTTCATACTACTGATTATGATTCTTGTGGGCATGGTCAATACCATGACTGCTCTGATTACCATTATTCTTGAAAAGAAAAAAGCCATTGGACTTTTAAAGGCATTGGGAGCATCGAACCAACAGCTCAGAGAACTCTTCCGATATCGTTCTATTCATATTCTCTTACAAGGATTGTTTTGGGGAAATACCATTGGTATTGGATTGTGTCTCCTGCAAAAGCATTTTGAATGGATTAAACTAGATCCAGAAATCTATTATGTAAGTTCTGTGCCCATCGAACTGAATCTATGGATTTTGCTCTCCTTAAATCTGGTCATTATTGCCATTGGCTTTCTAAGTATGAGCCTTCCAGTGCGAATTATTGGCAAAATGGACCCCGCTGAAGCCTTAAGGACTTTTTAAGCCCTTGATTTGACAGTACCTTCGCGCAAAATTTGGTCATAATGAAGATTTGCAATTCTATTTTAGATACCATTGGAAATACGCCAATGATTCGCTTAAACGCCATAGCAAAAGACATTCCTGGAACTATTTTGGCCAAAGTAGAATACTTCAATCCTGGGCATAGTGTCAAGGATAGAATGGCGCTCAAAATGATTGAGGACGCTGAAAAGAATGGAAGATTAAAGCCTGGAGGCACCATTATAGAGTGTACCTCCGGAAATACTGGAATGGGATTGGCCTTAGCGGCTATCGTTAAAGGATATAAACTGATCTGCACCCTTTCAGACAAGCAGTCGAAAGAAAAGATGGATATTCTCAGAGCAATGGGCGCACAGATTCATGTCTGTCCAACAAATGTTGCCCCAGACCATCCAGATAGTTATTATTCTGTAGCCAAGAAGCTGAATAAAGAGATTCCAAACTCTTTCTTTCCAAATCAATACGATAATTTAAGCAATCGCACCGCACATTACGAATCAACTGGACCCGAAATATGGGATCAGACAGATGGGAAAATCACCCACTTTATAGTAGGTGTTGGCACCGGAGGAACGATCAGTGGCGTCGCTAAATATTTAAAAGAGAAGAACCCGAACATTCAAATTTGGGGAGTCGATTCTTATGGTTCGGTTTTTAAAAAGTACCACGAAACAGGTGTCTTCGATGAAAATGAAATCTATTCATATATAACCGAAGGAATTGGAGAAGACATTCTGCCTAAGAATGTAGAGTTCGATTTAATTGATCGTTTCGAAAAAGTTACCGATAGAGACGGTGCATTGACTACCCGCGAACTGGCTTTGAAAGAGGGATTGCTCTTAGGTTATTCTTGCGGATCGGCTTTTCAAGGATTAAGACAATTGAAACATCTTATTAAGCCCGAAGATGTAGTTGTAGTGCTATTTCACGACCACGGTAGTAGATACGTTGGAAAAGTATTCAACGACGACTGGATGCGCGATCGTGGGTTCTTACCGCAACTAGGGCAAACCGCTGGCGACCTTGCCGAAAAGCATTTGAGCAAACCCCTTTTAATTGTTGGAAGCGGAGAACCTGTTACCAACGCCATCAGTCTATTGAGGAAGTTTGATGTTTCTCAATTACCTGTAGTAAAAGATGGGAAAATTGTAGGCACCATAGACGATTCGCAATTGATTAAGCATATGTCTCCAGAGATTTTAAATCGACTTTGCGAAGAGGTGATGTCCAAACCTTTACCCATTGTTGCTGCCAGCACATCGAAAGAGAAGGTAATCCAATTGCTAAGTCATGGAGGGCATCCTGCTGTTCTTGTTGAATTCGCCGATGGCAAGTACCATATTTTAACTCCACACGACCTCATTAGCGCCATGTCGTAATGGCCAAAAAGCTTTTTATAGATGATCTCAAGAGAAAAGTAGAAGTCGATTGGCCTCCTAAACGGATTATTTCATTGGTACCTAGCATCAGCGAAACATTGTACGACTTAGGCTTAAGAGACGAAGTAGTTGGAATCACCCGCTTTTGTATTCATCCAAAAGAATGGCATACAAACAAAAAGAGAGTGGGTGGAACAAAAGACTTTCGATTGGATGACATTGCTTCCCTAGAACCTGATTTAGTTATTGCAAATAAGGAAGAAAACAATAAAGAGCTACTCGAAAAGTTGGCCGAAACCACCCCTGTATGGGTTTCGGATATCGCTACAATAGAACATGCATATACTTTAATTTACGATCTAGGCCAATTGATTGATCGCGTGCATACAGCGGAAAAACTACTGCTAGAAACAAAGAGAAGCTGGAATTCCATTTCTCGATCTACAGAAGGTCTCAAAGTATTGTATTTGATCTGGAAAGAGCCTTGGATGTGCGCAGGTAAAGGAACGTATATAGACTCTACCCTCACTGCTTTGGGTTTCAAAAATGCCGTTCGAGATACACGCTATCCAACTTTGTCTATTCAAGATATTAGCGGCTATGAGCCCGATGTAATAATGCTTTCTTCTGAGCCCTATCCCTTTAAAGACAAGCACATTCAAGAAATAAAAAGACACATCGATCTAGGCCGTGTCTTTTTGGTAGATGGTGAGGCCTTTTCTTGGTATGGATCTAGAATGTTAAAGTCGACCCCTATTTTTCAAGAAATGCTAAACTCCCTTTCAGAATGAATCTGGATTGGACAAATAAAAACAAACGAATAAACACCTTCAACTATGAATAATACCTCACGCATCACCATTGCACATGGCGATGGTATTGGACCCGAGATTATGGAAGCCGTTCTTCATATTCTCGATAAAGCAGGAGCTGAATTAGAATACGATACCATTCAAATTGGTGAGAAAGTATATGCTAGCGGATCAAAAACAGGCATTTCAGATGAATCTTGGTCTATCATTCAAAAAAATGGAATCTTCTTAAAGTCGCCCATTACTACGCCTCAGGGAGGTGGATTTAAGAGTATGAATGTTACCATCCGTAAAACACTCGGATTGTTTGCCAATGTAAGGCCCGTTCAATCGTATACTCCTTTTGTTCGATCGAATTTCAGCAAGATGGATATGGTTATTATCCGCGAAAATGAAGAGGATCTATACGCGGGTATTGAGCATCGTCAAACACAGGAAGTTGTTCAGGTTTTAAAACTGATCTCTCGCCCTGGTTGTGAAAGAATTATTCGCTACGCTTTTGAATATGCGCGCGCTTTTGGTCGTAAAAAAGTGACTTGTATGACCAAAGACAACATTATGAAACAGGCGGATGGATTGTTTCATAAGGTCTTTAATGAGATTGCTTTAGGCTATCCAGAGATAAAGACAGATCACCTTATAATTGATATAGGTTCTGCTATTGTGGCGAACCGCCCTTCCACCTTAGACGTGGTTGTTACACTAAACTTATACGGAGATATAATCTCCGATATTGCTGCAGAAGTAGCAGGCTCCGTAGGATTAGGAGGCTCTTCGAATGTTGGTAAAAAGGTGGCTATGTATGAAGCCATTCATGGTTCGGCTCCTGATATTGCTGGAAAAGACATGGCAAATCCTTCTGGACTGCTCAATGCAGCCGTTATGATGCTTGGTCAAATGGGGAAAACAGAGACGGCCGATAAAATTAAAAATGCCTGGCTCCGTGCTTTAGAAGACGGTATTCATACAGGAGATGTATTTAAGATAGGCCAGAGTGCCGAAAGAGTTGGCACCAAAGAATTTGCCAATGCCATAGTAAGTAGATTGGGCCAAAAGCCCGAAACATTATTAGCTGCTCAAACTGATGGCAATCAAAATATCCTTATTAAGGAAACCAGAGTTCCCAAAGAGCTGAAATTATTGGAAGGGGTAGATATTTTTCTAGACTGGGATGAAGATCAACGGAATCCAGATGTACTTGGAAATAAACTTCTTGGTTTAGCTGGAGATCGTTTTAAGCTTCAAATGATCAGCAATCGTGGTCAAAAGGTTTTCCCAAATGGATTTGAAGAAACCTACTGCACAGACCATTGGAGATGTAGATTCTTGAAAACCGTTGAAAGCATTTCAGCTACGGATCTAATTGAGTTGCAAAAGAGTCTTATTTCTGCAGGCCTAGATTCCATTAAAACAGAAAACCTGTATAGTTTTGATGGCATTAGAGGCTACAGTCTTGGTCAGGGAGAATAGATAGAAAATTCATTTGCCTTTTAAGTGAAGATAGAAGCCCCCTTTCGGCTGCGATTTTAATAATTGCATCGAGATGGGGCTTCTATCTCTCCACCCTCATCTAATAACTGAATCCAGAAACGAGATCTTGATTTAATACGGATAGAATCGGATTGCCACTCGATGGTAACTCGATGGTAACTCGATAATAAATAGAGCTCCTAGATCGAGATAGCTGCACTTGCTTTTAAACTGAATAGATTTTGAATTCGGAATTTCCTTGAAACCGATAAATTGCCCTTCATTCAATTTCAATTTTAGTGGTTCCCAATGCGTTTCATTCGCGTCTTTAATAAGAACATCTGTTTCTTATAACTCAAAATACGTAAGAATGAATACTGCCTTCCTTTTCGGAATAAGAATGAGAAGGAAGCGATAACACTAAAAAGACCTACCATCCATAGCTCCTAAATAGGAACTGTATCAAAAGAAAAATGATTGAGGATGTACTCCATAATAAAGTAAAAAAAGACGATGGCAGTCAGATGCTGATAACCCTTAAATGCCTTTCTTGAATATTGACTTGAATACAAGGCATTAAAAGTCTGGTTTCGAAATATTGGCTTTTATCCTTTCTTTCAGAATATTCTCTTGAAAAGCGCGATACAAGATGTTTTCAATGAGCCTATCCTCATCATCGGTCTTTGGGGAATAGTCTTTCTTTAAACTGATATCATAAAAATAGGCAGTGGAATTATACCAAAAAGCCCTCCAAGAGCTGCGGTATTCTTTAATGAGCTCATAGGCAGTCAAACCCGTTTCCCTATAAATCAATTTTGCTAAAATCTGTCCTTCGGAACGAGTAAGCTTCCTTAGCTCCGGTTCAAATTCTTCTTCCAAATAATCTTGAAATTCTTTAACGTACTTCTTTCGTTGTCTCTTTTTATTAATTCTAGAGAGCCGAGAATTCAAAGTGTCGAGCTCAGTTCCAGCCAAGACTGCCCAAGGATATACCTTATATACCTTCTTTTTTAAGTGATAATACCTCCTTCTTGCTTCTTCATTATCGAAAGCGGGTTTTGGAATGAATAGAATTTCATCTAAAATGACCATCGGTACAGTATCACCATCAATAATGATCGCATCTGTGATTCCACGGTCTTTGTTCTTCAAAACAAAATCTATGATTGAATCTGCCTCTAGGTTCCTCGAAGTATCTACTTGCGCCCATGAAGAACTATAAAAAAGAAAACTCAGTATAACTAAGAGAGTGCGCCCCGATTTCTTTTCCATTCTGACCTTGAATATTTAACTTCATTACTCACAGTACTGCTTGATTTATTCTGATTCCTAGACGACTCTGCGATAGAAACGGCAATCAAAGCAGCCACCTCCTCTTCGTCTTGAGTTCCAATAGAATCCAACACCTCAGGAGAGAAGTAATTCTTCACAAAATGGGTGTCGAAATTTCCGCTTTTAAAAGAAGGATGATTGAATACAAAACGTCCAAAATCTAAGGTTGTTTCAACCCCTGCAATGCGGTATTCATCGATAGCGCGAATCATTCTTTCTATTGCAGCACTCCGTGTTTGGGCATGTACCACTAATTTCGAAATCATTGGATCATAATAAATAGGAACTTCCATTCCTTCCTCAAAGCCGTCGTCTACTCGAACCCCAGGTCCATCGGGTCTTCGGTATTCTTTGAGCGTTCCAATATCAGGTAGAAAATTATTTCTTGGACTCTCCGCATATACGCGCAACTCAATGGAATGACCTTGTATTTTGAGGTCTTCTTGGGAAAAAGACAAAGGCTTCCCTTCGGCTATATATATCATTTCTCTTACCAGATCAACTCCAGTTACAAACTCGGTAACAGGGTGTTCAACTTGCAATCGGGTATTCATCTCCAGGAAGAAGAAATTGTGTTGTTCGTCGAAAATAAACTCAACTGTACCTGCTCCTCTATAACCACATGAACGTGCAACTGCAACTGCAGCACTTCCCATTTCTGCTCTTAACTCATCGCTTAATATAGCAGATGGTGCTTCTTCAATTACCTTTTGATGTCTTCTTTGCACAGAGCATTCTCTTTCGAAGAGATGTACCACGTTTCCATGCGAATCTGCCAAAATCTGTATCTCTATATGGCGTGGAGAGCCTACGTATTTCTCGACAAAGACACTTCCGTTGCCAAAAGCAGATTGGGCTTCACTGACAGCCAATTGCATTTGCTCTTCAAAATCTTCCGCCCTTTCAACAATGCGCATTCCCTTTCCACCTCCACCTGCAGCCGCTTTTATCAAAACAGGAAATCCAGTTCGCCCAATGGCTTCTTGAGCTTCCTCAAGATTCTTTACCGCCCCTGCAGAGCCCGGAACCAATGGAACATCGAAGTGAGAGACGGCCTCTTTTGCCGAAAGCTTATCTCCCATAGTCCGTATGGCAGCGGCAGTAGGGCCAATGAATATCAATCCATTTTGCTCCACTTTCTCTGCAAATTCTGCATTCTCTGAAAGAAAGCCATAACCGGGGTGGATAGCCTCAGCACCAGTGTTTTTTGCTATCTCAATAATTAAATCCATTAACAAATACGATTGAGAGGAAGGCGCTGGTCCCAAACGAACCGCTTCATCTGCAAAGCGAACAAAAGGCGAATGTGCATCAACATCAGAATATACCGCAACCGTGGCAATACCCATTTCCTTTGCAGTTCGCATTATTCTGAGTGCTATTTCACCTCGATTGGCAACCAGTAATTTTTTTATCTCCATTTCAAATCTCAATTGGATACAAAATAAGGTGAAAAACACTGGACATTAAGGAAAAATTGACTGTATAAGAATGAGAAAATAACACTTTATTGTATTCTTCTTAACTTTTAGTACTTTTCCAGAACGATGAACTCAAGAGTACGCCTTATTAAAATCGCGAGAAGTAGCCTGCTATTTCTTTTTCTATTTATAGGGCTTAAGGGATATTCCGCAAAATTTTGGCGAGACACCTCACCTTCACTCGATTGGACGGCTCCAAGTGTTCTACAGCTCACTAATTTTCGCGCACTGGATCTAAATTACTCTGGACTTTGGACTGATATTTCAAACGACAACCACGATTCTATTTCTTGGTTTGATTTCCCTCATCCAGATGGTGGATTTATTCAATTCATCGTGAAAACCAATAATTTAATTCCACCAATTCTTCAGGCAAAGTATTCGGGTATTCGAAGTTATACCGGTTTTGCACCCGCCGACCGAAGCCTGCGTATTCAACTCGATTTTGGCTCAACAGGATTGCATGCTATGGTGTTGAGCCCAGAAGGCCAAATGTTTCTCGATCCAGGTATTTCGGGAAGGAAAGACAGCTATATCAGCTATTGGAAGAGTGATGCTACTCAAACAGGCAGCTTTCAATGTGAAATGGAAGACCCCATTTTATTTCCTTCTTCAATGAATAGCTCTCAAAATGCAGCGATCGCTTCCACTCCACTTTTTAGTCCAAAAATAAAAACGTACCGCTTGGCCGTAGCCACTACTGGTGAGTACAGTAGTTTCCATGGTGGAACAAAAGCAAGTGTATTGTCTGCCATTACAACTACCGTTAATCGCGTAAATGGAATTTTTGAGCGCGACCTTGGAATTCACTTTGTATTCGCTGAAAAGATGGATACTCTTTTCTTCTTTGATGCAGTTGGAGATCCATTTAACAATTACAATTCTTTTAATCTAGCTCTTGAGAACCAAATTATTATCGACTCCTATTTGGGAGATACGCTATATGATATTGGCCATAATTTTGGAACAGGTGCTGGTGGATTTGCACCGGGATTAGCCTGTAGCTTCTCTACGAAGGCACAAGGAGTAACTGGAAGTCAGAGTCCAATCGGAGATCCCTTTGATATAGACTATGTATGCCATGAAATAGGACATCAGTTTAGTGCAAATCACACTCAAAACAATTCCTGCAACAGAGCGAATTCGGCAGCCTTTGAACCAGGGTCTGCAAGCACTATTATGGGTTATGCTGGCATTTGTGCCCCCAATATTCAGTCAAATAGCGATACCTATTTCCATGTGCACAGCATTTTTGAAATTTCCAATTATACCGAAGTGGGCGCCGGCAATACGTGTCCGACTATAAGCGCTACAAATGGAAATGCTCCCACCTTGACAATAGACCAAAGTGGATTTTTGATTCCAATGTCTACCCCCTTTAGATTAATTGGTGCCGGTATGGATCTAGACGGAGATTCACTTACATACACATGGGAGCAATATAATCTTGGTCCAAGTGGAAGCCCGTTTATGCCCACCGCAAATGCGCCCAGTTTCCGAAGCTTTTTGCCAAAAAGATCTCCCGAGCGGTTTTTTCCGAAGTTCAGTTCCATTCTCAGTGGAAATAATGTAATTGGAGAAGTGCTTCCAGATTACGGAAGAAATTTGCGTTTCAGACTGACTGCACGCGACAATAATATTTCTTCACCCGGTATTTCATATGCCCAAGTTGACTTCGATGTTGATATTTTCTCTGGTCCTTTTGAGCTAACATTCCCAAATAGTTTACAGCATTTAACAAGCAATTTTAGCTATCCCATTCAATGGGCAGTTAATGGAACCGATGGTCCCGATGTAAATTGCCAATTGGTGAACATTTATTATTCATCGGATGGGGGGCAGAACTTCAATGATACCTTAGTTCTGAATACACCCAATGATGGAGAATTTATATGGGACATAGGTTCTGGAATGGAAACTCTAACTGGAAGAATCTGGATTGAAGCAGCGGACAATATATTTCTGACCATTAGTGAAGAGTTTGAGATTAAATCAAGTGGAATTGGTTTGGCTGAATTGCAGAATAATATAGCACTCTATCCAAATCCGGTTCAGTCGGGTAAAGAACTTACGCTTGTCTCGAACTCCTTCAATAATGCTGAGTTAAGTATTATTTGGATTGATATGCTGGGCAAACAGGTAGAGAAAGCGCACTATTCGTTCTCTGAAACGAATAATTCAATTCAAATTTCTACAACGCGATTAGATAAGGGTGTTTACGAACTTCTTTTAATTACAAAAGATTCTAAAACAAGTAAGAGGATTATCGTTCATTAAGGTTTTACCCTTAAATAGATTGAATCACGTTTATCCGAGTTTTAAAATCGTGCAGGTACTCCTTTTGCGAGTGTATTCGAAGGAACATCTTTCGTAATTACTGCTCCTGCGCCGATAACGGCATATTTTCCTATTCTGACGCCCGGTAAAACTATTGCTCCTGTTCCTAAGTATACTCCTTCTTCTATATATACGTTACCGGAAATATTTACTGCCGGCATTATAGATACATTAGACTCAATGGTTACATCGTGACCTATGGTGGTATTCAGGTTTATAAAAACAAAATCTCCAATGCTAATTCCACAGGTTAAGATGCAGCCAGAAGAGACGATGGCGCCTCTACCTAAAGAAATACTTGCCGGATGAATTAAGTCTGCCTTAGGATGGATTAATTGAATCCAATTAATGTCTTTCCAATGGGTATGTTTCTTAAATAGTTTCTTCTTAATGGAGGGTAAAGCGATGGCGAAAACGGCATCTCCTTTTACAATTTGCACAATCTTGTCTTTGCACATATACCCGTCTATGCGATTACCTAAAGGAACTTGGTCATCGTACATAAAAACAGAATGGTATTCTGCCAACGCGCCATTTGGGCATCTATGGGCATGAACTACTTCTCTAGCCAATGCTCCAGCTCCCACAATACTTAGCTCCTGAGCGATCAAATTCTATGGAATAAAAGTACCTCTAACAACAGAATAAGATGGAACAATAACTCCTGAAGGCACATCGCATTTACGAATAAACGCACTCCCCGTTCCTACTAAGACCTTATCTCCAACTGTGGCTCCTCCACTAAACTTTGCACCGTGCATAACGGTACAAAAATTTGAAATCCAGACATCATGACCTACTAGGCATCCGAGATTCAAAATATTAAAGTCTCCTAGTCTAATGTCTGTTGTAAAGATGCAGCCTTGAGAGATAATATTGCCTTTCCCAATGATTAGATCAGGTCTATGATTCCAGCCAATTTCACTCAGTGGATGGATTAAATTCGGATAATTTAAATCAAAGTGCTCCATTTTCTGATAAACCTTGGCTCGAACAGATGGATTTCCTATACAGATACTCACAGCCAAGTTTGGATACGACTTTCTTAAATCACTTAAAAATTCCAGATCACCTAAAAATTCCGCTGGCAAGCGTGCATCCTCCTTGGGCTTTTCTCCAGATACAAATCCAAGAATATCATATTTCTCATTTAGACTCGTGTACATAACCATTGCGGCTACTTCTCGAGCAAACTCTCCTGAACCCACAAAAACCAATGGTACCTTCATAGTTTCTTTTCAATATAATTCAGCATCCAAATTCTTCCACCTATATAGGCCAAAGCCAAGATAGTCGATGGCACTAAAAATATAAGCCAAGAAGGAGAATTAGTCATTGTAATTCCGAATATAGTCCAGCCGCTAACTAACAATTGCAATACTGCATAAAAAACACTGGTTTTAATATGGCTCCAGCCCAATTCATTGGCTAGATATTGATAGTTGTGCGTTCTATGCGCCTCTGTTATTTTCTCACCCTTCATAATTCGATGGAAAATGGTTAAGCTGGTGTCAATTCCATAGACTAGAACTAAACCTAGATATGCCCAATTCAATTGGAGTAGAGGTATTATTAAAAAGGCAATAGTAAATGCAAGCGCTACGCTTCCAACATCGCCGGCAAAACATCGTGCCCTTTTCCTTAGATTATAAAAGGTAAAAATTCCAAGTGCAATTAATACAAATCCAAACAAGCGGAAGTCAAATCCGCCTAGCAAGTATTCAACTCCAACAATTGAAAAAATACAAACAATGGCATACAATGAAGAAATGCCATTAATTCCATCCATGAAATTGAATGCATTAACCCAGCCGATCATCAAAATGTAGGCAGGAATTAATAAATACCAAGGAAGTTGCATTAAATCGAGATCAGCGAACAAAAAGCTAACTGAAATAAGATGGATGACTACTCGAAGACCGCTGGGTAAATTCTTTATATCATCAATAAATGAAATCGTGGAGACTAGAAGTAAACCTAAAACAAAATAGGAATTCTGAAAACCAAACGAAAAATACCAAAAAAGAACACTGATTGGAATAATGATGCCTCCTCCACGTATGATAGGAACAATATGTGAACTGCGCTCATTGGGTTTATCAATAATTGAAAAGCGTACCGCAACTAGAAAATATAAACGGATTAAAATAAAGGCTACGACTAACCAAATTGGATAAATAACGTATTGTAATTCTATAGGTGTCATATCTACTGTGTAACCCTTATCTCAAAACATTTAAGTTCAACTGATTTAGGATAAAAAAACGAATTTAATACAATAATAAGTGTCATACCTAAACTTATTATAAATCAGACTTATTTAATTATAAGGAAGAATATCCGTAATTATTTGATTATCAAAAACTCATACCTACCTGCCTCCATTCTCTCTTCCCATATTTCACATTAAAATAACATTGGACTTTCTAATAATGGAAACCTGGCTTTAACATGCTCATTAACAGAGCCTTAATATAGATAAAATGTAAGTTTTGTACAGTATATGAGCTGCTTCTTTAAAACGCATCCTGGAATTAGAAAGCAACTGAATGACCGTTGAATTTAAGAAAAGGTATTTTCTTTAAAAAGTTTCCAAAGTATATTCTGAATATTCCGGATTTTCCCTCTGCCTGAAAACATCGAGCAAAATCCGAAAAGTGGGGCCAAGAAAAACTTTGGAATCTTTACTATCTGTTCTCCAGGACTCATTTCTAATAATTCTAATTCACTATACTTCTTATCATCCGAAACATTCAGAATACCTTTGACTGTGCTTTCCAGACTGTTCGCACGCAGATAATTCTCAATAGAGTCAATTGTGGAAAAGCTGTATTCTCTTTTATAGGGCGATTTATACTTTATTTTGGTTTTTGGAAGAAAGATGCGTTTCTCTAAATCAATAATCCCATCGCCATCAATCATAGGACAAAGACGGAAAATCAAGAGATTCTCAACTCTCTCTTCTAAGAACTTCTCACTTCTAAGTTTACTTATTCCATAAAAACTCGTAGGCTCACATTTGTCTTCAACCCTTATAGGATAGCTTCTGTTCGACTCTCCATATACAGAAATAGAACTAAAGAAAATAAATTGCTCAAAGCATCCATCTATAGCTTCAAACAGATTCTTCGTGGTTAATTGATTGATTTCCAGGACAGAGCGAGCACCCAAATCGTGTGCAATAGCGGCCATATGGATTACTCTGTCGAAATACAATTCTGAAAAATCAAAATTAGATGCCTCGTTCAGATCCCATAGAATCTGTTCGTGATTTGCCAATTCCTCTCTATGCTTTTTAACAATGAAATAGAGTTGTGTATTTTCTATCCCTTCAAAAAAGCTCAATAATGACTTTCCAATTCTACCAGAAATACCTGTAATCAGTATCTTCATTGAGCCAGTTCCTTGAATGTCTTAAACTCAAAGCCATTCTTCTTTAGCAGTAGAATAAGTTTCTCCAATCTCCTGCCTACTTTCTTTCGATTATAGTTAAATCGAAAGTTTGTTAGAAAAGAAGTCTCACTGGGCGTTTTAATCTTTTCTGAGCTCAATTCGAAGGGATGAATGAACAGATTATAATGATTGTTTTCTCGGATATATCGCTTGAATAGCATTGAGTAAATAGGCCATGGAATGATTCTCAAATAACCACCTCCAGAGATTGGAATACTTAATCCAAAAAACTTCACCGTAGATACTTCAAACTCTTTAAATCCTTTCTTGTCATAAATTGCATTGGGCACAACCGATTCAAAATCAGAGATATCTAAGCTCGTATAAAGAGGGTGTTCCTCTTGGTTTATTCTAGAAGAATCATACAAGAATCCCTCCTTCATTATATGATTGAGATACTCTCTATTTAAGGAAAAACAGGGAGCTCGATATCCACATTTATCTGAATGAATCTTTTTCATTTCTGACAAAGAACGATTCATATCCTTTAGAAATTCGGCTTCATTCAAGCTCACCGGCCGCTGATGTGCCCATGAATGAAGTGATACGTCGTTCCCTTTGGCATAAAGACCTTTCAGCTTATCTTGAAGGGAAGAAATTAATTCGCCCACTATAAAATAGGTCGATTTTACATTGTGTTTTTCAACGATGGAAATGAAGTTATCCAATCCATCTAAAACAGTCTGATTTCGGTTACACTTCGTCTTATCAAAATATTCTAAGTGATACCACTCTTCAATATCAATTGAGATGACGGCTGTCTTCTTGTTAACAGAACTTCTTTCCATTCTCTCTAAATTTTTTAAAATCCATTTCCTTTGGCCAAGTATAATAGTTCTTGCCGTCTAGATTATTCTCCTTTGCCACGACTTTGCCCTCTGCAATTTGTTTAATAGTTTCGACTATTAATTTTCCACCCATAAGCTTCGTTTTCCGAATCACATCTACCACGGTATCTCGTGAATCTAATTCGACTTTCTTCTGATTGATAATTTTTCCATTGTCAATCTTAGTATCCATATAATGGACCGTAGCTCCTGTTGCGTCTTCCATATTGTGAAGAACCCAAAAACTAGGCATAATTCCTGCGTAATTTGGTAGCATTGAACAGTGTAGGTTTATGCACCCATGTATGGGAATTTTCAATAGTTTTTCTCGAAACACTGTAGGTGCTGAATAGGAAACAATTAGATCTACATTCAGACTCTTCAGCTTTTCTAAGAATTGATCGTCATTTGGATTGTCAATTTCAACTAATGGAATTGCATTTTTGGCACAGACAGACTTCATAGATTTTATTCCTCCATATAGTTTCCATGAAAGGATTCGATCTAAAAAATCTTGAAGTTTCTGATTCACAATCTTTAGCGCATAACGCATTGAAGCCGGATAACCGAATCCTTTTAAGAAATAACTCTTCTTATTAGTCAAAGCGCCTTTGGAATTAATTACAACCACCATCGCCGTTTCTGCCCCACTGCCTTCTATAATCGCATTTATATTAATTGGAATGAAAAAATCATCTGATTGAGTTAAAATAACAATTTTCATATTCTTTAAGATCTTTCTCGGTTCGATGGCTCATTATTTCTAAGGTTTGCCTCTGATAGTCATTTCTGCAAACAAAAGTGGAAAAGCCAGATTCAAAAACATATTTATTTGGCTAAGGCCCTTGTCCAATCTATCACATATTTCTTACGCAATGAATAGAACAACTTTCTAGAGAACTTCAACACATATTTGGAATACAATAATAGAGGATGGGTCCAAATCATTTTCTCCTTTAACAATTTTTCAATTTCTTTGGTGAGCACAAAATTGCTTTGCAAATTGGCTGTACTCACGCCACCCATTTCCATTGAAATCCACACTTCGCCACAATATTTCCATTCGAGCCTTTGAACCGCAATGAGTTGCACCAATAAATCAAAATCTGCTGCTATTCTAAAGTCCGTTCTGTATAATCCGTACGTATCGTAAACCGATTTCTGTATGAAGGTTGCTGTATGGCCGGGCATTACTCCAAATCTAAACTGCCATGGATTAAAATGGGCTGTTCTATATCGCCTGCGAATTCTCAATTGAGCCGCTTCCTTTTCGAAATAAATCATTTCACCTGAGATACCTGCTAGTGGTAAAGGGGAAGCATCTATTTTCTCTTGTATACGAGAGAGGACCTCTTTGGAAATAAAAAAATCATCGGAATGCAAGAAGCCAATATACTCTCCTTTCGCATGACGAATTCCTTTGTTAAGTGCATCATAAAGACCTTTATCGGGTTCTGAAATAAAGGTTTGAAATTGATCTGAATACTTTTGCAGTATCTCGAGAGTACCATCGTCAGAACCCCCATCGATTACCACATAATCTATATCAGTATAGGTCTGATTTAGAACTGAAAGAAGTGCTCGTTCAACTGTATTAACGTTATTATAAGTACAGGTTATTACACTTATTTTCATTCTATGATCAGTGCTAAGCTCTTTGACTGTATTCTTGATAAACGCCGCGAATACCCGATTCTAAATCGATTTTTGGTGACCAACCCATATCTAATAACCTCGAGCTGTCCATTAATTTTCTGGGTGTACCATTTGGTTTAGAAGAATCCCAAATCATTTCACCTTCAAAGCCAACGATACTCTTAACTAAACTGGCGAGCTCTTTAATGGTGACATCGCTTCCATACCCTACGTTGACAAACATAGATTCAGAATAGTTTTCCATCAAGAAAACAAGGGCTTCTGCTAAATCATTGGTATGTAGAAACTCTCTCCTCGGGCTTCCATCTCCCCAAAGATGAACGGCTTCTTTCCCTTCTACTTTTGCCTCATGAAACTTCCGAATCATGGCAGGCAATACGTGCGAATTATTCAAATCATAATTATCTCCAGGACCGTATAAGTTTGTTGGCATAGCGCTTATAAAGTCTGCACTATACTGATCTCTATAGGTTTCACACAACTTAATACCTGCTATTTTGGCAATGGCATAGGGCTCATTGGTGGGCTCCAAATAACCACTTAAGAGGTACTCTTCTTTTAATGGCTGTTCTGCTAATTTTGGATAAATACAGGATGAGCCTAAAAACATAAGTTTTTTAACCCCAGCACGATAGGCAGAGTCTATGACATTGGCTTCTATGATTAAATTATCATAGAGAAATTCGGCTCGAAAAGTATTATTTGCATGAATTCCTCCCACCTTAGCGGCAGCCAGAAAAACATAATCCGGTTTATTCTCTTGAAAGAAACTAGAAACTGCTTTCTGGTCTCTAAGGTCTAGTTCTTTTGAAGTTCGCTTAATGCTATTTGTATATCCTAAGGATTCTAATCTCCGAGCAATCGAAGATCCAACCATTCCACGATGGCCAGCAATATAGAAGCTGCTATTTTTCTCCATTTCTATTCGTGAAAATTCATAGTTTGATGTCCAGCCTCTCTCAGATATTGATCCTTCTTGAATAATTCGAGATCGGACTTCATCATATCACTAACTAATTCCGGTAGACTATATTTAGGTTTCCACCCTAATTTCTCATTCGCTTTAGTAGGATCGCCATGCAGCAAATCGACCTCCGTTGGTCTGTAATATCTAGGATCCACTTTTACTACTTCTTGCCCAATTTGAATTGGGAACTCTTTGGAACTAGTCGCTACAACACCTATCTCCTCTACCCCTTCGCCTTTCCAGCTAATGGTTGCTCCTATATGCGCGAATGCCATTTCAATAAAGCTGCGAACGGGTGTTGTAACACCTGTTGCTATTACAAAGTCTTCTGGAGTATCTTGTTGCAAGATCAACCACATAGCCTCTACATAGTCTTTTGCATGGCCCCAATCTCTCTTTGCATCCAGATTCCCTAGGTATACATTTTCTTGTAAACCCAAAGCAATACGAGAAACAGCCCGGGTGATTTTGCGTGTCACAAAAGTTTCACCTCGCAAAGGAGATTCATGATTGAATAATATTCCATTGCAGGCAAACATATCATAAGCCTCTCTATAGTTCACTGTTATCCAATACGCATACATCTTTGCGACAGCATAAGGAGATCGAGGATAAAAAGGTGTTTTCTCGCTTTGTGGCACCTCCTGTACCAATCCATAAAGCTCCGAAGTAGATGCCTGATAAATCTTTGTTTTCTGCGCTAAGCCAAGCAATCGAACGGCCTCCATTATTCTTAGGGTTCCTATGCCATCAACATTTGCAGTATACTCTGGAGTATCAAAGCTCACTCGAACATGAGACATCGCTCCAAGATTATATATCTCGTCTGGCTGAATCTCTTGGATTAAACGAGTAATATTCATTGAATCCGAAAGATCACCATAATGCAGGTGAAATTTGACGTTGGAATTATGAGGGTCTTGATATAAGTGATCAATCCGGTCGGTGTTAAACAAAGACGACCGTCTTTTCACTCCATGAACCTCATATCCTTTTTCTAATAATAGCTCAGCTAAATAGGCGCCATCCTGCCCTGTGATTCCTGTTACCAGTGCTTTTTTCATACTTATTCTATCGAAGCGCGTTTGTAAATCTCATTAAGTTTTGCAAAGAAAGAGCTTTTGTGATAAAGTCCTCTCTCTTGAAATAATCTTTGCCTTCTCTCTTCAGTCATCCAGCCATTCGCTGATTTCAAGGCCTTAGCCAAGTCTTGAGGCTCATTGTATTTAAATAGAATGCCATTTTTACCATTGTGAACCACATCTTGGTTTGCGCCAACATCGGTTACAATTACCGGCTTTCCACAACTCAGGTATTCTACTATTACAAGAGGTAGTCCTTCTCCTTTTGAAGGAAGAACCAAAAAGTCTGATTTGCAAATAGCCTCTACTCTCTCTTGGCCACTGATGTAACCGTGATAGACTATATTATCATTCTTTTCTACCAAGTTGTTGAATTCAGCCACAATTTGTGGTTCTAGAGGAGCTCCATAAATATGCAATTCAGCTTCCTCTTTCTTCAGATTTGCCACTGCTTTCATTAGATCAATGATTCCTTTTCTTGCGTCTGGAGAACCCATAAACACAAACTGAAGCGGGCCTTGCTTGTCCTTTTCTTTGCATACAAAATCAATTGTACTCGGATTCATGAGATAGGCTGTGTTTTGCAGTCCAAAGTTCTCAATAATCTCTTTTTCAAAGTTTTTGCCAAGACAAACTACTACGGCACATTTCTTTAAGAACCATTTATAAAAAAACTTAATCTTCCCTTCATAACTGAATACATCCTTATAAACAGCAAAGTGAATATGCCAAACCAGTTTAACGTCTTTGAAGAGCAAAATAGGGAGACAAACGATCATGTCTTTTAAAAAGGCAATCGAAATGGAAGTGTGAAAATGGATCAGTGAAGAACGTTCTACTTTCCATAAACTCGCCATTAATACCATAGATGATTTGATGTTCACCCATTTTAGTTTCCCTTTTGTATCATCTCCTCCCTCGACCACTAAGGTGTTAATAACCTCAAAATCAGAAAACTCCTCAACCAACAGATTCGCCAAATGGGTTATTCCACCCTTAAAGCGTTTCTCCGTAAAAGGAGCAACCAGATACTTTTTCATGACTGTGGTTTGTGCTGCACTTGAGTAAGGAATGCTCTATTGCCCGTTAAAAGTCTGGATCTAAACGATATTCTGAAATCTTGAAGTAAATAATGACTTCTTCGATACTTTTTTGAGATCATCATTCTCTCATTCAATTCTTCTTCAGAAACCTCTTCTAGAATTGAATCTAAGTTCTCTATATTTTGAATACTCTTTGAGTTCAGCTCTAGACCTCTCTGATATAGCTTACTATCTAACTGATTGTTTTTCAATACTTTTTCCTGATTTTCAGAAGATAGCGAATTGAAAAATCCCAGATAGTCGTTTTTCGCCTCTCTGCTGTTCGAAAGAAAAAGCCGATCTATAAACCCTGGATTTAAGTTCTTCAAGGCAAGCATACTCTCAGTATACTTTTCAGTTAAACCAACAAATGACATTTGCTCTACTCTATTTAAAGCTTCCTCTATGTTCTTTGTTTCACTCATCCTTCCTGTCATGAAATCATGAAAATAAGGGTCATTTAGATATTGATCTAGGCTTATTTTAATTTTTAAGTGCTTGGTTATAAACAAATAGTAACTCAAGTACCTCTTTATTGGATCTCTAAGAAAAGTAAAAGTGAAGTACTCTTTCATTAATTCGTCGTTCGGACGAAGTGGGTGACCTCCAATTCCTTTTTCTCGATTTGGATCTACTCGATCTAAGAATCTTTTGAGCTTTGCGGGGCTAAGTGTATTCTCATTCGTTTTAAAATACCAAGGATAAAACAGAACACAATCTGGCGTATTGAAAAGAATAACATCGTAGATGCTTGTTCCTGCCGTTTTCTCAATATGGAAAAAGCACGTCTTCAAGTTCTGCTCGATTTGAAGGCCGCTTTATAGGCGTTGGCGCATTGGATAATGGAATACTTATCGAGGTATTTTGCTCTAAGCTCAATTTTCTCTGCCTCTCTATTTTCTTTTGATAGCTCTTGCATTAACTCAATATAACTTTTTTCCATTTTTGGATCCGCCAAAGGTATAACATCCTCCAAAAGTTCTGGTATTCCTCCCACGGAAGTACAGATAGGCAAACAATAAGTTGCCATTGCCTCGAGTAGGCTAATTGGCAGGCCTTCAAATCTAGATGAAAGGCAAAAGAAGTCGGATAGAAAGAGATAGTCTGACGCAAATTCTATGGGTCCTAGCCAATGAACTCCACTATTTGACATGGCTTTGATCTGTTCCATTATTTCTTTGGAAGCAGGCTCTTTTGTCTCCGGTCCAGCGATGAGTAAAATTGCCGTTGGATTCTTTTCTTGGAAGGCCTTAAAAGCCCGTAATAATAAGCTCTGATTTTTTTGATGAGACAATCTGCCAAGGTGAAGAAAACGAATTCCTTCTGGCGATAATTCGTCTAACTCTCTCTTTCTCTGATTGAACAAAGGAGAATGCGTAGGGTCTTTTAATCCGTTTACTATTAAATGATCATTGGATTTATTATAAAACTTTCTATACGAATGACTGCATTCAGATGAGATGGTTACCGCATTCCATCTACCCCGTCTAAATGCCCAATTGCGTATTATTTTACCCATTCTATTCACCGCTTCTCTCTCTGCCAGATTGTGAAGTGTATGAAAAAAAGAAACCTTCTTTCTCAATAAAGAGATTGGAAAAAGGTAATTGATCGCACTGAGATGCGTATGCACAATATCAATCTTTTCGCGATCTATATAGGCCAGCGTCTTCTTAATTACGCTTGCTTTGGAGAGCTTTTTACCCTCTTGAAGCATGGTGTATTTAAAAGCCTGTTCAGGAAGAAAAAAATAGGGTTTATTTATTCGATTCTCAAATGCCAAAACATGCACTTCCTTATTTTGACGGTGCCATTCTGTAGCGAGATCATAAACCAATTTCTCAGCACCACCCAGTTTGTTCTCGGGAACTACAATTAAAATCCTCATCCTATTTTTCCTAAAAATATTCTCTTAACTAGAGCTTTCCAAAACGGGCCAATCGATCCATTACATTATCCTGCGATAATACATATTGAACATGAAATACCTCTAAGGCCGCACTCAGTTCTTTTTGGTTGGATGGAATTTGCTTGCCTGTAGCATTTCCTCCAGCGATGTAATCGCGAATGATCTCAAATGAATCCAATCCAGATTTCAAAAAATCAATTTTCAATTGAGCTTCTGCATTTGCAGAATTCCCAGATGCTTTAGCCAGTAGTTTTCTAGCCTCTTTTAGAAATTCGTCGTCGTATAATGAAGAAGCAATCACATAACTTCCTTTTAGCGGACGAATTCTTGCACCCTTTTCCTCCCACTTTTTCTTGTATGGACCAAAATACTGAACTCCTCGGCTTCCCATTATAGGTGGAATTCCCAATGACAAACTAAAATTTTCTACATATTCGAGGTAGGCAAGGATTTCCTTTTCCGCTCCCTCAAAGGCAGATGCATATTCCTCTATAACCTTTTTGGTAGTTAGATCTGGCCTTTGAATCAGTCGTGTGCTTACATAATAATTCACTCCTTGTACTCCCCAATAACCAAGCAGTGCATCCATAGAAACACCAGAGACCCCTTTTTTCAGGGCATCCTCAATAAAACCTCCTTCCTGATTGGGCCTCATAAATGGGGCAGCACCTCCCATATGCCACCAATTGGGTCGTAAATAAACCTCTGCACCCGAATTAATCCAGCTCTGGAGATTCACAAAATCATATTCATCTATAAGCTCTATCACTAGACCATCGGGTACACTGTCCGTTGAGTCCAATTTTCGATAATAACCGTAGGCATAAGCAGAAAGCTTTGCCTTGGGATTTTCCTTGCGCATAGTCGCAAGAAGTTCAGACCATAAACGCAAATACCTTGGTGTAAAATTGCAGTCGCGCATTTGCCCATTCAGATCGCAAATACCATCGGTTAGCTTTTTGTCTTCAATGGCACTCATCCAGGCAGGATCCCAAGCTCTAGTGGCGGAAGAAACATCAAAACCCAGACCGTCGTTCGGACTAACATTCCAGATATTTGGTCTGCCAGCAGACCGCCATTCTTGAAGAATTAAATTCTGATAACTCTGCTCAGACAATACAAACTTCGAAAAAGCACTGGGCTTCGAATTCTTCCCAATTCCTTTTTGAGTTGCAAAAATTTCAGGATTTGTACTCGTATACTTCCCTTCCCAGTTTTTAAATGCATGTCCTCCTCTAAAACTAGGACGAACAGGCAATCCGTACCAATTCATCCAATCTACTATCTCTGTTCTTTTCTCCTTGGCCGTGAAATAAATCCACTTTTTCAAATGGTTCTTTACAAGAATCTGTTTATCGGAACAAAAGCTAATTTTTGACTTAGCTGGAACATGCTTTCCAACTTCGCCTGGCCAAAGCCACAGACTACCCGTTAACTCCTGATTGAGCCTTAAAATACCCTGACTCCAGGCCCACTTATCTTTTACATCATTTGCGGTCAGAATGAGATAGCTTCCATTCGACTGAATCAAATACTCAGAAGAATCTAACTGGGATATAGTTGGAAGATATTGCTTTGCAAGATTGCTGGGAACAATGGCTAAGACATTTAAATTCTTTGGAATCCTGCGCTCATTATTCACAATTCTCAATAAAACTCTGGAAGACTTTTCAATATCGGAACGCAGTTGATCTATCTCTTTTTTATAACGCCCGTTTAATTCGGGATGTACGTATATAATGGCTCTCTCTTGACCGGATTCTGCTCCAACCCATTCTAATCCCCCGCAAGACTGTGCGCTTACAAAAAAGAAAGAAAAAAGAGCTATAATAATGGATTGAATTCTAGTTTTCAAATTGGGTGACTTTGGTTTGCGAATTTACATCCTATACCATTTACATATCCGCAAATTGCTTTGGCAAATTCCCAAGTGAACATTTGCAAATGCAAGATTGCTTGCGGTTTCATGAGATCATTCGCACCCAATAAAAGCATGCCTTCTCAATGAGGGTTTATTTTCAGTTCATGAAAAGCATGCTATTCGAAATATACAGCACCATATTGTTTCAATCGCCTACGGTTTAGAGGTACAAAATGAGCTTGTATTTTAGACTTTTATTGAACCATTCTTCCAGCTAAAAAACACAAAAACGGAATAGAAAGTGTATTTCAAACACTATTATTTAAAATCTTATTACAAAGGCAATTGCCCCATAAAAAACTTTGGTATCTTGTGCCCTAATTGTATTTGTGCCCTCGTCTATGGATTATAATACCAACGAATTAATACCCATCGACTTTGCCGAAACCATCCGCCATTTATCCCATCGAGAGAAAGGCCTTTTCACATCGCTAATGCACTAATTATGCACAAAATGAAGTCTATTAAAAATGCAACAACAGCCTTTTATATGGCCATTATTGTTGTTTTGGGAATAAGTGAGATCGGTATCGCACAACCATTCACGAAAGTTTTAAGTGGAAACATCCTTTCTGACCGAACGCTCACCAAAGACACTATTTATCAGTTAGATGGTTTTGTTTATGTTAAGAATAATGCGAGGCTTAGCATTCAAGCCGGCACCATTGTACAAGGCTATATTCATTCCTCTGGCTACAATACCAAAGGATCTCTTATTATTTCACGCAACGCCAGCATAAATGCAGTAGGGACTGAGTGCGAGCCCATTGTGTTTACTTCCTCTAAACCTTCGGGTTCTAAAGCTTCGGGTGACTGGGGTGGATTGTACATTCTTGGCAATGGAGTTTTAAATCGCGGGATCGATCAGGGATCTTTTTTTGAAGAGGTTATAGAAGGTGGATTGAGTGGCGATGTAAACGATCGAATGTTTGGAGGGGCTTCTGCGAGCGACCATTCTGGAACATTACAATATGTACGCTTAGAGTACTCTGGCGCAGACTTGGGAATTAACAGCGAAGCCAATGCACTTACTTTGGCTGGGGTTGGTTCGGGAACCACCATCGATCACATTTTTGTAAGCTATGCCAACGACGATGCCTTTGAAATTATGGGCGGATCAGTTGATCTGTCTTATGTCGTTGCCCTTGCTTCGAAAGACGATAATTTCGACTGCGATTATGGCTATAACGGAAATGTTCAGTTCGGAATTATTTACCAAGATGCAGGTACCGCAGACCTTTCAAAATCAGAAGGATGGGAAACAGAAAATGCGAGTATCAATCCCAATCTAACTCCAAGAACAGCACCCATATTTAGCCACTTCACGGTTATTGGTCCAAAAGCAACAGGAACGCCTAATTCGCAGCATCAATCTATAGCTCGCATCCGACGGGGCTCATGGACAAGTATTCACAACTCTGTATTTGTAGACCATATAAATGGAATCTTTATAGATGGAGATGACACATATGCCGGATGGAATTCAGCTAATATGCAAATGACCGGCAATATTCTCGCAGGAATGACGAACGACTTCAAAGTCGCAGGATCGCATAGCATTTCTGATTTGGTTACTCTTTTTGATTCGCCAGCCCATTCAAATATCCGTTATCCCAATACTGCATCTGTATTGCTTTCACCCAATTACAACACCCTAAATAATCCCGATTTATTGCCTCAAGCGGGCAGTCCTGCCTTATCTGGAGCGGTCTATTCGTTTGCGGGAGCTTCTAATTTTGCAAATGTGAGCCATCGCGGTGCCATTGGATCATCCGATTGGACTTCAGCTTGGGGAGAATGGGATCCACAAAATTCGACCAATAGCTATAATGGGCCTATTGTTAATTCTGTGCATTTCGTTTCCGCTCCAAAAACCTTCAATATTGGCTTTAGTACGGCGGGAGGAGATTTATTTGTTTTGCAAACTCGAGTGGTTGGAGGTCCTACTTGGAGAACTCCAAAATCATGGACCAATCCTTCTTTAACATCTCAAAATTTCTCAATAGATCTTCCAGGTGGTCTAACTGAAGTTCGCATAGGAGCAAGATCTACAGGAGTTTGGACGTATAGTTGTGAAACTCAATTTACAACTCCATGCAAACCCATGAACGTTTCTGCAATAGAGTTGGTTGATGCCTTTTGTGCTGGTGATTCCGCACTCTTAAAAGTTATTGCAAATGGGGGCTATCGCTCTAAAACCTTCCAATGGAGTACGGGGGCTACTACTCGATTTATTTATGGACTTCAAGGTGAGACTTATAGTGTAGTGGTTGCCGATGAGGCTGGATGTTTAGATTCTACTAGCATAACCGTAGGTGTACTCAATACCACTTATACGCCAAGTTCATTTAGTGTGGTAAAGCCAAGCGCTGTAACTTTCACCGGTTCTTGGACTGCTCCAAGTTTTGGATCAGGAGTTAGTTTAATTGGATATAGAATGGCATACCGCCAAGCCGGTGTTGGCGCCGCTTGGACCACCACTCCACTTTCTTTGAACACAATTGCCACTGTAGACTTTACAGCGAGTGGAAAGCCCTCTGCCAATTATGAATTCACAGCATTCGCAAGAGTGAATGAAAATGGATCAGTATATAACACAGAGTACGCTTGCATAGGACGAAGATTCTACAATGGAATAGGAAATAAAAAAGAAACGGCTTCTGCTTCCAATTGGGGTAATGCTATTGTAAGCATATATCCAAATCCAACCACTGATTGGGTAACTATTAATTGGAGTACAGCCCAATCTGGAATCATCCGACTTATGGATCTCAGCGGAAGAATAGTATTTGAGAAAGAACTTTTCAACACTTTTGAAGAGAGAATAAGTCTCGCAGATTTAAGCTATGGGATGTATGTACTAGAGGTCGATTCAGAGGGCAAAAAGCTCCAGAAACGCGTACTAAAGCAATAATTCAAAAAGGTCATTTTTTCAAAAGCCCGCTTATAAAAGCGGGCTTTTTTGTTGTTGATCAATAACAAATATTGCGAATGCTTAACATTCTAGCAACCTAAAGTTCGGTCAAAAGAACGAATTTAGTCATCTTAAATAAAAACCTAAACTATGTCCAAAAAAATTTTACTGAAATCATGGCTTTTTCTAACGCTTATAAGTATAAGCTTTGGGATTAAAGCTCAAACAAGCCTTGCTGCAGGCGACATCAGCATTATAGGATTCCGATCTGACTCTGACGACGGTTTCTCTTTTGTAACATGGGTAGACCTTGCCGACGGAACAGAAATTCATTTCACAGACAATGGTTGGTATGCTTCTGGAAGCTTCGCTACTAGCGAAAACGACATGAGCTGGGCCAATAATACAGGAAGCATCATTGCTGCCGGTACTACTATTGTAGTTACTTGTCCGAGTGGATCTTCTTCCGCGAATATTGGCGCTACCACTAGTAGTTTAAGCGGCATTTCTTCGAGCGGCGATCAGATTTTCGCATATCAAGGATCTCTTGCCTCTCCGAACTTGATTTTCGGTGTTAATTTCGATACCAGCGATTGGGCAGCAGATCGTACTTCTTCAAACAATTCTGCTCTTCCTACTGTATTGAGTGGGGCCAACATTGCATTTCCAGAAATAGACAATGCACAATATACGGGTGCAAGAACTACCGCTTTGATTTCGGCACACCAAGCAAATATTGCCGATATAGCTACGAATTGGAGCAGTAATAACGACGGAAATAGCTTCGGCGCATTGAATACCACTGACTTTACAATCGGAGCAGGTGGCGGTGGACCCGTTCTTTCCCCTATAAGTGGATTAGCTGGAATGGCTCTTGGTGAAGATGAAATCAATCTTATATGGTCAAAGCCTTCAGGTGTTAATGGAACCGATTGGGATGGCGTTGTTGTCTTTATTTCTGAATTTCCTTTTTCGAACTTCTGGACCAATAACGCTGCAGAAGCAAGTACCTACTCTCCTAGCTTTAGCTTTATGGGTGGAACCATGGCTAGTGCAGATGGAACGAACAATGCCTATTGTATTTACAATAGTGCCGTAGATGCAAATGGAGACATTGATGTAGATGGCCTAACCGCAGGAACTACCTATTATGTTTCTGCTTACTCGTATACTGTTGAAGCAGCCGCAGATATCTTCTCTAACGAGACGGCTACCGATGTAACTACAAACACTCCACCGGCTAATTCAGATATTATTATTACGGGAATTATGGACGGTACTCTTCCTGGTGGTAACCCAAAAGTACTTGAGATTTATGCTATGAATGCCGTTGCCGACTTGAGTCAGTACAATATTCAATACGCTTCAAATGGAAGCAGTTCATACAATCTTGTAACCAGTTTCGATCCCATTTCCCTAAATCAAGGCGACTTTTATTATATTACTACAGACTCTGCCCAATTCAACCAATTCATGGGTTTCAGTGCAGATGTAGTTAATTCTTCTTATCCCAATGGCTTATTTATAAATGGCGACGACCACGTTGCCCTTTTTAGAGGCGCTTCACCTGCAGACTTTGTTGGCGAATTTGGTGTAGATGGTACAGGAACTTGCTGGGAGCACTTAGATGGATGGGCTTATAGAAACAACAACAGCAGTCCTACTAACAGTTTCGATTGCGCAGAATGGACTTTCTCTGGAATAAATGCACTTGATGGAGAAACATCAAACGCTACTGCCGCTACGCCATTTCCAACAGCTACGTACGGTGTTGTAGCAGCGGTTAATTTGAGTATTACTGAGGTTATGGCTCAATCAAACAATCCAATTCCAAGTCTTGCTGGAGACTGGTTTGAGTTGAGAAACGACGGTACTTTACCATTGAACTTAGCTGGCTATTCTTGGGCAAATTCAGCAGGAACAGCAGGAACACACACTTTTGGAAGTGTTACTCTTCAACCTGGACTGTCTATCGTAGTTGCCGATGTAGCTCAAGCTGATGTAATCGACTGGACAAATTCATGGATGCAAACAGCCAATGCTATTCCTATTATTACAAATGATCTATTTGCTCAAGGATTTACAGATTTAGGAATGAGTGCAGACGTTATCACTATCTGGGATGCATCTAATACAATACAGGCTAGCGTAACTCTGGGTATTTCAACTCCAGGCGTAAGTGTTGAAGTTGTAAATGGTATGGTAACTGGAAACTCTGTGAGTGGAATAAATGGCGCCTATACTTCTACTGCAGGAGAAGTAGGATCTCCTTCTGATCAAACTCCTTTGGTTATTACCGTTCTCAATTATGCTATCTCAGATATCAATGGAATAGATGCGAGTGGAGTTTCAGATTCTGATGGAGTGTATTGCAGCATTGTAGGCGTTGTTACTTCACCAGATTACGATGGGAATGCAGGATATAGCTTCTATATGTCCGATGCAACTGGATCTATTAATGTATTCGCTTTCAACGACATTAATAATTTTTCAGCAAATGTTGGAGACGGCATTAGAGTAGTAGGAACCATAGACCAATACAATGGTTTATTGGAAATTGTTGCGGACTCTATTACCATTCTAGCTTCAGGAGCTCCAGTAGTGGCTATTCCAGCAAATGCGCCTTCTGAATTATTCGAATCTTCGCTCATCTCTATTGCCAGCGTAAGCATTATTGATACAAACCAATGGACTAATTCAGGATCTGGTTTTAATGTAGATGTATTTACAGCTATCGGAGATACTTTCGCAATGAGAGTAGACGCCGATATCAATTTATACGGTACAGCTGTGCCTACATCTTCTTTCGAATTAGTTGGAATAGTGTCGCAGTTCGACAATAGCTCCCCTTATTTTGATGGTTATCAAGTACTGCCAAGGTCAACTGCTGACATTATTCCACTTCCTTCTTGTGCATTGAGCGGAATCAGTATTTCGGCTATCACTAAAGTAGCTACCCCTCGCTCATATAATGTTCAGTTTAGCGCACCTGCTGGTGATTTGTACTTATTGCAAATTAGAGCTAAGGGTGATACCACATGGAAGTCACCTAAATCTTGGACCAATTCAAGTCTTAACAGCCAGAATTTCTTAGCAAAAGCATTTGGAGCAGACAACGAACTTAGAATTGGAGTTAAAAATGCTGGAAGTTGGACTTATGGCTGCATCAGTACTTTCAGTGCAGATTGTAAGCCAATGACAGTAAATGCAATCGAATTGACCTCTCCTTTTTGTGCAGGTGATTCAGCCATATTAAAAGCAATAGCCAATGGCGGATTTAAAGGCAAAACGTTCCTGTGGAATACCGGTGAAACCACTCGGTTTATTTATGGCCAACAAGGACAAAGCTATTCTGTAGTTGCTACAGATGAAGCCGGTTGTTCTGACTCTGCAACGGTTACTGTGAGTAGCTTAAATACTGCCTATACGCCTGCGAACTTTGTTATTGTAAAACCAAATGCAGTAAGTTTTGCAGGCTCATGGTCTTCTTCTAACTTAGCGGCAGGAGTTAGCCTAGTAGGATATAGAATAGCTTATCGTCAGGCGGGTATAGGTGCTTCTTGGGTAAATACGGCTCTTTCTAATAATACTACGGCAACGGTAGACTTTACTGGTTCTGGAAATGTTTCTGCCAATTATGATTTCACCGTATTTGCACGCGTAAATGACAATGGCACTATTTACAATACAGAGTATGCTTGTATTGATAGAAAGTTCTACAATGGCACTGGAAACAAAATGGACTTGAATTCCAATTCAGACGCTTTGAGTCTGAATGTGTATCCGAATCCAACTTCCAACATTCTAAACATTGATGTTGCCGCTGGACAAGCTGGAACCATTGAAATTATGGATGCTACTGGACGTACTGTATTCGCTGTAGAGAATACAGACCTAGGTACAATTCAAGTAAACATGACAGAATGGTCTAATGGAGTATACATTCTTCGAACACAGGGTTTCGATCTTGATACAACGGAAAGAATTATTAAAAACTAATTCTCCTCTTCGAGAAAGTTTAATCTTTAGTTGAAAAAGAGAACCGCGTGAAAGAAATTTCACGCGGTTTTTTTATTCCTGAGCCATCTAAGTAGATTTTTAGGGAAATGAAGCTTGTTTTTTGTAAGAATTAAATATTAACAATTCCAAACCGTTTCGAAATTATATCACACAAACTCAATAAACTATCTCTTTTAATCAATAGAATGCACCCTTTAAGTCTTGTGAGTTGATAAATAAGCGTTAAACTTGGTGTCTTATTAACATCAAATCCCTAACAACCTATGAGTAAATCTACTTTGAGTACTTCAACTTCGTTTTGGCGAACGTGGACGAATGCTCTTCAACTTTCGTTGTTTTCGGCCCTTCTTATGTTGGGTACGACTTCAACTCTCTACGGACAATGTCCACCAGAGGAACCACCCCAAGCTCCTTACCTAGTAGATTGGGAAGGCTTATCGAACGGGAATAATAGCTTCAGCTTTCCAAATTGCTGGTCTGCGGGTAGTTCAACTCCGTATTGGCAGATTGAAGACGCCAATACTGGCTCATCTGATACAGGACCAGCTGTAGACAATACTACTGGAACTACTTCTGGTAAGTATATCTTTCTTGAAACTTCTTCTGGAACTACTGGAGCGGTGAACACTTTAGTGAGTCCGGATATATCTCTTGATAACTTAAGTGCTCTTCGCGAGTTAACTTTCTTCTATCATATGTACGGTGCTACTATGGGTAGCCTTGTTGTAGATATATTCAACGGTACTTCTTATGATACGGTCTTCACGATCGCTGGAGAGCAGCATTTTTCGCTTACCGATTCTTGGACTAAAGCCACTGTATCGCTAGCTGCTTATTCCGGTGCTGTACATTTCAGATTTCACGGTACTAGAGGTTCTTCATACACTGGAGATATGGCTTTAGATGATATTTTCATTGCCGACCCTCCTGCTTGTCCAGAGCCAACCAACTTGCTGCTTACCGCAGTTACGGGAAATTCTGCTGACTTCTCTTGGACTCCTGGAACTGGAGCTGCAACTTCTTGGACTGTTGAATACGGTTTAGCCGGATTTACTCTTGGTACAGGTAGTACTATGGTAGTATCTAGCGCTACCGCCAGTCTTACTGGTTTGAGCTCGTATTCTGATTATACAGCTTATGTCTATGAAAGTTGCGTAGGTTCTGCTGCAATGTCGAATCAAAGTTCTGCTTTAAGCATCTCAACTCCAATTGTTCCTGATTGGTCAGAGAATATGGACACTTGGACTTCTTCTGTTTGGTCAAGTGGCTGGTATGAGGCAGATGGAGCCATTCGCTCAGACACAACTGCATTTACAAGCACTACTTCTTCAGGTTGGTTTCTTGATGGAATGGCCAACAATGGTACTACAGGTGCTATGCGCAATTATGTGTCTAGATCGTCTAGCTTAGCTTATTCTGAATGGCTTATTACCCCAAGTATCGACTTAGGTATAGGAGGAGGATATGAGTTGCGTTTTGCTGCAGCATTAACATCAAGTTCTTCTACTCTCCCTTCTACAATGGGTTTTGATGATTCTATTTGCATAGTTATTTCCACAGACAATGGTGCTACTTGGAATCGTTCAGGTATTCTTCGCACATTCACAGAAGCGGATGCACTATCTAATATTCCTGCTTACTACTCTTTATCCTTAGGGGCTTACTCAGGTGCAGTAAAGCTTGGTTTCTATAGCCAATCAACGACTTTTGTCAGCGGAACTGAAACGGGTGCTTACGAATTCTTCGTAGATGAAGTAACCGTTCGTACTCCTCCTGCTTGTGCAGATCCTATTGGATTAGTGGCCTCAGGTGTTTCAAATGCAAGCGCCATCTTATCTTGGATTTCTCCAGGTACTGCTTTTGAATTAGAATATGGAGCTCAAGGTTTTGCAGTTGGAACAGGTTCTATTATTACTCCTACAGATACTTTTACCGCTGTTGCTGGTTTAACAGGTAATACTACCTATGACTTCTATGTTCGTCAAGATTGTGGAATGGCAGGTTTAAGTCCTGATTTCGGTCCGGTTGCTGTTACTACACAATGTGATGGAGCAACTACTTGGTTTGAAGATATGGATACCTATTCTTCAGGTTCTACTACACTTCCTGCTTGTTGGTCTAAGATTGGCGCAGACGGAAGTTTTTATGTAATTAGTAATACTGCATCTTCTTCTGCTCCTAATAGCTTTTACATATACGGATCAACTACACTTCCCCCAACGGGAACATTGTCTCCGGTAAATAATCTTGGTGCAGGTACCCATCGCTTGGTATTCCAAGGTAGATCTGGATCTACCAGTTATAGCAAAGCACTGAGAGTCGGTTATGTAACGGATTTAAACGATGCGGCTACATTTGTAAAACTAGATAGTGCGGTAGTGAGTGGCACAACCATGAGCGAATACACTGTTCCTGTTAGTATAGGTGCTCCTGCTGGAGCTATTCTTGCGGTTCAATTGAGCTCAAATGCAAACGGTTCAATGTACATCGATGATGTTTCTTGGGAAGCTATTCCAACTTGTCCTCGTATTGTAGATCTATCGGCTTCTGCAAGCAGCGCCGTGTCTGCTATGATGAACTGGAATGAAGGTGGTTCAGAAAGTATGTGGGATGTACACGTTGTTGCAAGCGGTGCCGCTGCTCCAATGGGTCTAGGTACGGTTGTAACAGACACTTTCTATACTGCTACTGGTCTTTCTGTTCCGAATGTGTACGACGTTTATATTCGTTCTATTTGTGGTGCTGGTGATACTTCTTTGTCAAGAATGATAAGCGTGGCTGTCGACTATTGTGCATCCAACGCTACTAGTACAGCTGATTCTAGAATTGAATCGGTTACCATTGGTACGGATTCGGTTATTGGAAATCTACCTGGAGTTTGCTCGGTTTATTCAGACCTACGCGGTGCTGTTTCTTTCTCTTTACAATATGCTATTCCTAGCCCTATTGAAGTTGAGTATGGAACGTGTGGTGGCAACTTCGGAAGCTATGCCAAAGTGTATGTAGACTTCAATAATGATTTAGTTTTTGATGAAGCTACTGAACTTATTGCTGAAGGCTCTACGGCTTTTGGAGCTCCTCTAGTTACCAATACAAACATGCCTATCAGCGGTGTGGTTGGAAATACAGTAATGCGCGTAGTTATGCGCGAATCTGGAAGTACAACTAGTACCCTTGCTTGCGGAACATATTCTTATGGTGAAACACAAGACTTTACCGTTTCTGTTGCTGCACCACCTGCATGTGCTCCACCGGCTAACGTAGACGACATTTTTACCTATGGCAATCAAACAACGCTTGCATGGTCAAGTGGTGAGTCTGCATTCGAAATTGAATACGATTCTACAGGCTTTGTTCAAGGTTCTTCGAACAATGCTTTGGTAAGCGTATCAAACGATACCATGACTACCATCACGGGTCTTTTTACTCAGACTAGCTACGATTATTATATCCGTACTCAATGTGGCGCTGTATACTCTCCATGGGTGGGTCCATATACCTTCACTACAACGGTTAGCTGTCCTGCTCCTTCCAATTTTGGTGGTGTTGTCGGATCTACTTTCGCATCTATAACATGGCAGAGTAACGGTCTGAACTCAGACTACTTCTACATCTTAGATTCTGCTGGAGTAACTACAACTACAGGAACAATCTTGAGTGGTACAGGCGATAGCGCATATGTTAGTGGTTTGTTTCCAAATACAGACTACTCTCTATTTGTTGCCAATAATTGTGGCGCAGATACAAGTAGCTGGAGTAGTGCTATTAACTTCACCACTGGATGTGTGACTTTTACAGCACCCTATTCTCAGAACTTCGATAGTGAAGCTACCAACCTAATCGGTGCGGTGGATTGCTGGAATTTAGGTGTTAGCCCAACCGTTAGTAATCTTTTTTGGAGAACAAATATTAATTCAACTGGATCTGGAAGTACAGGTCCTGCTTCAGACAATAGCGGTTCTGGAACCTATATTTACCTTGAAACTTCAAGTACAGCAGACGATACGGCCATGGCTCAATCACCGGTAATTAATATCGATGCTTTGGCCAATCCTGAGCTTTCTTTCTATTATCATATGTATGGCGCATCAATGGGAACCCTTCGTGTTGACATTTGGAATGGCAGCAGTTGGGATATTGGTGTTTGGAGTTTGAGCGGTCAGCAACAAGTAAATAGCGGCGATGCATGGTTATTAGCTTCTATCTCTCTAGCGACTTACTCTGGAGATATTGCGGTTCGTTTTGCAGGAAACAGAAACGGAAGCTACACAGGTGATATGGCTCTAGACGACTTTAGTATCATCAATGCTTCTCCATGTCCGTTCCCAACAGGCTTATCAGCTGCGGGTACTTCTTCTACCACGATCGACCTTGCTTGGACTTCTGGTTCAGTCTCGACTACTGCATGGGTTGTTGAAATGATTCCTGGAGATCCTCTTATGGCTTCTTCTATGGTATTACTCAATACTACTACAGCTACAATAAGTGGGTTGATGGCCTATTCAGATTATGCGTTCAGAGTTGCTGACATATGTGCAAGTGGTGATACCAGTTGGTTCACTCCTAACACTTCAGCTACTACAACTAGAGCGCCGTATTGGCTAGAAGACTTTGCTGTTTCGCCTACCTCAGCCTCTCAAGGTTGGTATGAGCGAGACGGTAAGCTTTCTGATTCTACCGTGTTTACAACCTCTACTTTTTCTACATGGAGTACCGATGGTATGGCAAACAATGGTTTTTCAGGTGCATATAGAGTAAACTTTCCCACCTCAACTTCAACTTATTATGAGTGGGTTATGTCACCGAGTATCGACTTAGGTACAAGCATGAACTACGAATTGCGCTGGCAAGCTGCCCTTACTACTTCAAGTGGTACAGTAGATGGTGCTTTGAGTCCAGATGATTCTATTAGTGTAGTTATCTCTACAGACAATGGTACTACATGGAGTCGTTCAGGCGTATTGGCTGTACAAGACATGAATAGTGGATTAAATGCTACTGCTTCTATCTATTCTGTTTCATTGGCTGCGTATTCAGGTGCAGTGAAAATCGGATTCTATATGCAATCGGATGCTGCAAGTACTTCTGCTAATGACTACTTTATAGACAATGTTGAAATCCGTGATATTCCGAGTTGTGCCGATGTTCTTAATAACATTGCGAATAGTTCAAATGTTACTGGAACTACCGCTCTAATTACTTGGGGTGCAAATGGTGTTTCTAACTTTGATGTTGAGTACGGTGCTGCTGGATACACTCCAGGTATGGGAACACTTGCTTCTACTACAGATACATTCATGATGTTAACCGGTCTATCCGGAGCAACGAACTACGATGTAGTTGTACGCCAGAATTGTGGCGGCGGTGATCTAGGTTCTTGGTCTTATCCAACCTCTTTCATTACCAATGTAGTTCCAGATTGGATCGAAGGATTTGATGCGACCTATACATCTACTCCAGGTTGGTATGAAGGAAAAGGAGAGATATCTGATAGCACAGTATTCACAAGTACTTCGTCTATGTGGGGAAATGACCAGTTCGCCAATATTTCAGGCGGTAGCGATGCAGCTAAAATGAATTTATACTCTACGAACAGATTTGAATGGATGTTTACTCCTACTATCGAGATTCCAGACAATGGAAGCGTATATGAGTTGAGCTTCGATTTGGGTATGACCGAATATGCGAATACATCTGAAGCCATTATGGGTATAGACGATACCGTTATGGTTGTTATCTCTACTGACAATGGAACTACTTGGAGCAGATCGAATGTGGTTTATATGATTCACCAAGGCAATAAGCCTGCTGGTGTATCTAGCTGGCCCGTTTCTGTTGCTCTTATGGGGTATACAGGTACTATTCAGATTGGTTTCTATACAGAAAGCACCGTAAGCAACGAAGACATTGACGTAAGTGTTGACAATGTAGCGATTACAGAGAATTGCAACCTTGCTCCTATGGCTATCACAGGCGTGAACTTTGTTTCTGCTCCGGCTCAATACAATGTACAATACACTATAAACGGCGGCGATCTATATATTCTGCAAACAAGAGAAGTGGGTACAGACACTTGGTTTACTCCAAAATCTTGGAAAAACCCTGTAGATACAGCTCAGAACTTCCTTGCGAAGAGACCAGGTGTAGATAATGAGGTACGCTTAGGCGCTCGTGTTGATGGAAATTTCTATTTCTCTTGCCCTATGACCTTTGCTGCAGCTTGTAAGCCAATGACAGTAAGTGCAATCGAATTGGTTGTTCCTTTCTGTGCCGGTGATTCTGCTCAACTAAAGGCCATTGCTTCAGGTGGATTTAAAGCCAAGACTTTCCTTTGGAATACAGGCGAAACCACTCGTTTCATCTACGGTCAGCAAGGTCTAACCTACCAAGTCGTTGTTACTGACTTAGCAGGTTGTTCTGACTCTGCAAGCGTTACTGCTAGCTTGGTTGGTTCTCCTTACACTCCTGGAAACTTCTCCTTGTCCAAGCCAAATGCAGTAACTTTTGTTACTTCTTGGGATGCGCCTAGTCTTGGTACAGGGGTAAGTCTAATCGGTTACAGAATGCAGTATCGTCAAGCTGGTGTAGGTGCTTCTTGGGTAACTTCTAGCTTACTTACCGCTACTACAGCAACCGTAGACTTCACTGGAAGTTGTGATCCATCTGCCAATTATGAGTTTGTAGTCTTTGCTCGTGTAAACGACAACGGTACGGTATACAATACTCCAGTAAGTTGTAAAGAGCGCAAGTTCTACAACGGTTCAGGTGGATGTGCTGCTAAATCAGGCGATATCAATGGAAGCAGTGCTTCTTTGAATGGAATCACTGTATATCCTAATCCAACCAACAATATGTTGAATGTGGGTATCAACAGCGAAACCACTACTCTTCAATTATTGGATATGAACGGTAAAGTATTGTTCAGCCAAGAATTTGAAGGTCAAGCAGAGGCCAACATCAATATGTCAGACTTCGCTGCTGGTGTATATATGTTGAATGTTACCAATGCTACTGGTATCTATCAAGAAAGAGTGATCAAGAACTAATTGTTCTAGTCTATCTCTAATGCTTAAAAGCCGCCCCAATGGGGCGGCTTTTTTTGTTTATGACTTCGATAAAACAGAGTATACTCCATCTCTTCATTCGCTTTAAGCAATTTATTATTTCATTTAAAGCACTGATAGCGTTTTTATTGAGACTTTTTTCGGAACTTGCTCTGTGTAATTCATACACTAATCACAACACACTAAGCCTTATGATGAAGTTTACTTCAGCGCTATTGGCGCTTTTCTGGTGCGGATTCGCTTCTGCCCAAAGCTATAATGTCACCTTTCAGGTAGATATGTCATTGCAAACTGTTGGCCCCAACGGGGTGCATATTGCCGGTAATCTTCAGGCCGCTGCAGGCTTCCCAGGAGATTGGAACCCTGCTACTACCGCCTTGACCGATGCCAATCTAGATGACATATATGAAGTAACGGTCTCTATTCCAGCTGGTTCATATGAATACAAATTCATTAATGGAAACGCTTGGGGTCAAGACGAAAGCATGCCATCCGCTTGCGGCGTAAGTGGGACCAATCGTGGAATTACCATTTCTGGAGATTCATTACTAGCTGTACCCTGCTATGGCCAATGCGGACCTTGCCCTACGGTTTTCAATTCTGTTACCTTTAGTGTAGACATGAACAACTCTACCGTTGGAGTCAATGGCGTACATGTAGCTGGAAGCTGGCAAGCACTTGCTGGATTTCCGAGCGATTGGGATCCCGCAACTGCAGAATTAACCGATCCTGATATGGATGGTATTTATACCCTAGTGGTAAGTCTTCCCGATGGTGCCTATGAGTATAAATACATCAATGGAAATGCTTGGGGATCCGATGAAGGTGCAATTCCAGCGGCATGTAACACCAATAACAACCGTGCACTAATGGTTTCTGGCGTAACGCTTCTTCCAAATTATTGCTTTAATACATGCGATATAGGATGTACTGCTGTTGTTAATTATTTCGTTCAATTCAGAGTAGATATGTCTTCTCAATGCAGTTTCGATTCGGTAGACGTTGCCGGCTCTTTCAATAATTACATCGGCTCACAAAAATTGACGGCCGGAACCGGTGCCAATGCAGGGTATTATATCCGTACCCTTCAAGTATCCAATGGACCTGCTACCTATAAATTCCGCAAATGGGATAATGGCACAGTAGTTTGGGAAGGCATTGCAGACCGTAGTACTACGATTGTAAACAATACTACCCTACCCGTTGCTTGCTTCAATAGTACCTCCGCCTGTGTTCCTCCTCCAGCAGTTGGAAACTTCCAATTTACAATCGATATGACAGGGCAGACTATAGATACCTCTGGAGTATGGCTTATTGGCGACTTCACAAGCCCTGCTTGGCAAGCTGCTGCCGTTAAACTCACAAATAATGCAGGTTCAAATGAATACTCTGCAATGATTAATGCGATTTGCGCAAGCAATTTGTCCTTCAAATTTGTAAATGGAAATCCAAATGGACCTTCCTTTTTAGAAGAATCCTTCACCTTGGCTGATACCGCTTGTGTTACTGCCAACGGAGTTGGAAATTTCAACCGCTACTATACTCGAATGGGAGGAGATGAAATGCTCAGCTTTGTGTGGGAAGGATGTGTAAGCGATGCCATTCCTGAAGTTTCAGGAGTAACTAAAGTTTCCAGTCCGAAACAATACAATGTTACTTTCACAACTCCGGCTTCTGGAGATCTATATGTTCTTCAAACCAAAACCTCTGCAGATTCAGTTTGGAAAACACCCAAGTCTTGGAATAATCCCATCACTTCCACCCAAAACTTTAGCGCAAAAGTTCCTGGCCTAGACAATGATGTGCGCATTGGAGCAAGAATAAGTGGAACTTGGTATTATTCTGATGCCTTTACCTTCTCTGCAGATTGTAAGCCAATGACTGCCACCGCTATTGAATTAGTGACTCCTTTTTGTGTCGGAGACTCTGCCCAACTAAAGGCCATTGCCAATGGGGGTTATAAGTCGAAGTCTTTCCTTTGGAATACAGGAGAAACAACCCGCTTTATCTACGGTCAGCAAGGACAAACCTACTCTGTAGTAGCAACAGACGAAGCCGGTTGTGCAGATTCTGCTAGCGTTACCGCAAGCTCTATTACGAGTACTTACACACCGAACAACTTTGTACTTGCCAAGCCAAATGCCACCACTTTTGTTGGCACTTGGACAGCTCCTAGCCTCGGAACAGGAGTAAGTATTTTGGGTTATAGAATGCAATACCGTCAGGTGAATGTAGGTGCCTCTTGGATCTCAACACCTCTCAGTAGTAGCACTACTGCTACCATCGACTTAACGGGAAGTTGTCTTCCTTCTGCCAATTATGAATTCACTGTATTTGCACGTTTTAACGATAACGGCGCCACAAGCAATGGCCAAGTAGCTTGCAGAGAACGTAAATTCTACAACGGATCAGGTGGATGTGCAAAAACCGATAACACTAACGGTGGAACAGAATTAAATGCAAGCCTGATCGTCTATCCAAACCCTACAAACAATCGCATATACGTTCAGGTAATTGAAGAGAACTCTGTTCTTGAATTACTAGACCTAAGCGGCAAGCGTATGTTGAGCAAAGTAGTTCAGAATGCAGGCGAAACAGAATTAGATCTTTCTGAATTGTCGAATGGAGTATATATGCTTCAAGTAGAATCAAGTAAAGGTGTTTCACAAATGCGCATTGTGAAGAACTAAACTCTTTAAGATCCAATTTAAAAGCCGTCTCGGAAGTAATTCTGAGACGGCTTTCTTATTTATATTTATCAATAACTTTCACCCACTCCTTCTGTCTTAAACCATGATTTATAGAATTATGAGATGAGCAGGTTTAAATGCAATGCGCAGCACTTAAAAAGTGCTCCTTCTGTCTTGAACCAAGATTTACTAGATGTTTTGGCCCCTAAAAACAAACGTATTCTTTTAAATTTCAATTATTCATTGTGCGGCCTCATTTTTATGCTTAATCAAATGTTCATCCTAGTTCTATATTTCCATAGGAGTTACCCTGCCTAAAAGACCATGATGCCTTTCGCGTTTATAGAAAACGACATGCCGTTTAAGCATTCTCTGGATTTCTCCAAAAGTGTGATACTCTAATTTCTCAAAGACTTCTTTTTTAAGAATGCCGTGATACGCTTCTATATGTGCATTTTCCTCGCGTACAGCGATATGAGTAAACTCCTGATCAACCCATTATTCCTAAATATTCACGCACATCCTTTGCGATAAACTGCCTGCCAGTATCACTTCTAATAAGTACATTTTCAGGGTGTTGGCATTCTTAAAATAGGGTGGATAATAGAGCTATTAGCTGCTCTTTTTGATCGAGAAAGAAAAGCAGTCCTTTAAAATTCTGCGGGTATGTACATCAATAATAGAGAGTAAGTAGGCGTTTTACCCATACTAGGAATCCAGACCATTTTAATATCCATCTCTAAGAATTTCATCGGCCTAGAGGCGAGTACCTTTTTAAACTTCAAACATTTACGCCCAGCACCACCTCTGTTTTATCAGTCCTCTATTTTTAACATCCCCGCTTGTTTCACACTTTGCTTGAGCTTTTTATGGTTGATTTGATATCCTTCTTTTCTTAGGTAAGTGCATATCAATCTGTATCCGCAATCTATAAACTCATGGGTTAAAATGTCTTTAACAGCTGCATTTACAGCCTCTTGATCTACAAATCCCTTAGTGCTGTGATAGGTTAATCAAGAAAGCTTATTTCCCCTCTTGCCATCGCTGGTCGTTCTATAATGACTACTTACTACCCTATCCGCCATCTGTATGATCTTCGATTTACTGATAGCATACTTCTGATGAAGGGGGTCTACTAAATCATTCATGGATCGGACATTCCAAACTTTTTTTTAATTGCGCACGATTCACTTTTAGCGCTATCTTATTGACGCTAAGTAGCTTTTGCAGTATTCGGTTCTCTTCTACAGCCAGCTTTAGTTCTTTGCTTTAAGTATCATAGGCTACCTTTAATCCTGCTTCTCCATGCTGATCAAACTTCTTCTTCCAACTGTATAGCGTGCCTGTACTCACTCCGTATTTACAACAAGCTTCAACAGCGCCTACTTCATCACAATAGAACACTTTTCCCAATACCTTCCAAACATTACGTCCTATAAAAGCCTAGCTCTAAACGTCTGTTGAAAAATCATGAGTAGTCTATCTCTATTCGGTAATCTTTATCTATCAGCGCTATAGCTTTTTCAAACAGCCGCATGCCACCGCCCTACACTCACGTCAGCCAACAGAACATACGTGACACAGCCTTGTGGATGAACCCAACAAGCCCCGCATTCATCCTTGCTTTGGGCATCACTGATACTTGCGTTTGAAAACCTAAATATTTCATATTCAGACGGCAGCGGCTTAAAAGATGAGCTAAAGCAATAGCATCTGAACGTGAATGTTTTGCTTGGGTGCGACTTTCTTTTGCTCTTTACTTTCAATAATTCAATAGCCATTGTCAACAGCTCATTCTTTGGGCTCAAGCTATTACTCACTCGGCTATCCTACCTAAAGTGCGATGCCATTCCACTTTAAGAGAAGGGCGTGCCTTCCATCTTAATGGGCCAAAAAAAATGCATTTATGAATATTGGAAATGAATGACTTTCAATCCTTGCTTCTGTCTAAATTCCGTTCGAGCCGGTCTGCTATTGCCATGTTTCGGCAAAGTCGACCCCCATCTTCTTGAGCTTTTCAATATCTTCTTTATAGAGGCGCTCTAATTTCTCACGCACGTATAGCTCCTCTTGAGAGATCTCATTTACTCCCGTGCTAGCTTTAGTATTCATATCGGTTATGCGCATTTTCATTCTTCTACGCATTTCAGGGGTGCTTATCTTTTTGGCAATGGCACCTACAAATCCTAAACTCGCTTTACCATTCACAAGCTTTTGAAGGGATTTAAAGCGTGAATCTCCCGTTAAATTCTTTTGCTTCAATTCCAGCTTCCCTATGTCTTCAATTTCTAAGAATGAGTATACGGAAGTAAGGAATTGATCGGTATTCTTGATATACTCTTTATAATGAACTAAAAGAATGCGCTCTTTTGGAATACGCTTCCACAATTCTTCCAACTGCTTGCTGTAAAAGCCATGTTCTAAATAACTGTGATCGGAATTCCAAATACTCCAATTGCCCCATTCGTCTGACTTCTGGAAGATCGCCTCTTCTAGGCCACGTTCTTCTTTTCCCAACTTCTGCCAATATTTATAAGCAGATAAAGCCCTATCGACTGGATTTCTCAATACGACTATATACTTCGTCTGCTCGCCACAAAGCTGTTCAATAAGACTTAAACTATCTGGATAAATGATGTAGTTTACATAGGAATGAAGAATGTATTTCTCAGATTTATACTTCTTCAAATACTTCGCAATGGCTGCCTTTGGATCTTGCGCTAGCTCGGGTCTAGCAAAATAATCGATGTCTTTTAACTCTATATTCGAGTATACCTCTGGGTGTTCGCTCAATTGCTCATGCAAGCTTGTGGTGGCTGCTTTTTGTACTCCTAGTATGAATAAATTAGGATAATTCATATTCTTGATTTGGTTCTTCTTCTATGTATTTTCTTTCCACTATAACCATCGAAATAATAAAAAGGTACCAATATAGTGAGCCCCAGATCCAAGAGATAAACTGCGATGAGAATACCAAGGATAGAAAAGCGAAGAAGGGCATTAGGTAAACTGCTTTTACCCCCAAACGGGAACTATCGTATTGGAGAATGCGCTTAAAGACAAGCCAGATCATTCGGAAATAGAAAAAGACACCTATAATGCCGTATTGAATGGCTACCTCAATAGGTGTATTGTGGGCAATATTACTAATGTTTACTTGGTTCTCCATATACTCTCGAGTAACCTTTTCATCGCCCCCTTTGCCTATTAGCGGACTTTCAAGGAAACCTTTGACACCCGTTACCCAAAGAATGGTTCGGCCCGTACTCGCCTCTGCCAATGCACTTACCTCTGAACTCTCTTTATCCTTGCTCAACTTATTATACTTTCTATTGAAGCCATCGTATTCTATCTCAAATACACCTCCAAAAAACAACATGATCGATATGAATATCGAAGAAAGCACTCCCATACTCATCAATACAATCTGATCTCGATAACTGAGGACTATGTATATACCGATAATAAATATAAAACTCACTAAGCCATTTCTAGAACCGGTAAGAAATACGATTGCGAGGGTTGCACCGATGCCTAAAAGTCGCCAAAGCTTACCTACCCTTGATTTATCTAATGGAATAGATATGAAGTTGAACGAAGCCAATGCAACAATACAAGCCGTGAATTCGCCATGAGATGAGTCTCCAAAATTCAGTAATCCAGAAGCCTTTTTACTTCCATAAAAAATAATATAAGCTAGTATTAACAAGGAAATAGTAGCATTGTAATTCACAATAAAATCCATTCCCCTATTAAATTTCGAGCGATCTGTATTCAGCAGCAACAGTCCAATTAAGAGAAACATAGTCAGCTTAAACAATTTAATAGTCACATTGCCAAGCGTTGCTCCCAGATCAATGGACCCACCATAGCTAGTCAAAACTACTATGAAGCCTAAAATCAGAAGCGCCGTAAATCCTAAAAAGATACTAGTTGTATCGCTAGAGAAAAGGCGCAAACCTGACTTTTTCAACAATACGTCTCTAATGATAATGGGTATAAGTCCAAGCACGATTAGGAACTCCAGCGTTAGGGTCCCCTTGGGATAAGCCGCCTCAATAATAGGTACGAGAATAAGCGTTGGCAGAATCATGCCTTTATCAAAATAAATCATAGCCAAAAACAGAACAGCATTTAGATATGGATTGTGGACAACGAGTGCGAACACAACAATAAACAGATAAAGGATAGCGCGAATAAAATCTCTAGACATCCTTTCTATTCCTTAAAATCTCCCCGACTACTCGTTTCAACCTTCTTGATTTGTATAGCCTTCCACTATAAATTAAAAATAAAAATCCCAGCGTATAAACGCTTGCCATAATTAAAAATAGAATAGGACTATTTAAAAAGGATGTTACGCCAATAATCCATTTCATTGTCCATAAACCCGCTCCATAAAGGAAGACATAAGGCAATCCCATTGCTGCCTTTTGAATTAAGTCTTTTGGAACCTTGGTGATACGGAAAACAATATAAAATAATCCAATACAATTTAAGCCAAATACAATTAAAAACGAGAATGCTATATGCAGCGGATTTGAGACCGAGAAAGCAATAAAGAAGGAAAGTATTAGAATCAAACTCGTACTCTTTAAAATCATACTTGACTTAAGCAGGCCAAAGGCTCGAATAACCGTATCGCTGGTCATATTTAAAAGCTTGAGCGGCAATAATGCAAAGAGAATAGCCAAAACCGGAATGGCTTCTTCCCAGCCCTTACCGAAAAGTATGGTAACCAGCACATCGCTTATAGAATAGAAAAAGAGTGTGAGTACTAAAGTTATCCAGAAAACAAGCGCGTAAAGACTTCCTAGATAAACTCTTAACTCTTCCATATTCTCTCTAATCTTCGAAATGAGCGGATAGCTTACTTTACCCACTATATCTCCCAACACCTTGGGTGGAATCTGGGCTATGCGGTACGTTCGTTCAAACAATCCCAATACCTCAATGCTCACAAATCTCGCAAGCACAATATTATAACCCGAGTTGAGCATGAAATTGGCAAATCGGATAACAAACATCTGTGATCCAAATGATCTTATACGCCGTATCTCAGCATAAGACGGAGCCACTAAGTTCCACTTTATTGAAAGAAAAGACTGGGCAGACAAAAGCGTTTGACGTACCAATAAGGCCCAAACCATAGACCAATAGCCATATCCTTTAAAACCCAAGATAACGCCCAATGTAAATCCAATAAAGGAAGAACTCAATTCGATGAACATCATTCGTTTGAATCTGAATTCCCTTTGCATCAAGGCGGTTGGACTAGAGGCAAAGCCCGTTAATACAACAACTGCTGCCATGGCAGGAATAATTTCAACAAGCTGTGGTATTCTAAAGTAGGTTGAAAGAATTCCGCGGAAAGCGAGCATAGTAATAGCTACCATGAGGCTTACTATAACATTGAAACTAAGAACACTACTGATCATTTTGCGGCTAAGCTCTTTCTCACGAACCAAGTTCTGTGTTATTCCCCCTTGAAGCAATATTAATCCAATGTTATTAAACACATTCGCAATGGCGATGACACCAAAATCTGATTTGGTAAGCAAGCGCGTCATAAAGGCAAAATAGAGTATTTGGAGAAGCGTATTTCCAAAACTTGAGATAAACTGAGATAAAAAGTGCTTTTTCATTGAATTAGATTCTTCTTTCTAACCAAGAACCAAGCAGATTAACCATTGGTCTTTTAGAATAGAACCCCTTCCAAGATTCATCCAGTCTCAATCGCTTCTTTTCAAATCTACTCGGTGTTCCAGCAATAGAATGTTGCTGAGAAGCGTCAAAATAGTGTAGCCGCTCGATTTCATCTTTCGCTAGTTTTCTATCTAAGACTTGAGCCACAAACTGGGCAGGAGATTGTATAAAAACCTCATATTGCAAGACCTGTACATCTAGATTTAGCAAGGTCAATTCCTCCTTCACTTTTTGTCTTAGCTGGGCATTCCTGAAGACCTCAATGAGCAACTTCCATATACTAGCTGGCTCCTCCTTCCTTTTCTTATGCTTGTATTTAGAATAGGCAATGGCGCGCAAGCTTCTTTCTATAATTAAGATTCTTGCATTCGGAATAGCTTTGGCCATAAAAAAAGCCTGGATGGGATCTTTGGAAGAATCAACCCAATGCGAAGCTGCGGGCGCAGCTAACTCCAACATTTGCCTGCAACTATTGGCAATCTCCTCTCTAGACGGTTGCACATTTGGGAGAGAATCAAGCCAATTGAGTTTCTTTGACCTTCCTAATAACTGATTAACAGCGGGATGCGCGATTAATGTGGGCTTCTCAGCTAAGAGCGTTGAAACCTTGGACCAAATAGTACAGTCTTGAATACTTTCTCCGCATGTGCATTGCCAATTCCAATCTTTACCTGCTCCTTCCTTCAAATAGTGGCCCTGTAGCAGTCTGAGTTCACCCGCAGAGAAGACTCCATCCATTTGAGCCAATAGATTCTCTAAGACAGTAGAACCTGATCGCTTGTCCGAAAGGATATAAATATACTTGGGAGCTATTGGGCTTATTTGTTCCAATGACTTAAATCTCGTCCAATTATTTTAGAAAGCTCGGTATTGCTCTCTTTAAAATATTCTCTTAGCCTCGCTTTGGTAGGCTCATCCGCCTTGGGTTTAGCTACTCCCTTCTTCTTGCTAATGCTACGAAGCATGGGCTGAACAAAAGAAGGCATCCTTTTCGCCCATTTTGCCAGTCGCTCCGCGCCAAATGTTCGATATAAAGAAGTAAATCTGCGCGTATTATATGGATTTCTTACCTCCTTGTCCTGAAGAACAAAGCTATCGTCAGTACCGAGGAAAGTGGAAATCCCTTTTATCACGCCATCTAAGTCTTTGCGGATATCGTCGAATAGTATAATGTGAATTTGCTCCTTGGGAAAGACAGCGAGAAAGCGCTTTAATTGCTCAGCATATAAGCCGGCTTCAAGGAAGGTGCGTATCTCTAATTTGTTATTATTGTTTCGAAAATACTGATCTCTTTTCCACTTTAGCTCAAAATCAGATGCATGAAAGTCGAGCTGTTCACTTTGTTTGAAATTTAAATCTACTGCGGTAGGAAAATCTTCTTTCTCTACCCCTGTTCCATTTTGCATTAACCAACCACTAAAGGCACGATCAACCGGGTTCCTAAATATGAAAACCAATTTTGCATCTGGATTATAATCGTATATTCTTTGAGGTACATATGGAAGGAAACTGTAGGTAGGAGTAGATTCACCGCGAACCTGAAACTTCTCAGAATCTGAGAAATGCGCTTCCTCGTATGACTTTATCTCCTCCCTATCGTAAAACGTACCGAAGAAATGGGTCTCCTTAATTTCCGACATAAAAATATCAGGATGCTGACTAACATAATAATGCAATGAACTGGACGCACATTTTGGTGGCCCTACGATAAAAAAATTTGCCTTCATACTACTCCTAAAACAATCTTTATTAAAACGCTTTTTGCTTGAGTTCCTTATTTCCCCTTCTTTCCCTCTTCTTCAAAGTAGCCATAACCGTATCCATAGCCATAACCATAGCCATAACCATAACCATAACCAGTACTCGCTTTGATATCATTTAAAATAATACCCACTCTCTTTATACTTCCTTGGCGGTAACTATCATCTAATAAGCTCAAAAGCCCTCTATCTGTATATCCCTGACGAACAACATATACAGCGGCATCTGAATATTTCACAATCTCAAAGGCATCTGATACTAAGCCAATAGGGGGTGTATCTAGAATAACGTAATCGTGGGTTTTTCTAAGCTCGCCGATTAACTCACCAAATCTCTTTCCTATGAGAAGTTCAGAAGGATTTGGCGGGATGGGGCCTGCTGAAATAATATCAAGATTGGGAGTAGTCGTATGCTGGATAACTCCATCTAAACCCTTTTGACCTGCTAAATAGTTAGAAAGTCCAACCGTATTTGACAGATTGAAGTCGTTGTAAATCTTAGGCTTTCTAAGGTCAACACCAAGGAGTACTGTTTTCGCACCGGTTAGTGCCAGAACCAATGAAAGATTTATTGAACAGAAGGTTTTACCCTCTCCACCAATACTCGATGTTACTAGGTAAACCTTGCAATTAGAATCTTCACTCTGATCGGGATCAGAGAAGAAATTCAAATTATACCTCAGACTACGGAAAGATTCTGCAATAGCCGATTTTGGATGATTGATAACAACAAGAGGAGAATCTCGCTCATTATGGCCAATTCCTCCAACAATAGGTACATCCGTAAGGCCTTCCACATCTGCTCTAGATTGAATTTGAGTATTGAGATACTCTTTGATAACGATAAATAGAATCGGAAGGAAAAGTCCCAATATAAAGGCAATACCGTAGTTCAGTTTGCTGTTTGGCTTGATAGGATCTTTGTCGGTCTTAGCTACATCTACTACTCTATTACTTGGAGCATTACTGGCAAGTGCTATACTTGTTTCTGCTTGCTTTTGTAACAAGAATAAATACAGTTCTTCGTTTAATTTCGCCTTTCGCTGAATGCCCAACAAACTGCGAAAGGTTTTAGGATAGGTGCTAAGTTCGCTTTCAAGGGAATTGATTCTTTCACGCAGCTGTTTCTCCGACATTTCAGCTTGCATAATTGTAGTTGCAACTGAACTTCCCAAAATCGATTGATAATTCAATATTTGACTGCGAACTCTCTTAACCTCTGGGTTGTCGTCTCGCATGGTTGACTTCATTCGACTCAGCTCTCCATAAAGTATGTTCAGCTCACCTACGGAAGCAATAATCAAAGGATCACTTACTCCGGCCACCGGTGGCGGAACTAACCTTTTGGTTTCTAAATTTTTATCGTCTTTAAAATTCTCTAATAATTGCGTTAGATATCTCCCTCTTCCCTGTTCTTCAGCCAAACGATATTCTAAATCAGCCAGTTCTTCATATAACTTGGTTCCTGAAATATCTAGATCTACAATTTTATTGGATGTTCTGAAATCCTCTAGAATCTGTTCTGTTTTAAAAAGGCTATCCGAGATATGAATCAATTCAGAATTAAGAAAACTTAGGGTGTTCAGTGTAATTAGATTGTTTTGCTCTAATCCGTATTGTAAATAGGTATGCGTAAACGCATTTAAGAAACTCACATCCTTAACGGGAATAGATCCTTCTGTTGAAATTCTTACACCTGAGGATCCTTCTAGAGAAGTTTCTATTTTCAGCTTTTCTCTGAAACTCTCTACCAAATCAGAGAACACATTAAATTTGATAATGAATCGATCCTTATCCTTTGACATTCCAGAATTTGGATTGCTATTTATTCTGAATTTATATCCCTCTCCTTCAATCCACTCTCCAATCTTAAAATTCCCACTAATTCCAATAAATACGCTTTCCTCACCCAATAGGTCATTCGCAGATTGAACTATATTCTCTTCGTAGGTCAAATACTCCGCTGGCTCATCGTCCATATTGAGAATGAACTCATTCTCTGAAGTAAATTCTAAACGTATATCTGTCCGAGCGGGCTGAGGATGATTTCCATCAAACTCCACAAGGAAAGGTTGCTTTAAGAAAAGTTCATTGGCTCTTACCCGACCTTCTTTGTAATAACTGACTTCTACATTCAAACTTTTTAGGGTTCGTTCGAGTAGAAAATCAGACTTGAGAAGAAACAATTCATTCTCTAGGGTCAACTCCGGATTATAATATCCAATGGCACTCATTACCGCTTCTAATCCTGCATTGGCACCAGAATTATCCGTACTGATCAGTACACTTGTAGAAGTTCGGAATTTTTGAGATGTATACCTATTGAACAATAGGGCGCTCAGAATAAAAATCGACAAGCTTGAGACGAAAACGGGCCAAAAACCCAAGGCGGTATATATAAAATCACGAATATCAAGACTCTTCTCTTTCTCTCTAGATCTGATTTTCATCGAACCCTGAGTGTCGCCTTTTGAATCCTCAAGCTTTACCATAAACATTTATCAAAAAGAGTACATTATGATGGAAGGAAAATACGCTTGTCCTAAATATGAATTGAATAAATTCAAGTCACAAAGCTTCCAACTGAATTATTCCTCTTTAAATTGGCTGCAAATATAACTATTATCTCTCTTCAAATTGAATCGAAACCGTATCAAAATGCAATGACAATAGGCAGCGAAAAGCCTCAATTATGGATTGTTGTTGGTCCCACAGCATCTGGAAAAACAGCACTCGCAATAGCACTTTCCAAATGCCTGAACACAGAAATAATCTCCTTTGATTCTCGACAATTTTATACAGAGATGACTATTGGAACCGCCAAGCCATCTGCGAGCGAATTGGCTCAAGCGCCTCATCACTTCATTTCTTCCAAATCTATTCAATCGGCTTATAGCTCTGGCAGTTTTGCGAAGGATGCAAAAGAGCTCCTGAGTGCTTCTAAGAAAAAAAACCTTGTTTTGGTCGGTGGAAGTGGCCTGTATTTGAATGCGCTTCTCTATCCTTTCCACTCACTTCCAGCCATAAATGACGACCTTAGAAATAGCGTGATTAAGTTGTCTCAATCGAAAGGGATAGAGTGGTTAAAAGGAGAAGTTCAACGACTAGATCCTATTAGCTTTAAAAAAATGGATACTCAAAATCCGCAAAGGCTCACACGCATTCTGGAAGTGTGTCTACAAACTGGAATGGCATACAGTGAAGTTCTGCGACTCCAAGACCAAAAAAAAGAACTACCGTACGAAATAAAGGTGTTCGGCATCGATTGGCCAAGAGACCTACTTTATGAGCGCATAAATAGTAGAGTAGATACAATGATGCAAATGGGCCTGCTTGAGGAAGTGAAAAATCTCGTCGACTTCCAGAATTTAAAAGCACTTCAGACGGTTGGATATGTTGAATTATTTCGGCATCTAGACGGGCAACTTTCTTTAGATGAAGCCGTTGATCTCATTAAAAGAAATAGCAGACGGTATGCCAAAAGGCAATTAACTTGGTTTCGAAATCAAAATCCAACAGTAGAATGGCATTCGTACAAAGATTTAGATTCTATTCTAACTAAAGCTGAAAATCACTCAACAACTCACCAAGAATAATGCGATTTCTACGCTGGTTTACTTTTCCTCTTTCTGTTCTTTATTGGCTTATAATGTCTATGCGGAATGGCTTATTTAACCTGAATCTTTTTAAATCACAATCCGTCGAAATCCCAGTCATTTCTGTAGGTAATCTATCTACCGGTGGAACCGGTAAAAGTCCACATTGCGACTGTCTTCTACGCATGCTTCAAAACAACAAACCTGGGCTACTCAGTCGAGGATATGGGCGTAAATCAAAGGGTTTCTTTTGGGTAGAAGTAGATTCAAAAGCAGAGCAAGTAGGAGACGAACCTTTGATGTTGAAAAGAAGGAATCCTGCCTTCCCAGTCGCCGTATCCGAAAACCGTTTTCGCGGCGCAGCTAAAATGATACAAAGTTCTTTAAAACCCATACACTGTTTATTGCTCGATGACGCACTTCAGCACAGATGGATTAGAAGAGATTTAGATATTGTTTTAAGTAGATGGGGGAAACCCTTTTTCTCCGATCACCTTTTACCCTTGGGAAATCTTCGCGAATCTCGGGCAGGTTCAAACAGAGCACAACTTATTATTTTTACGCATTGCCCCCTTAAAATTTCGAGCGATGAAATAGAATTCTATAGGCGTTCTTCCCAGAAATATTCAAAGGCAAACGTACTTTTTAGTCGGATGCATTCAGATGGCATAGAGTGGATTAAACCTCCAATAAAAAAGAGGGATTATAATTGCTTCTTGCTTATTGCAGGAATTGCCCATCCCAGCTCATTTGAGAAATCCTTCAAAGAAATCCATCCAGAAGCGGAATATGAAATTCTTTCCTTTCCAGATCACCATAATTTTAGCCAAAGTGACATACGGGATATTATTTCAGCTGCAGGTAAATTTGATGCGGTTATAAGCACGGAAAAAGATCTTATCCGCCTGCCCGTTTTGGCATTCGAGCAAGAAAATATTCCTTTAGGAATCTTAAAAATAGAGGTCGAATGGCTATTTGAAGGAGAACAGAAAGTACACCAACATCTTCAAGCGCTTTTCGCTTCCTGAACTGAAGCTTATGTTCGTTATTTGCATTTATTATGCACGATAAGTACGAAGCCGTAATAGGACTGGAAGTTCACCTTCAATTGAAGACAAAATCGAAGGCATACTCCTCTGATCCTGTAACCTATGGAGAACAACCCAATTCTCAAATTAGTCCCATTTCTTTAGGTCATCCTGGCACTTTGCCACGAATGAATACGCAGGTTATAGACTCAGCCATTCGTCTTGGCATGGCGCTGGGCTGCGACATTCGCAGAGTGAATGAGTTCGCACGGAAGAATTATTTCTATCCTGACCTTCCCAAAGGCTATCAGATTACCCAAGACAAAACGCCTATTTGTAATGGGGGTGAGTTAAAGGTTACCCTTGCAGATGGCAGCGAGAAAACCATAGAGTTGACTCGCATTCATATGGAGGAAGATGCAGGTAAGAGTTTACACGATCTCGATCCATTTAATAGCCTAATAGACTTAAATCGTGCAGGAACTGCTCTACTTGAGATTGTTACCGAGCCCGATTTCAGAACAGGAGAAGAGGCATATGCCTATCTCACTGAGATTCGCAGGTTGGTGCGTTATCTCGATATTTCAGACGGAAATATGGAAGAGGGTTCTCTTCGTTGCGATGTGAATATTTCTATTCGCCCTCATGGTCAGAAAGAACTAAACACTAGGGTGGAAGTGAAAAACCTAAACTCTTTCCGCAATGTTCAGAAGGCAATTGATTTTGAGTTCAATAGGCAGATTGCCAGTTTGGCTAAAGGGGAAAGAATACATCAAGAAACAAGAAATTACGATGCCGCTCAGGATATAACAATACCATTGCGATCGAAAGAAGATGCGCACGATTACCGCTATTTTCCTGAACCAGATTTACAGCCAGTTATAGTTGACGACCAAAAAATACAAAAAGCGAAAGCTGAAATGCCAAGCCTTCCTTGGGAACGCTTAGAGAATTATACAACAAACTTAGGCTTATCTCGCTACGATGCGGCAGTACTTACTGAGGATAAGGGTATGTCCGATTTCTTTGAAAGTATTGTCAAGGATTATCCCGACGCTAAAGCGGTTGCCAATATTTTGAACACCCAAGTTCGATCGCACTTAAATGAACGAAGTATTTCTCTTTCAGAATACCCTGTGAGTGCTAAGGGTTTGGCAAGCCTCCTTCTGCTAATAAAAGAGGGGAAAGTAAGCCATAGTATAGCCGCACAAAAAATTCTTCCAGAAATGGAAAAGGGTTCTGAGCTTTCTCCTCTGCAAATTGCCGAAGAAAATAATTGGATTCAAGAGAGCAACTCAGACAGTTTAACGCCTTTCATTGAAAAGGCATTGAGCATGTACCCAGAAAAAGTAGAGGAATATAAGAACGGGAAAAAAGGATTACTCGGCCTGTTTATGGGAGAAGTTATGAAACTATCTAAAGGAACAGCAGATCCTAAGCTTTGCAGTAAATTATTAAAAGAAAAACTCGAAAATTAAGTATATGAACATCAAAAATGTGGTGCTCACAGCCACTGTAGCAATGAGCCTATTTGCTTGCAAAAAGCCCATAGATGGAACAGAAATCAAAGGGAATATTGTTGGAGCAACTGAAGTCTATCTCGCTCAGATTACTCCAAGTGAATTGAATTATATAGATACTTTACAAACTGAAGATGGAAGTTTTGAGTTTCTATGGGAAGGAGATTCTCCAGAATTCTTAATGATTGAAGCCAATGAAGGTGCAATCCGCTTAAGTCTTTTTGTGGAAAAAGGGGAAAGCATTAATCTAACCGCTGATGTGAATAGTGAAATCCGCGAATACGAGGCAACGGGATCTCCTGGTTCTGAAAGATTGGTTGCTATACAAAAGCCTATTACCAATTTAATGCAAACACTCGATTCCTTAAATCAAGTGAATTCTGCTGTTTTAGATAGCAGCAATTACGAGCAAATTAGAATCAGCTTAGACGATCGATTTACTGCAGCTCAAACACATGCTAGAGATGAATTATTGAATATGCTAAGAGAAGACCCAGGAAGCTTAACCAATTTGTTCATTTTTCCACAAGGTGTTGGCAATGCACAGCTTATTCCTATAGAAGAATTCACTTCGGATTATGAGCTTTGCTTAACCGCTATGAGTGAGAAATATCCAGATAACCAACATGTTGCGGAATTTGGTAAAAGAATGGAAAGCGCAAGATTACAGCTTCAAGCACAAGTGAAATTAAATGCGGCTTTAGAAGGAACCAAAATTGGAAACGCAGCACCCGAATTCAGTATGCCCAATGCAGAAGGTACCATGATCGCATTGAGCTCAATGAAAGGAAAGGTGGTATTAGTAGATTTTTGGGCCGCCTGGTGTAAACCTTGTAGAGCGGAAAATCCAAACATTGTTAAAATGTACAACCGACTTAAATCGAAAGGTTTTGATATCTATTCGGTTTCTCTGGATGGCTTACCACAACAACTCGATGCAAAAGCGGCTTGGCTCGACGCTGTAAATGTAGATGGTCTAATTTGGCCTAATCATGTAAGTGACCTAGGGGGATGGGAAAGCAATGCAGTTGCAACTTTTGGATTCCAATCTATTCCGTATACCCTATTATTAGATAGAGAAGGGAAGATCCTTGCCAAAGGCTTAAGAGGACCTGAACTAGAATCAGCTATTGAAGCGGCCTTATAAATTACTTTTTATAGCTTAAAAAAAGGCTGCCCAATGGGCAGCCTTTTTTATTTCAACTATTTGCCAGTCCTCATTTCTCCATAGATATATAAGATACGTTTCAGCGAAATAATGAAGCCACATTAAGAGTGGACAGTTCTCTGCTGAATTAGCATCTAAGAAAGTGAATTACTCTTCCTCCTTATCTCTATTCAGGGTTCTTGAGTGCTTTCTAAGTGATACGAAAACGACTGCACACATCTTTACAATAAATGCATTCACGACAGAATCTATAGTGTGAACTAAAATCATTTTCGCATCAATCAATCTGCTGTGGGTACATTATTCTTTTACCCCGTTCTCCCAAAAACTATCTGCCTTCCCTCTTTGAATTCAACTAATAGAAATCAATATTTCGTGTCGATTTTCTACAATTTCAAATTCATCTACTGCTTACTAATCGATAAATAAAAAAGGCTGCCCGTGGGCAGCCTTTTTTATTTCACAGAAATGCTATTCTCTTATTACTTCACTAAAAGTCTTCCAGTCTTACTAAAGCCTGGTCCTTCCGCGCTGATAATGTAATTTCCTGAAGCCAGATCAAACAAATGCATTACCAATGATGACTCTCCACGGTTTACATCATTTGTTCTTTGACGTCTAAGTTCACGACCATTCATATCATGAATTACAAGGGTTACCTCTCCTCTAGAAGCCAACTCTATATCAACAGTAATGTAGGCAGTTGCAGGATTTGGATAAATCATGAGTGCTGTACTGACTGCTTCAGTGGAAGAAGGTAAATTGTTCTCACCTACCCCAATTGTATTCATTTGAATCAAGTTAGTAGAGCGAACAAATCCTCTTCCATGTGTTGCCAAGTCAATATGTCCTTGATACACCGTATCACCTTCAACAGAGCCTCTGGTATCTACAATTTGCTTTACCATAAATACAGGTACGTTTCCTAGGCCATTATTTTCTTGTGTCCAATTGACACTAGTAGCATTAATATCTTCTGTTGTATAGACACCGAATTCTGTACCTATTATAGCTTGTGAACCATCAAAAACATTTATTGTACTACCGTAGACAGGCATTGAGGGCAAATCACCCTGTTTATTAATAAAAGTGGGATTAGCACTTAGCGCATTAGTAGAGAAATAAACGTGAGGGTTATTGCTATAATTACCAAGTGTAAACATCACTCTGTTTGGATTATTCGGATCAATAGAAATACTCGTTATCGCCAAAGAGTAAGTTCCTGCAATAGTGGTAGTTGTAACAATATCTGGATTGCTATTATCAATATCTGCAGATTCACGACTTCGGGCTTGCAATAAATTATCTATTCGTATTATTCTTCCATCGCTTGTGCCGAACCAAATAACATCTCCGTCTTTAGAAACATCCATAACGGTAACAGCGTTTCCAATTCCCAATGCAGCAAGATGCCACCAATCTGGTTGCTCCGTTGTAAAGTCAAAAGGCCTGCGTGTCATCCAGAGTCCACCCAAGGTATTTCCAACAAAGCCTGTTCTTGTTCTTAGACCCATGAAGAAAGCTCCTTGAATAATGTCTTTTACAAAAACAGAATCACCAGAGGATAGTAAAGTTGGGATGGTATAGTCAAAGGGAACGCCTTTCGAAGTAGAGGCAATAGAAACTACTACACCCGCATTATAACTAATATCGCAAGCTCCTGTTACCTCTAAGTTGAAATAATTATTAAACCGAGCTACAAACTCACCTGTTGCTGCATTGAAAGTACCGCTGCCATCTCCTGTTAAATTACCGCTGGCATCACTCACTAATTCAAGAGCACCATGTTTCACTCTAAAGCTATCCGGAATAAACATCGCATCGGTTTGTGGACGAAGCATTGTTCCTCTTGTAGCAGTATCATTTTGACTTGCGAAACCGAAGCTTCTTGAGGCATCCTGAAGTTTCCACTTGATAGAATCTGTACTGTTTTGATCATTGTTTGATTCCCACAATTCGAAAGGAGCAACAAACTCAGCAAAAACTGCTGTGTTCGTTCCACTTATATATTGAGGATCCATTCTATTGAATTGGTAGAATGATTCGAAAGACTGTCCCCCATTTTCAGACCTTCCTAAAATTCCGTGTTGCATTTCCTTAAAAAGGACACCAGGAACAATTGAAGAAGCATCTACATAGGCGCCGTCACCATCCATATTTCTTTTTCCTTCTGATGAAACTTGATAGTCTATACCAGGCGTTCTTACCCCTGCTCTTGTAGTATTACCCTCAAGGGTAATTCCTATTGTACCATTGTCTTGTGATCCACCTAAAAAGGCGCCATCCGAATTTCCTACAACAGAATACAATTGCAGCGTTACAAAATTGGCATTTACTGGAGTCCAAGTAAAACCGTCGTTAGCCGATCTAAAAATTCCTCCATCGTTTACAACATAAATAATATCTGGATTCGTAGGATGAAAAACACAATCATGTTGATCAGCATGTACATAAAAGGGATTGGTATCCGATGCAAATAGAGAGTTTACCTGATTCCAACCAGCTGAAACCGACCAGCTCCATAAAGTTACACCTCCTAATAAAATTCGATCCTTGTCTTTGGGATCTACGGTTAAGAGTAAATCGTAATCTCCTTGAGTTCCAAATGGGTTAAATGAAGATGTTCCTGTTCCAACAAGGCTCCATGACTGACCGCCATCTGTGCTGCGATGTACTGAACCCAAGCTACCTGTGCTTCCGACATGTACAACGTAAACATAATTTGGATCTGTTAAATGAACGGCAATTCTAGACCTCCTAGCATTTGTTGGCAGGCCTGAGGTAGCACTCGAAATCTGAGTAAAACTCCCAGGTGAACCATCTGGGCTGTAAATAATATGGTTTGAACCTTTAAACCAAACTCCGCCAGTGGAAGTTACAGTCATGTCTGTTATGGCTGAGATAACTTCAATAGGACTTACCGTAGATCCTATAACTGGATTTGTCCAAGTCTGACCTCCATCTATCGTTTTTCTCAATCCTGCGTTTGTAGCTGCATAAACTACATCAGGGGTAATAGGATCTGCCAAGACAAATGAAATATTCGCCCAAGCTGCTGTTCTGTCATTGGGAGTTGGTTGTGTGGTGCTTAGAACACTAAACGTATTTCCGCCATCGGTTGATTTGAAAATACCTCCGCCTAAGATACCGCCACTGCCACCACCGACTGTAAAGTAGTGCAGACCTTCTCCAGTAGAGTAATAATAGTCTCCGTTTGATGTCTTAGTAAAATAGGTAATGGCATTATTAGAAGCATCAATGTCTATCAGCTCCCAACTTGAGCCGCCAGTAGTACTGCGGTAAAGACCACCTGATACTGAACCTGCAAACAATAATTGTGGATTTGCCGGATCTATAAATATCGTCCTTGTCCTTCCTCCAATATTATCTGGTCCACGCTGTTCCCATTGCAATCCAAGTGCTGCACTAGTTTTGGTCATCCGATGCTGGTTAACCTCATTTCTAGCCTTCAAAACCTCAGATGGATCTAATTTGCCAGTCGCAGGATTTACTCTCCGACGTGCTAACCATTCTGCGGCGTCTTGGGCCGAATAATCTTGCTCTATAGTATTTCTAGGCTGGTAACTCAATTCGGAACTGCCCGTTTTAGGTGCCGGCAGTGTAAATACAAGAACCCCGACAGCAGCAGCAGCGAGCCCTAGACTAACATAACGTGTAATTTTACTCATTTCTCAGTTATCTCAATGGATTCAAATTCTTTGCGAAAAATACGATATTTCATTAGCCTTAACGTAAAATTAACCAGAAAGGTTTGCTATTAGAACATGTGTTTTTCTGCATGATACGAAGAGCGCACGAGTGGACCGCTTTCAACATACTTAAAACCCAATTCCAAGGCCTTGAATTTCAAGTCTTCAAATTGGGAAGGCTCAATATAACGCACCACTTTCAGGTGTTTTGTTGTGGGCTGTAAATATTGCCCTAAAGTTAATATATCGACCTCTGCATCGCGTAAATCATGCATGGCTTCAATTACTTCTTCACTGGTTTCTCCCAAACCAAGCATTATGCCTGTCTTTGTTCTTTTCAAACCTTGCGCTTTCAAATATCTCAAAACCTCTAAACTTCTTTCATAACGGGCCTGAATTCTAACCTGTCTTGTAAGCCGTTTTACGGTCTCCATATTGTGGGATACAATTTCTGGCGCAACCTCAATAATTCGATCAATATTATGATACTCACCCTTAAAGTCTGGGATTAAGGTTTCCAAAGTTGTACCTATACTCATTCTTCGAACGGCATTAACCGTTTCCGCCCAAATAATAGATCCTCCGTCTGAAAGATCATCGCGATCTACAGATGTTAGAACGCAGTGTTTGATTTTCATCAATTTAACACTCTGGGCAACCCTTTCTGGCTCATCCCAATCTACCGCATCCGGTCTCCCAGTATTGACGGCACAAAATCCACAACTTCGTGTACATGTATTTCCAAGAATCATGAAAGTGGCCGTACCAACACCCCAACACTCGCCCATATTCGGGCAGTTTCCAGATTCACAAATCGTATGTAATTTGTATTCGTCTACAAGCTTACGTACATTTTTAAAGTTCTCACCTGTAGGCAATTTAACTCTTAACCACTTGGGTTTTCTAGCCGGTAAATCCTGTTTTATCTCAGATTCTTTCGTAGCTGTAATCAATTCCATTTTTTACCAAAGTTGAAAGTCAGATATACTTGAATAAACAAGCGATGGTTCGAGATGTTCTCCTCGTTGTTTGGAGGAACAAACATTATGGGTGCTTCATCGAAGAAAAAATCCGCCGTTATTCCTGTTTCCAAGGTGGTAACCTTATTGTCTAGAATATCAAAATCAAAGGCTGCCCCCAATTTTCCATAGATACCCGGATGAATTTGCATTTCTCCAAATCCTGTGAAGAATGAAGAGCGACCATAAATATCTAGGTAATCGTGAATATCCGGATCGTATCGTTCGGTAGACAGAATAAAGCTTCCACCTCCAACTGGCTCATAAATCTCTAAGTAGACCGGTTTCAATAAACCAAGGCTCAGTCCGCCTCCGTATATCAAGTCTATAGAAATTGTGCCGCGATCGGTTTTATCTACTAAAATTTTATCTAGAATGTAACCCGCTCGTATAGAATACAATGTATTGAGCTTTCCGTAAACATAGCCCCGAGCACTATTGTCAAAAGCGTTGTAAATATTCACTTCTTTTTCGTGCCTCAAATTCAGAATGTCGATTTCCCAACCTTGTTTATTAAAACCATCGAGGTAATACATTCTGCGAAAATTTACACCATAGCCACGGGTATGTAACATTAATCCAAACGAATATTCATCCGTTTGAACGGTCCGTTTAAAATCTACTTCTGTAGTTAATTGGGCTTCCGACAGAAAAGGAAATAATAAGACAAGAACAAGAACAGAAGATTTAAGATGCAGCTTCTTCCAACATCTCAAAGGCAGTTTCCGAATTGACTTTCCAGTGTGAAACACTATTCAAACATTTTCCTTTATTAATCAACAAAAGCTGGGGAGATTCGTGAATCACATTCAGTTGTTGACTTACTTCATTCGACAGTGACCTATATGATAATAGATCTAAAAAATACAAAGGAGCCTTTCCTTGCTCTTCCCAATCGGGAATCAATGCTTTATAGGCTCTTGAACTTACAATGCAACGTGAGCTATGCTTAAAAATAAAGATGTACTCACTTGGATTCTCATTGCTAAGAATATCATTTAATTGCTCTTCCTTTTCTAAGGGTATAATCAATTTAAGCATCTGCTCCTTCAGCAGAAACCTCTGAAGCTACTTCAACAGAACTGTATGCAGGGCATTTTTCGTATGAACCACAAGACTGCACAGCAAAGCCGGCTGCCATTAAAAGTACAATTGCGATTTTTCTTTTCATAGTAAATTCCTTCAGGATTACAAAACTAACCAAAAGTGATAGGCTATTTCAAAAAACGTTACTTACTTGCAGTTTATTGAGTCCTACTAATTTGAATACAACGAATATTATCATTAAAGGTTGGCCCGAGAATGTATTTCCCTATGAGAGAGCCATTCAGCTTATCCAGCGATATACTTCAGAGAGTGAAATAAAAACGCTTTATCCACCTAAAGAAGCCCTTTTCTCTGCCTTTGAGCTCACTCCTTTCAATGAAGTGAAGGTTGTAATAATCGGACAAGACCCATATCACCAAGCCTCCCAAGCACATGGATTGAGTTTTTCTGTTCAAAAAGGAAATAAGATTCCGCCCTCTCTTCGAAATATTTTTAAAGAGTTAAAAAGTGATATAAATAGCCCTCGTGAATTCGAATATAGCGATCTTTCGAGCTGGGCAAAGCAAGGTGTTTTGCTATTAAACTCCAGCCTCAGTGTTGAAGATTCAAAGCCCGGAAGTCATAGCAAATGGGGTTGGGAATCATTCACCGACTTAATTATTCGAAAACTTTCTGAAGAAAGAAATCAACTTGTTTTTTTACTTTGGGGAAACCATGCAAAGAAAAAATCCGTTTTCATACATCCAAGTAGACATCTAATACTCCATGCCGCACATCCTTCTCCCCTATCCTATTTCAAAGGTTTTGAAGGATGCAAGCACTTCTCCAAAACCAATGAATACCTTGTTAAGGAAGGCAAAAAGCCGATTGAATGGGAAATTATTGCTGCTCCTCTGCCTGCTGCCATTCCTTAGTTATGCGCAGCCCATTTGGGTTTTTCAGCACTCTTCTTTTGGAGAAACTCCAAAAGATTCAGTCCGTTTCCAAGACTCTACCGCTCATTTTAATTATGCGGAAACCACACTTCAAAAAGCAGAATCATTTGGATTTCTACGAAATACTAAGAAGTGGACGAATACAGATTCTATTCGGACATTAAGGATTGATTTTTTTGCTGCCTTAAAAATTAATGGAATTGAATACGATGAATGGCAAAGGGAACAAAATCAAATATTAAAAGAAAAAGCCAAAAGTGGATTTCCTTTCAGTAGTATTGAAATCAATCGGATCTCCTTTGATAAGGAAAACATTCAGATTGAAAGCCAAGTGGTAAAAGGTCCTTTTCTTCTTGTTGATTCTATCATTCAGAAAGGACAGCTGAAGTTATCGAATGGCTATTTGAAACATCACTTCAAACTCCATCCAGGAAATATCTATTCTGAAAATACACTTCAAGATTTAAATAAGAGAATGGCGGCTTTAGACTTTGCAGAATTCAGTCGTTCTTCCGCTGTTCTTTTCACTCCAGACGGAGCCTCTGTATATTTATATCCCCAAAAAAGAAAAGCAAATAAACTCGACTTACTACTTGGACTAAACACTGTAGACGGCGAAGTTCTTCTATCGGGCAGAGCCGATATTCAATTGGTAAATACCTTTAAAAGAGGAGAAAAAATTGGACTGAAATGGGAGGCACCACCCGATGGAGCTCAGCAACTCAAATTAGAATTGAAACTCCCCTATTTATGGGGAACTAAGTTTTGGTTTGAAAACCAATTTGAATTCTATCGAAGAGATTCTTCCTTTCTAAATACTTCTTGGGTTTCTAAAGTTAAATACGCTCACGATGCACGCACCTTTGCAGGAGTTGTATATCGAAATGAAGCTTCACGTACAGGGCTGTCATCGGAAGGATTGTATTCGAATTACTCTAAACAACTCTGGGGCATTGAGCTGAGTACCGACTTTACCGATGTATTATTCTCACCTACATCAGGCGGAAATTATAGGTTTGAAGCTACGGCTGGAAAAAGAATAGATCCGCTGGCCTCAGAAGATCAATATCGCTTTGAGCTAAAAGGAACTCAATACTTCCAGTTTCTGCCAAAACATATAATTCGTTTGCAAACAGAAGCTGCTGCATTTATTGGAGATAGACTGAGTCTAAACGAACTCTTTCGGGTTGGAGGAATGGATCAACTCCGAGGATTTGCAGAACAATCTATTTTCAGCCAACAGTATGCAACAGGAAGCCTTGAATACCGTTTTCGACTTGAGTCTACAAGCTACATCAAGTTGTTCTTCGACTTGGGAGGTGTTCAAAATCAGACAGCAGGCCTAGACTTATTTTATGGATTAGGAACGGGAATAAGCCTTTTATTGGAAAATGCCTACGTTAATCTAGATATAGCAGTACCCAAAAATGGAAGCCAGCCGTTTGACTTCCGGAGTACGATAATTCATGTTGGCTATGCTGGTCGTTTTTAAATACCTTCGGTGGAATGAAAAAACCAGAAATAATAGCTGTGTTTTAAGCGAATAGAATGAAGAAAACGCTCTACATTTTAGTAATTGGAATACTCCTTATAAGTTGTGGTGGAGGCCTAGGCTCGTCTGAGCAAAACCTCGCTCATTTGTACCAGGATGGCGGTCTTGGAATTCAACCAAGTATTCAAGTTGCACATGAAAAAATCGATTCTAGTTTGATCCGAATTCAGCTAGATCGGAATCAGCTATTGTATATCCGCGAAGCAGATCAAGATACCTTTCGCTCTGAAGTTAGAGTGAGCTATAGTCTATACTCAAATTATCAAAATATGCTTCTCTTAGACAGTGGAAGCACGTCTATTATTGATAGGAAACTATCAACCGAAACTGGTTTTATTCAAAGTTCTGTTGGTTTTCTAAGGCCAGAAGGATTAACCGAAGCATTCTTGCGATTGAATATTAAAGACATTCAACGAAACTTTGACCTTTCATTTGATTATCCTATTCGAAATCAAGATCTTCAAGATCAACAGTATTTTGAATTATCCGAATTAGACGGAAAACTCCTTTTCCAACCTTGGGTGAAATCAGGAGAGAGTTACAGAGTAAACTACCTTCTCGATGAGAATACCAAACTTTTTGTACGCTATTACGACCGCGAATTTCCTATTGCTATTCCACCTTACGCAGAGAACAAAAACGAACCCTTCTTATTCAAAGAAGACAGCCTCTTTATAGTGTCATCCTCCGACACCTTACAATTTCAAAAAACAGGCATATACCATTTCCAACTAGATACAGCCAGCACCTCTGGATTTAGCCTCTTTAATTTCGGAAGCTCTTTCCCTTACGTTTCTGAAATAGAGCAACTTGCTCCTCCCATGCGCTATCTAACTACGCGCGGAGAGCATGAAGAAATGATCGAAACAAACTCTCGAGATAGTTTGAAATTATTAGCAGATCGGTTTTGGATTAGAAGTGCTGGAAGTGAAGAAAGAGCGCAGAATGTACTCCAAGAATTTTATGGAAGAGTTGAAAACTCCAATGAACGATTTACCTCGTATATAGAGGGATGGAAGACGGATCGAGGAATTATTTACACCATCTACGGACCACCGAGTCAGGTTTTCCGATCAGATGAAGGCGAATCTTGGGTCTATGGAGATCGCAATAGCGACCTAAACTATGCCTTCAATTTTTATAAAATAAACAATCCATTTTCCAATAACGATTATGCTCTAGCCCGCTATACCTATTACCGCTACGGATGGGGACAAGCCGTGGGCGCATGGCGAAATGGAAGGAGTTACGGAGTAAAGGATATTAAAAGAGAACAAGATGCACGAGATGCACAAAACCGCCAACAAAGACAGTCACCAGCTTTTTGGTATTAGGCCTTTAATGGAAGCCATTTGGGCTGGCAAAGGAATAGATAAAATATTCATTCAAAAGGGATTAAAAGGAGAGAATAGCACTGAACTCCTTGCGGTCTTAAAAGAGTATGACCTCCCATACAACCTTGTGCCTATTGAAAAGTTAAATCGATTAACGCGAAAAAATCATCAAGGCGTATTTGCCTTTCTAACCGAAGTTGAATTTCAAAATATAGATGACCTTCTTCCCATTTTATTCGAAAAGGGAGAGGAGCCTTTTATCGTTTTGCTGGATAAAGTAACAGACGTGCGAAACTTTGGTGCGATTGCCCGAAGTGCAGAATGTCTTGGAGCAAATGCCATTGTAATTCCAACGCGAAATGCGGCCCCCGCCAATGGCGATGCAGTAAAGACCTCAGCGGGTGCTTTGCTTAGATTACCAATTTGTAGAGAGGCAAACTTAAAAGAGAGTATTCACTTTATGCGCAATAGCGGATTGAGAATTATTGGATGTACTGAAAAAGGAGCCAAATCTTTATATGAAACAGAGCTTTCAGGTCCTCTATGTATCATTCTAGGTTCGGAGGAGGATGGCATCTCTCCTGAATACCTAAAGCTTTGCGATGAAAAAACCTTCATTCCAATGAAGGGACAAACAGCTTCTCTGAACGTTTCAGTCGCTTCAGGAATTATGCTCTCAGAAATTAGTCGTCAACGTAACCTTTCTGTCTAAAAATGTACAAGTATTTACTTCTTCTATTTAGTATTGTTATCTCGTTTACAACAACGGCTCAGTACCGCTGTCAAGATGCAAAGTCTTCCAATCTACCCCTTGCTACTCCTTCCATCGATTTCAACTCGCGAAGCGATACATTCGATATTATTCATACGCACCTAAACCTAGATATACGAAGCACTTCTTCATTGGTAAGCGAAGCTCAGCTGACCATTTATACCAAATTGGCCAGCACAAAATTGCGTCTTGATCTTTTGAATTTCAATGTTGATTCTATAACGCTAATAGGTAAATCTCTTCAAAGCTTTACTCAAAACAATCCTTTTCTAGAGGTAATGCCGATCAATCCTTTTGCTCAAGGAGATACTTTTACGGTATATATTTTCTATAGAGGTACTCCAGCAACAGATGCCTCGGGCTGGGGTGGATGGCATAATGCGGGGGCATATTCGTTCAATCTAGGGGTGGGCTTTCAGGCCAATCCACATGTATACGGAAGAAGCATTTTTCCCTGCTTCGACAATTTTGTAGAAAAAAGCACTTTTAGTAGTACCGTCTTAACTCTATCACCCAAAAAAGCGATCTGCAGTGGAGAACTCATAACGGAAACAACGCAAAACGGAGAAACCACAACAGACTGGCAACTAACCGACCCTATTCCCTCCTATCTATACGCAGTGGCTGTTTCAGACTATCTAAAGTGGTCTCATACAACCATGGGAATAAATGGTCCGATAGAAGTTGCTGTATACGGAAGAAGCACGGATACAGCTAATATCCGTTCAAGTTTCAGAAATATCGATTCCATTTTTGCTGCTTTTGAACATTATTTCGGACCTTATCCTTGGCAGCGGATCGGCTACTCCATCACTACTATAGGCGCTATGGAACACGCTACAAGCATCCATTTTCCGAGAAGTCTGGTAGACGGAGGCTTAAGTGGCGAAGACGTTATTGCCCATGAATTAGCCCATCATTGGTTCGGCAATCTTATAACTTGCGAACGTGCTGAAGATATGTGGTTCAACGAAGGCTGGGCAGAGTATTGTAGCCATTTATATGAAGAATATGTGTACGGCCGCTCACGCTATTTGGAAACAGTACGAGATAACCGAGATTATGTTTTGCGCTTTGCAGCCATTCGAGATGATGGTCATAAAGCACTGAGCAATATTCATCAAGACTATACTTATGGTCAACATATTTATCAGAAAGGAGCTATGGTTGCTCATAATCTCAGAGAATATATGGGCGACAGCCTCTTCTTTGGTGGACTGCAATCTGTCTTTGCGCAAAAGGCTTTTGGGAATTTGAGTATTGATGGATTTCAAACTTTCCTTGAGAATTATTCCAACCTCAATTTAGATCCGTTTTTTGTTGGATGGGTTCATCAAGCTGGTTATCCGGGATTTGAAATCGATTCACTCTACATCACACCAAACAGTATTGGCAATCAAATTTATGTGCGGATTCAACAAAAACTATATGCTGCCCCTCAATTATATCAAGATGTTCCGCTTTCGCTAAAACTGTTAGATGCTGCTGGAAATACAGAATATATTAATGCTGTTTCAACCAATACAGGGAGCTTTACAGACTTAAGTTTCAATACTACTTTGAGCAATGTTCAATCTGTAATTATTGATCCCGAAGGCTTGGTTCTTATGGCCCAAACAACAGAGGAACGCTCGTATACCCAGCCAACCACCGAAAGCTTGCTGAACATAATGTTCAACTTAGATATTCAATCTATTGGAAATCCAACGGAAGTTGCGATCACCCATCATTGGGTTGCTCCAGATCCTATTAAAGTAAATCCATCGGATTTCCGTATTTCTCCAAATCACTTTTGGACGGTAGACGGCAATTGGAATTCGAGTTTTTTATCGAAGGCAATCATCACCTTCGATGCCCGAGTGAGTTCAGCAGGACTAGATGCAGATCTTTTGCAATCTGGAGAAGACAGCCTCCTTTTATTATATCGAGCTACAGCTTCAGATAATTGGATTGTTTATCCCCATTATCAAAAAGATATGCAAGGAAGCAACCTCAATAAACTAGGATTAATGCGACTTTCCGAATTATTAAAAGGACAATACTGCTTTGCAAATGGAAGCCCCTCTATTTCTACAGAAGAATTTTCAAATGACAAAAAAGACAGCCTTGCTATATACCCAAATCCAGCAAATAGCTTTCTTGCTATTGAGTTGCCCCATTCAGTTAAGCCTACAGATTTAGACATTCAATTATATGATCAAACTGGAAGACTTCTTAGCAATCCCAATTTTGAGTTATCCAAGAGAAATCGCCACTTGGAGCTCAATATAGCCTCCCTTGCAAAAGGAAGCTATTGGATTATAGTAAATGGATGGAATGGACGATTTGAAAAAATATAACTACAACTTACTCAATTGCAACTGAATAGATTCAATTTTCGATTCTGCATCTGCCATTTTCGCCTTTTCTCTCTCAACGACCTCGGCAGGAGCTCCTGCAACAAATCGCTCATTATTTAATTTGGATTGTACTCCTTTTAGAAATCCTTTTTGATAAGCCAATTCTTTGGTTAGCTTTTCTTTTTCTTCTTCCGGATTCACTCTATCGCCCAACTGAACGTAGTATTCGGTTTGTCCGATTCTAAAACTACTTGCAGGCTCAGGTGCTGAGCTTACAGAAATCACTTCAGAAATATTGGCGAGCTTGCTCACAATACCAAGGAGACAAATACTCTTCCCACTAAAGAATAAGGGCAAGCTTTCCTTAGGTGACATTCCAACCTGACTTCTCAGATTGCGAATAGAAGTAACTGTTTGCCTGCTATGTTCGAAACGCTCAACAGACTCGGAATTGAATGCGCCAACCTGCGGATAATCTGCTTTAGCAAGGGTTTCGCCCTCTCCTCTAGTTTCGAGAAGGTGCCACAGCTCTTCAGTCAAGAAAGGCATAAATGGGTGAAGCAAACGAAGAAGTATGTCAAAATAGCCGCGAGATTTAGTGTAAACCTCGCTATTCATCTTTCCATCTATTGGTTTTACAGCTTCCAAATACCAGCTGCAGTAATCGTCCCAAATAAGCTTATACAAGATCATCAGTGCATCGGCAATGCGGAAATCCGAATACGCCTTTTCTAGCTCATTAATCGCCTGATTCAATCGATTCCCAAACCACTCAACCGACTCGTCTTGAGAAGCCTCCGAAGCAAGACCTTTTTCAATTTCCCAGCCCGATATCAGCCGGAAGGCATTCCAAATTTTATTAGCAAAGTTTCTACCCTGCTCTATTAGCTTTTCATCGTACAGAAGGTCATTTCCGGCAGGCGAGCTAAAAAGCATACCTGTACGAACTGCATCAGCACCATATTCCTTAATTAATTTCAGAGGATCTGGAGAATTCCCCAATGATTTAGACATCTTCCTTCCCTGCTTATCTCTAACAATTCCTGTTAAATAAACATTCGTAAAGGGTTTCTCATCCATGTATTCATATCCCGCCATAGCCATTCGAGCGACCCAGAAATATAGAATTTCAGGAGCCGTAACAATGTCATTTGTAGGATAATAATACTTCAATTCTGCATTGGGCTTACCCTTTGCAAACACCTTAGGATCAAACACACTCATTGGCCAAAGCCAAGAAGAAAACCAGGTGTCTAGCACATCTTCATCTTGCGTAAGCGCAATAGGCTCTTTACCGTATTTCGTTTTATACTGTTGAAAGGCCTGTTCTTCCGTCTTTCCAACTGCTACTTTGCCCTCTTCACAATACCATACAGGAATTCTATGTCCCCACCACAATTGTCTTGATATGCACCAGTCTTTTACGTTCTCCATCCAAGAGCGGTACATATTCTTGAATTTGGCCGGATGAAGTTGAATACGATCATTCAGCACATTGTCGAGTGCCGGCTTGGTGATTTCAGGCATGCTTAAAAACCACTGTAACGATAGGCGCGGCTCCACAACCGCATCTGTACGCTCACTGAAGCCAACACTACTCTTATACTCTTCTGTTTTTTGGAGGTATCCTTTTGATTCTAATTCCTTGGCTATTTTTTTTCGGGCAATGAATCGATCTTCACCTATAAAAATTTGAGCCTTTTCATTCAGGGTGCCATTGTCATTTAAGAGATCAATTACTGGAAGATTATGTCTTAATCCAATTTCGTAATCGTTGATATCATGGGCAGGCGTAACTTTTAAACAACCTGTTCCAAAATCGAGTGAAACATATTCATCCGCAATAATAGGAATGGATTTATTGATCAAAGGAATAATTGCGTTTTTGCCAATCAGATCTGTATAGCGCTCATCTGCAGGATTCACACAAATTGCCGCATCCGCCATTATGGTTTCAGGTCGTACCGTAGCGATGGTTACAAATTCACCCGCTGAACCTTCTAATGGATACTGAATATAGTAAAGCTTTGAATGAACGTCTTTGTGATTTACTTCATCGTCTGAGAGCGCCGTTTGTCCTTTAGGATCCCAATTAACCATTCGGACGCCACGGTAAATTTTACCTTTTTCGAAAAGGTCGATAAAGACATCTTGAACGGCCTCATACAACTCGGGTTCCATTGTAAACCGAGTTCTTTCCCAATCGCAACTTGCGCCTAGTTTCTTAAGTTGGTCTAAAATAATCCCTCCATATTTCTCTTTCCATTCCCAAGCATAGGCTAAAAACTCCTCACGGCTTAAAGAACTTTTCTCAATTCCCTTCTCAGCAAGCATAGCAACAACCTTTGCTTCAGTTGCAATAGAGGCATGATCGGTACCTGGAACCCAACATGCTTCTTTTCCTGACATTCTGGCTTTTCTAACCAGTATATCTTGAATGGTATTATTGAGCATATGGCCCATATGAAGCACTCCCGTTACGTTGGGTGGGGGAATAACAACGGTATAAGGCTCTTTTGAAGCATTCGGCTGAGAACGGAAGACCGAATGCTCAAGCCAATAGGCATACCATTTATCTTCAATTTGCGTAGGTTGATAGCGAGCAGCTAACTCCATAAAAAGAGCTTTAGAAATTATAATAGGCGAAAATAACAAGCAATCTTGTCAAAATGAGTGTAAATGACATTCGTTTACTAAATAATTAAGCTGACTTGGCACGAAAGTTGGGCTATATTTCAAGAATCTATTAACTTTGTTTCACTCAAAAAAATTCGAATTATGAAGAAATTACTTCTCCTCGCCTCTGTTCTATTTATTGGTATCTCAGGTTGGGCGCAAGAAAGTACATCTGCAAAAGTTGCCTTTGAAAAAGAAACCATAGACTATGGTAACATAGAAAAGGGAGCTGACGGCAGTCGTGAATTTGTTTTCACAAACACCGGTCTAGAGCCATTAATTATTACAAACTGCAAAGGTTCATGTGGTTGCACTGTCCCTAGCTGGCCCAAAACACCAATTGCACCAGGTGAAAAAGCTTCCATAAAAGTGAAATACGACACTCAACGTGTTGGTCAGTTTACCAAAACAGTAACCGTAATGTCTAACGCAAGCAACGATAATGTGATTTTAAAAATCCGCGGTGTAGTTAAGGCTATAGACAAGGTTGAAACCGTTCCTGTAAAAAAGCAAAGTGGAGCAAGCACTCTTCAAGTGAAATAAGCTTTCTTCTTCCGATATTTGACCCCGCCTCAGTGCGGGGTTTTTTATTTTCAACATATGCCAACAATATCCCTCAAAGGGCAGCAAATGCCCGAATCTCCAATCAGAAAACTGGTTCCTTATGCGGAAGCAGCAATCCAATCGGGTGTAGAAGTAATTCATTTGAATATTGGTCAGCCCGACATTCCAACCCCAGATGAAGCAATGAATGCTTTAAAACAGTACGATGAAAAAGTATTGTCTTATTCTCATAGTGCAGGATTCGAAAGTCTGCGCGCTGGATTTGCCCGCTATTATACGAATCTTGGAATGTCCATCGAGACGAAAAATGTAATTGTAACTACGGGTGGATCTGAAGCCATTCAATTCGTTCTTGGATCGATAATGGACGCTGGCGATGAAATTATCATTCCAGAGCCTTTTTATGCCAACTACAACGGATTTGCAATTCAATCTGGGGTGAAAGTTGTAGCCCTTCCCTCTTCTATAGAAAGTGGATTTGCACTTCCTCCCTTAAGTGATTTCGAGAAAGCCATAGGTCCAAAAACCAAGGCTATCATGATTTGTAATCCGGGTAACCCTACTGGATATTTATACTCCAAAGCAGAATTAGAAAAACTCAAAGAAATTGTTTTAAAGCACGATCTCTTTTTGTTAGCAGATGAAGTCTACCGAGAATTTGCATACGATGGTTTAAAGCACACCAGTATTCTATCACTTGATGGATTAGAACAAAATGCCATTGTTTTAGATTCTGTTTCAAAACGATATAGCATGTGCGGTGCTAGAATTGGGACCATTGTCTCAAAGAACCAAGCGGTAATGAGTATCGCCCTAAAATTTGCACAAGCTAGATTATCGCCACCCACCCTTGCTCAAGTGGCTAGTCTAGGTGCCCTAAGTACACCCGACAGTTATTTTGAAAAGGTGAATGCCGAGTATACGCACAGAAGAAATACCCTAGTAAACGGATTGAATAAAATTGAAGGCGTTTTTTGTCCTATGCCTAAAGGTGCATTCTATTGTGTTGCTAGGCTGCCCGTAAGCGATACGGAGGCTTTTGCAAAATGGATGCTTCAAGAATTCAGGTTAGATGGCAGAACTTTAATGTTCGCACCCAATGCAGGCTTCTATTCTTCGAATGTATTAGGCAAAGATGAAATCCGTCTGGCCTACGTATTAAAGGAGGAGAAACTGCTTCTAGCAGTGGAAATTTTAGAAAAAGGCCTAAGGGCTTATCAAGCTTTGAATGCCTGATTTAAAAGACTTCAATAGAGTCCATTTACAGAGCCAGAATACATTTGGATTGGATATCTATGCTTCAAATTTGTCGATTGTAAAGGATAAAGAGGAACTACAAAATCTCAGAGAAATACTGGGCAATACCTGTCCGTTGATACTTGGAGGCGGAAGCAATATTCTGTTTACCCAAGATGTAGAAGCACCATTACTCAAGATTGAAACCAAGGGAATTCGTTGGAAGGAAATAAATGAAAATCATGTTTTAGTTACAGCCGAAGCAGGTGAAAATTGGCATGAATTCACTCAATTCTGTGTGTCAAAGAATTGGGGTGGCATTGAAAACTTAAGCCTTATTCCGGGTCAAGTCGGAACTACACCCATTCAAAATATTGGTGCGTACGGAGTTGAAATAAAAGACTGTCTTTCTTCATTAGTAGCATTCCATTGGGAGACGGGTTCCTTCGTGGAGATGGTAGCTGAAGAGTGTGAATTTGGATATAGAAATTCCGTCTTTAAAGAAAGATTCCGAAATCAATACATCATTGTTTCGGTCACTTTTTTACTCAATAAAAAAGCAGCTGTAAAGACCTCTTATGGCGCTATTCAAACAGAGTTAGAAAAAATGGGACGACTCACATCTACTCGCTATTCGGATGTATCGCAAGCCGTTATGAATATCCGCAGAACTAAGTTGCCAGACCCAAAAGTAATTGGAAACGCAGGAAGCTTTTTCAAGAATCCAGAGATTTCTTTCGTTGAAGCGGAAAGAATTCAAAAGGAATATCCTGAAGCACCTTTATATCCAACCTTTGACGGCCGAAAGAAATTGGCAGCAGGATGGCTCATCGAGAAAGCAGGATGGAAAGGCTATAAAAAGGACAACTTCGGAGTGCACGAGAAACAAGCTTTGGTGCTTGTAAATTACGGAGGAGCCAAAGGAAAAGATATTTTTAAACTGGCTACAGACATCCAAGCAGACATTCATGTAAAATTTGGAATTGAACTGGAAATGGAAGTCAATGTATGGTAACAGACAACAGAAACTAGAGTAAATTAGCCTTTAAAGCTATCATTAGCCTTTATTATTGAAATATGAAAAACAATGAAAAACTCATGCAGCTCCGCAACGAAGCTAAATTGGGTGGTGGTCAGAAAAGAATAGATGCGCAACATAAGAAAGGAAAACTAACCGCTAGAGAGCGAGTAGATCTTTTATTAGATGACAATAGTTTTGAGGAGATGGGTATGTTGGTAAAACATAGAAGTCATCTTTTCGGCCTAGATAAACAGCAGTTTTTAGGAGATGGTGTGATTACCGGTCACGGAACTATTGCAGGACGATTAGTTTATGTATTTGCACAAGACTTTACAGTTTTGGGCGGATCATTGGCTGAAGCACATGCCGAAAAGATTGTCCGAATTATGGATTTAGCTCTTCAGAATGGGGCCCCTGTAATTGGTTTAAACGATTCCGGTGGAGCCCGTATTCAAGAAGGCGTTGTTTCATTAGGCGGATATGCCGATATATTCTATCGAAATACCCTTGCAAGCGGAGTAATTCCACAATTATCTGCTATAATGGGCCCTTGCGCAGGCGGTGCGGTATATTCTCCAGCACTTACCGATTTTGTTATGATGGTGGAAGACACCTCATATATGTTCGTTACAGGTCCGAATGTGGTAAAAACCGTAACTCATGAAGATGTGAGTTCAGAGGATCTTGGAGGAGCTTCTGCACATAGCGTCAAATCAGGTGTAACTCATTTTAGTCATGCCAATGAGGTAGAATGCATTGACAACATTAGGAATCTACTTTCCTATATGCCACAGAATTGCGAAGAAACTCCAGAAAGTCTAGAATACGAGGCGAGCGATGAAACACGTCCTAAGTTGGCCAATATCATTCCGGATAATCCCAATCAGCCCTATGATATTCGGGAGGTAATCGATGAGGTTGCGGATGCAGGGAGTTTTTTGGAGGTGCATAAAGATTTTGCGGAAAACATTGTGGTTGGATTTGCAAGATTGGCTGGAAGGTCCATTGGAATTATTGCGAATCAACCCGCATTTCTTGCCGGTGTGCTCGATATAAAGTCCTCTCAAAAAGGAGCGCGATTTGTTCGTTTTTGCGATTGCTTTAATATTCCTTTATTGGTCTTTGAAGACGTCCCTGGATTTCTTCCTGGAACAGATCAAGAATGGAATGCCATTATAACAAACGGCGCAAAATTGCTTTATGCTTTTAGTGAAGCTACGGTTCCTAGGATTACTGTAATTACCCGTAAAGCCTACGGTGGTGCCTATGATGTAATGAACTCTAAACACATTGGTGCAGATATGAACTATGCATGGCCAACCTCAGAAATTGCTGTGATGGGAGCAAAAGGAGCGGCTGAAATCATCTTTAAAAACGACATTAAAAATTCAGCAGATCCAGAAGCAACTTTACTAGAGAAAGAAAAGGAATATGCCGATTTATTTGCTAATCCATATCGTGCAGCAGCTAGGGGCTATATCGACGATGTAATTCTTCCAGAAAATACAAGAATTCGATTGATTAAAGCATTTAAAATGCTTGAGAATAAAGCAGTGAAATTACCTAGAAAGAAACATGGAAACATCCCTCTTTAGGAGAATTTAACCTCAATTTACGAATTAAAAAACCGCGTTTTGGAAGCTTCCAAAACGCGGTTTTTTCGTTTATAACACATAAAATATGTAGCGGTAACCCAAACTTTAATTGGATTTTTTACGTGTTTAATTATAGTGAACCTTCAGGTTCTCGTTCATTTAAATCGTGTGATCATGCAAAAAGCAAACCTCCGAAGCAGTTCTGTACTACTTCTTATTTTCTTTCAAATTTTGATAGGAAACTCCATTATTGCCTCTATTTATCACACTGATTTCAATTCTTATTTCAATCAAACAAGACCAGGTATTTTGAAAGGTCAAGTGATTGACAGCAGCAATAGCGAAAGCCTTCCCTTTGCACTTATAATGGTGAAACAAGGAAAGAAAATAATAAAGACAATTCATTCAGACATGGACGGATACTATACAGTTTCGCCCTTAGCGCCCGGTAAATACGATGTTTACTGCCAATATATTGGATATGCTGATTCTCTCATAAAAGGAGTGGAAATACATTCTCATAAGACAAGCGTTTTAAATTTTCAAATGACCATTTCACATAATGTCTTGCAAGAAGTTCATGTTGTTTGGGAAGCTCCCTTAATTGATGGAAACAAAACAGCTAAAATAGTTTCTGAGGAGGACGTTATGCATATGGCAGTAGACGATATTACTTCCGTTGCTGCACAGACTGCTGGTGTTTTCAATGAAAATTCTGAAGTTCGTGGTACTCGGGCAAATACAACCACCTACTTTATAGACGGTATAAAAGTGAATGATCCTTATCGGGCATCGGTCGGAAATGAGGAATACAACAGTCCAAAGGAAAATGTTTTTCAATCCGCCCTATCTTCTCCCTTTTCAACCTTTGCGATTGATGTAGACGGAGCGGCCTATAGCAACAGCCGCCGATTTCTAAGCCGTGGTCAACTGCCTCCAAAAGATGCCATTCGCATTGAGGAATTCATAAACTATTTCGAGTACAATTATCCTGATCCAAAAGACAAACATCCCTTTTCAATTTATACTGAAATAGCAGATTGCCCTTGGAATGAAAGCAGCAAACTATTGCATATCGGCATTCAAGGGAAACATTTAGAAAAAAAGAGCCTTCCTCCTAGTAATTTAGTTTTCCTTATCGATGTTTCAGGCTCCATGAGTTCCGCCGAAAAACTTCCTTTATTGAAGGCTTCGTTTAGACTGTTGGTTCATAATTTAAGTGAAGACGATCGGATTGCCATAATAGTCTATGCTGGAGCTGCAGGACTCGTGCTTCCACCAACTTCTTGTGATCGGAAAAATGAAATTCTTACTGCCTTAGAATCCTTGAAATCTGGAGGGTCAACTGCAGTGGGCGCAGGAATTAAACTGGCCTATCAAATTGCAGAAGAAAATTTAATTATTGGGGGAAATAACAGAATCATTCTTGCCACAGATGGTGATTTTAATGTAGGAATATCAAATGAAAATGACTTGATTTCTTTAATTGAAGAGAAAAGAGAATCTGGCGTATTCCTTTCTGTACTAGGCTTTGGAACAGGGAATTACAAAGACGCTCGAATGGAACAATTGGCCAATCATGGCAATGGCAATTTTAACTATATCGATTCGATGCTGGAGGCCAATAAGGTTTTGGTAAATGAAATGGCGGGTACGCTTATAACCATTGCAAAAGATGTAAAAATCCAAATGGAATTCAATCCAGCTGTTGTAAAAGAGTACCGCTTGGTTGGATTTGAAAACAGAATGCTACAGAAGAAAGATTTTGAAGACGACAGAAAAGATGCAGGCGAATTGGGAGCAGGCCATTCGGTTACGGCTTTGTATGAAATTGTACTACAGAGTTCTGAAGAAACAAGCGAGAGCAATAGCAGATATCAATCCACTATTCTGAACTCCAAAGCCTTAAAAGCCGAGGAAATGGGGATGGTACATTTTAGGTATAAAAAACACGATGGTAAAAAGAGCATTCTAATTGACCGCGCTATACCAAATGGTTGCGGAAACATTGAATCCGCATCAGAAGACTTCCGATTTTCTGCATCAGTGGCCGCATTCGGTCTACTCATGAAAGACTCCGAATTTAAGGGAAAGGCGGATTATGAAAACCTGATTGCTCTGGCTAAATCGGCCAGAGGAGAAGATGAGTATGGCTACAGAGCTGAATTTATCCGCTTAGCAGAAGTTGCAAAAGGACTCCAAGCGGTGGCTTATTCTGAATAGTCTTTGGGGGATAAACAAAAAAAATCCGGCTGAGTAAACTCAGCCGGATTTTCCATTTTCTCATCAAGCCTATATCACTTGAATGCACTTAAGCCTGTAACATCCATTCCGGTAATAAGCAAGTGTATATCATGTGTTCCTTCATAGGTTACCACAGATTCTAAATTCATCATATGACGCATTATAGGATACTCTCCGGTAATTCCCATTCCACCTAACATCTGTCTTGCATCACGCGTTATAGTCAACGCCATGTCTACGTTATTTCGCTTGGCCATAGAAATTTGAGCCGTGCTAGCTCGGCCTTCATTCTTAAGCTGACCCAAACGGAAAGTCAACAACTGAGCTTTTGTGATTTCCGTAATCATTTCGGCCAACTTCTTTTGCTGCAATTGAAATCCTCCAATAGGACGATCAAATTGGATGCGCTCTTTTGAATACCTCAGAGCGGCATCATAGCAATCCATAGCTGCACCAATAGCTCCCCAAGCAATTCCATATCGGGCAGAATCTAAGCAACCCAATGGCGCTCCCAATCCACTTTTGTTTGGAAGTAAATTTTCCTTTGGAACCTTCACATTATCAAAAACCAATTCGCCCGTAGAACTTGCTCTTAAACTCCACTTATTGTGCGTTTCTGGAGTTGTAAAGCCTTCCATACCGCGCTCTACAACTAATCCGTGAATTCGTCCTTCCTCATTCTTTGCCCAAACAACGGCAATATCACAGAAAGGCGCATTGGAAATCCACATTTTCGCACCATTCAACAAATAATGATCTCCTTTATCTTTAAAGTTAGTTATCATCCCACTTGGATTAGAGCCATAATTTGGTTCTGTTAATCCAAATGAACCTAGGTACTCGCCACTTGCCAACTTGGGCAAATATTTCATTCGCTGTTCCTCATTGCCGTAGGCAAAGATTGGGTACATCACCAGAGAAGATTGAACAGAGCATGTTGAACGAACGCCGCTATCGCCACGCTCTATTTCTTGCATCATTAAACCATACGATATCTGATCTAAACCTGCGCCACCATACTCGGTGGGTATATACGGTCCGAACGCACCCACTTCCGCCAAACCCTTAACGAGCTGCTTTGGAAACTCAGCTCTTTGCGCATAATCTTCAATAATTGGAGAAACCTCCTTCTTAACCCAATTACGGGTTGTGTCTCTCACTAACTTGTGCTCATCGCTGAGCAACTCATCCAACATATAATAATCGGGCGATTGAAACTGGTCCGTTGCCATAAAATATAATTTGATGCAAAGTTAAGTTCAACAGCCGATTAATTGCTCACTACGTATAGACTTTTCAGCCCTTACCTTTGTACCTTGGAAAGGCTAGCACACCATACAGATTGGACGGTACTCATATTACTGATAGGCTGTGTAGTACTGATTTACCTACGTATTATATTCCCGAGAAAATACAAGGCTCTAACCGATAGCATTACCAATACCCGCAGTCTATATCAGTTCTACAATCCAGATAGATCCATCCCATTTGACACCTTTTTACTGCTAAAAAGCATTTTATTTTATCTAGTCGTACCGCTCTCCATAGTTCTATGTTATAGATTCATACGCAGACAAGAACTTCAAGCGAATGACTGGCAATTCTATCTTGCCGTTTTGTTCTTCTTGGTCACCTTAGATCAAGTTCAAAGGCAATCTGCCAAACTCTTAGGTTGGATTTTCAAACGTGGTAAAGAAATTAATAACCAAATATTTATAAAAGCATTTCTGTGGCATTGGAGCGCTTTAGGCTTAATACCACTGACTTTCATTGCCCTTTTTTCTCCATTCGATCCAGTTTGGATCGCCATTATTCTTAGTGCTCTGCTAGCACTAAGCTATTTATGGGCAGTTGGAAGATCTATACAATCTTTCAGATCTAGATCACCTGTGTCATTTACCTACCTTTTTTACTACCTTTGCGCGCTGGAAATTCTCCCGTGGTTGGTTGTCGTACATCACCTAGGAGAGTTATGGAAACTGACCGGTTTAAAGGCATAAAATAATTGGAATTGAAAGTCAAATCTATTCTCGTATCTCAGCCGGAACCTAAGACGGACGTAAGTTCGCCTTATCAAGAACTTGCAGAGAAAAATAAAATCAAAATCGATTTCCGCCCTTTTATTCAAGTTGAAGGAGTGGCGCATGCAGATTTCAGGAAGGACAAGGTAAATCCTGCCGAACATGGTGCTGTGATTTTTACAAGTCGCAATGCAGTAGATCATTTCTTCAGAATATGTGAAGAGATGCGCATTCCGATAAGCAACGATCTCAAATATTTCTGTCCTTCAGAAGCAATCGCACTCTATCTGCAGAAATACGTTGTCTACAGAAAGCGTAAGATCTATTTCGGAAATGGTGATTTCAAGGATCTTCTTCCTCATTTGAAGAAAAATAAGGATGAAAAGTTTTTACTTCCATCAAGTGATAGTCTAAAAGCAGATATACCTAAGCTGCTAGAAGACAATAAAATAAATTATACGAGAGCTATAATATACAATACTGTTTCAAGTGATTTGTCTGATTTGGCCGATGTGAATTATGACATTTTGGTTTTTTTCAGTCCAAGTGGAATTAAATCGCTCTTCCATAATTTCCCTGATTTCGTCCAAGAGAATACACGAATTGCTGTTTTTGGTTCTACTACTCTGCAAGCCGCAGAGGATGCCGGATTAATAGCAAACATTACAGCTCCTTCGAGTAAATTTCCTAGTATGACTATGGCTATTGAGTCTTACGTTAAGGGAGTTAACAAGGGCAAATAAAAAACTCTGTGTATCCACATCTCGAGATACACCGTTTAAAATCAAGCGAACAAATTGCGCGTTTAGTTAAGACGGGTACTGCCAAAAAAAAGTTTCCCATTAAACTTTTTTTTCAGGAAAACGCTGTAAGTGAACTGCGCATTGCGGTAGTTGCATCCAAACGGATCTTTAAAAAAGCAGTAGACAGAAATAAGGTAAAACGTCTTCTGAGAGAAGCCTTTAGGTTAGAAATAAGAGCATTTACTGGCTCAACAAACTCCTTTCAAGTCAATCTAGATTTGTTATTCATCTACATAGGCAAGGAAATGCCCTCACTCGAAAGCTTGCGCAAGAGCATTGCCTCATTGCTGCTTTCTATTTCAACAAAGTCTAAGCTGAACTGATATCAGATTCCATAAGCTGCTTCTTTCTTTTCTGAGCTATTAAAAGACCCATCGGAAAGAAATGGGTGAACAAGATAATAGCCCATGCTCTTTCCATCATAGATTCCGTCAGGGTGCAAAAAACAAAGAAGACGAGACAAGCCATTATTAGGTAATCCTCCAATTGAGATGAGATTAAGAAGTACCCCCACAGCCAGGCAGAATAAAAGAGCAGGCCAAATACTCCTCCAGCAATTAGGACCTCTAAGAACTGATTATGGGCATTAAATCCCCTTATGTATCCTTGATGGAAACCCAACTTCTGATAGTTGTTTAAAATCGCTTGGTATCGATCTCCAATTCCCTTCCCAAACCAAATATCTTCTTGGGCTAGTTTCCAATTTGAACTCCAATTTGCCAATCGATAGGTAGCGCTAGAAAATTCTTCTGCACCTCCAGAAATAGAATAACTGAAATCAGGCATCGAGAGATAACGATCTTTAAGGGAAGATGGAGCAAATAGCAAGAAAAGAACTCCTGCAATAATTCCAAAAAAAGGAATAAACAACCATTTGTAATTCTTGGAGCGGATGGTATAAATCATAATCCCCATGCCAACTACAGCAATAAAAGCCAAGAGGTTTATTCGCCCTTGAACCAATACCATTCCAGCAAGTAAAAACAACAAAACACTAGTCCAAAGCACTTTGGCTTTCGACAGCACCATAAAATGTATGCAGATAAAAGCCGAAATGCCAAGAAAAGTGGCGAAATAACCCGGATGCATAAACACATCAATGAGTTCTTGATAGGTAAAAAAAGAAACCTCTATTGGCATTGTTGGAGTTTCAATTAAATAAAAAGATTTGCCAGCCAAATAAGATCGATACAATGCCCTAAGCAGCGCCAAAATAAAGACCGTTAGGGTTCCAAAAACAATTGCTTTCAGAAACGAATTCCAATATTTCACTTTTAGAAAGCGCTTGTTTAAAACCAAGAAGAACGGCGAAAGAAGAATAGACAATTTGGTTTCCAATGCACTCCCTACCGTACTTAAATCTTGAGACCAAAAAGCAGTGCTGGCATAGTAGAGAAAGAACAACGCAGGTAGGATCGTAATCGGATTGACTAATGCCGCCTTGGCTTCCTCCTTATTAAAGGAAATAAAGGAATGAACAAACAAGGCAAACAAGGCTAAATTGGTAACAATTTGATTACCAGACGGAAGAACAAAAAAGAGGAAGACAATGAGATAGAGAAACCTCTTTTCTCCTTTTAATAATAGGTGCTCACTCAACGCGTTTTCCAAGTTTAATTTGCTTTCTTTTAATCGATTGAGGTATTTGGGCTAATGCAAATGCGAGTCCGTATACCAAAAGCAATAAATACTTTGCACGAAGATAATCATTCATTAAATAGGCAAATAAAGCAAAGCAAATACTCGTGGCAACCAAAATTAAGGTTGCTTTAAAATGTGACATCCCACTGTCTAATAATAAGTGGTGTATGTGATTTCGGTCTGCGTAAAGTGGAGACACTTTTAGGATAAATACTCTGTAGAATACAACCCGAATAGTATCTGCAATGGGTATGACTAAAACCGAAAAAGCAAAGACTAAAGCGTCGATATGTAAAAGCTCTGGATTGGCAAAGCGTTCATTGGATTGCAAAAAGTAAATGGTCATTGCCCCATTCAAAAATCCTAGAATCATAGACCCACTGTCTCCCATGAATATCTTGGCATTCCATAGATTATAACGTAAAAAAGCAAGTTGAGCACCTGCATTACTCAGTGCCAAAATCAGGAATAAATGTTCCTCAAAGTGATAAAACCAAAATGAATAGATAACACTGACTACCAAGCCCAATCCGCTACTTAATCCGTTAATGCCATCAATGAAATTGAAAGAATTTACAATTCCTAAAAAGAAAACAATGGTTATTCCAGCACTTGTCCAATAAGGCAAAACACCAATATTATAAAGTCCGTAAAAGCTTTCTAAGCGCACATCACCTTGAAAAACCAAAATGCCGATGGCCAATAATTGGCCAAGTAGCTTTTTATAGGGAGTAAGTGGGAAAAGATCATCTTTTACTCCTGTTATAAATAAAACAAAAAGGGCAACAAGTAAGGAGTTCAGTTTTGGGTTGGCATAGCCTGAACTAAAAAAGACAAATGAAATGAGCATCCCGCCAAAAATGGCTATCCCACCAAGAGGTGAAATTCGTTGATTATGCAATTTACGCTCGTCTGGTTTATCGTAAAGCCTCTTGATTAGAGACAATCGAATGACAGCAGGAATAGAAAAATAGGTGATTAAAAACGCTGCAATAAAAGATGCTATGGGGGCAAATGGAATCAAATCAAGTGATTAAAAATGGATTGTGATTAAGGAAATTGTCCAAATAGCATACTCATTCCTCTTTCCGCTTTACTTAGAATCATTGCAAAGTAAGCTTTATTCGAAGGAAGAAAAACTACCACTACTTAGAAACTAATTTCGATAACAGAATAAAACAAACAATCCAGATTAATTAGGCATAGCTCAAACTTTTGATGGATTTTTACACGAATAGCAATTCTGATTGAATGACAAAGGATTCCATCAAACGTAGCCTAATAAAGAATAGAGCTGCCGTAAAGGCACTTTATTATTTCTATCGTTATAGATCGTTACGAACTTTTAACAAAGCAATTAAAGAAAGAGAAAGCATTGATCTATTTGATGTTGAAGCACTGAGTAAAGAACTACCCTATTGCCCTAAAGAATGGGTTATTGACAATAATCTGTATGGCTATATATCTGAACTAAAGCACTTCGCAAACATTAACCATCCATTAGATGCCTATTGCGAACATGGACTATTCCTTGGAAGGGTGATTCATGAAGATCAAAGACATTGGTATACTTCCAAATTCATAACCATGAGCGAATGGCGAAAAGAGGCCATTTCATCCCAGCTGCCAAATAAAAAAACACTTCCAATTGGTCCCTATTTACATTATGCTCGTCCTTTTTTAGATGAAACTCAGTTTAAGGAACTCAAAAGAAAACTTGGGAAAGTGCTATTGGTATTCCCAGGACATAGCGTTAAAAATCTAAAAGTTGAATTTAATCTAGACAACTTCATTGATCAGATAAAAAAGCTTGCAGAAGGATATGATACCATTCTTATGTCAGTATACTTTCTTGATGCTCAACTTAGTGAAGCGCTAAAACCCTATCGTGATGCTGGGTTTAAAATTGTCTGTTCTGGTCATAAGTTCGATCCGAACTTTGTTCGAAGACAGAAAACCATCATCCAACTAGCTGATTATACAGTTAGTAATGAGGTAGGAACACATCTTGGATATTGTCTTTTCATGAATAAACCGCATTTCATCTTTCAACAAGAACTAAAACGAAAAGGATCTCAAACGGAACAACAAAGACATGCATCCATGTTGACTGATTCGGATCGGGTTTCAATTGAAAATCAAAAACGAGAACTGATAGGCTTATTCAATAAATCATTTGAGTCAGGTATTTCCCAAGACCAACTTTTAGCTATTAAGAAATATTGGGGATTTGATTCTTTAAAGACCAAAGAAGAATTAAGGCAGTTCTTATTAGATTAAACAGCTATTTGCCTTTTTGCCTTTCTATAGAGCCGATAGCCCAATAAAACCATAAATACTTCAACCCCCACTTTTATCCAAGTAGCAGCAAGAACTCCTGTAAAAGGAAGAATACTAAAATTCAGAATAGCTGTGAGCATGCCTGTACTTAAGACAAGGAGTAGATATTTCTTATCCTCTTTTAAGACCATTAAACCCTGATAAGAATAAAAGTGACTGAATGAGGTGAGGACAAGAATGAGAGATAGAATTCTTAAAAGAGGAGCTGCTGAGCTGTATTCTTCGCCAAAGACGAGTGTAACAATAAAAGGTGCTAAAAAATACAAAAGCAGCGTTGCCATACTCCCGAATAGGACTGTAAATCGAAATAATCGAGCAAACTGAACCTCGTACTCTTTTGGATCTGATTTATATAAGTTAGCGAGATAAGGAAACAATGCGCCCACTAAGGGCATGAACATAAAGCTCTGAGCCACAATTATCAGTTTAACGCCAGCTGCAAAATAGCCCAATTCTTCTTCTGGAATAAAGAAACCAAGAATAAGTACCGAACTAAAGGTAGAAACACGAACTGAAAAGTGGGAGACAAAGGCATAAAAGCCTTGTTTCAAATAGGCTTTTACTATACGTATGGATGGAAGTTGCAACTTTAAATAAGGGAGCTTTTTTAACGTATACACTAAGGTGACTAAAGCAACTCCTATCTGAGCCACACCATTAATCGCTAAAACCAATGGGTAATCCTCTTTTGATTGGATTAAAGAGAATATTGCAATGGCTGCTAATGCTTTCACTGAAATATTTATAAAGGCAAGAATTCCTGCTTTTTGGAGTCCTTGAAAAACATATTCAGGATACAAAGCCCAACCAATTACCATTGGAAATGCGTACCAGAGCAACAATTCTTTCTCTCTAAATGCAGGAACGGTCTTTACCAGTACGAAAAAGAGCAAACTGCAAATGAGTAATAGAAAAATACGCGTAAAAAAGACCGTTGAAAAGGTAGACGCTATTTGTTTCTCATTATTGGCATTAGCAGCAATTCTTCTTGTAGCCGTAGTGTTGAATCCGAATATTACAACGGCAGAGAAGTATAAAATTACCGCTGTACTAAACTCAATAAGGCCATAATTCTCTGGCCCAACCGTGCGTGTAATGTAGGGCAAGGTGATTAATGGCAGAATAAAATTGGCTCCCTGCGTAAGCAGTAAATAAGCAATATTCTTATAGAGTACCTTTTGCATTTAGGAAGTGCGTCTAAGCAATGAATAGACTGACTTTACGAGCCAAACAGGTGCCAAACGCACAATGGATTTTACAATAAAATGAATTGCATACTGGCCTCTATTTAATAGCCCCATTTCTCTCAGATCTCGAATTTCTTTGAGCTCATTCCTCAAGTATTTTATTCCCCTTCTTCGATTCACAAAAAAATCAGAGCCTGTACGGGCATACACTAATGACTCTTGAATGGTATGGCTTGTATAACCGTTCATTAGAAAGCGCCCCCATAGTTCGTAGTCATCGCCAACGGCACCATAGTCTTTATATGACCCTAGTTTTTGAAGGGCTGATTTTCGATACATTACGGTCATATGATTAAATGGGCAGCGCCATTTGGCGTAGGCTACTAGTTCATTATGTGTTTCAGGAAGCCTTCTTTCCCCTAAAATTTTAGACATGGATTCATCGTACTCAACAATCCATGAACCTAGAATGTCCACTTTCGGATTATTTTGGATTAACTCCCATTGTTTTTCAAATCTATGTGGCAAACAAATATCGTCTGCATCCATTCTTGCCAGCCATTCGTGTTTTGCAATCTCAATACCCGAGTTCAACGCTTTAGACAAACCTCCATTCTCCTTCCGCTCAAAAAGTACAATTTCAGGCATCTTCAATTTCCATGATGCAACTACCTCCAAATGGTCTCCTGAAACACTTCCATCTTGAATCAGCACTATTTCTTCTGCTCTAAGAGTCTGGTCATAAAGACTTTTCAGTGCGAGGTTAAAATAAGCAGGTGAATCTCCTTTATAGAAGGGTAGAATTACACTAATAGGAGCAAAATAAACTGGCATAAATAATTGCAAATCTGGGCTACAAAGAAAGGAATAAGGATCGGATAGCCTTTTCTCAAATCAGCTGATAGCGATATTGAGACTTAGAAATACCAAAGTCCATTTCAATGCGTTAAAATTTTTCCGCTAGCGATTTTAGCATAAATATGTTTAATAACAATAAAAATAGGCGAATACTCTATTTTCACGGCATGAAAATACCTTCGATTTATAAACGCATTACATTGGGACTATTGGCCATTGCCATTAGTCTTGGAGGCCTGTCTTTGAAGAGTGATTACTTCGAGTTAAATAAACAATTAGAAATTTTTGCTGCCATTTACCGCGAAATCAACCAGAATTATGTTGACGAGCAAAAGCCATCTGAATTGATGGACAAGGCTATAAATGGAATGCTCAGTTCTCTAGATCCGTATACTAATTATATCCCGGAGAGTTATGTTGAGGACTTTCGGTCTCAAAGTGCCGGTCAGTATGGGGGTATAGGCGCCGAAATAAGATCGAAAGGGAATTTTCCTGTCATCGCTTCCATTAAACAAACGGAAGCAGCAGATAAAGCAGGTCTTCGCGTTGGAGACATTATTTTGGAGGTTGCTCAATTGGAAACTAAGAAAAGATCCATGGACGAGGTAAGTAGACTGTTAAAAGGAGCTCCAGGAACCAAGGTTGATCTGTTGATAGAAAGAAGCGGGAAGCAATTCAAGCAGTCGATCGTTCGCAGCGACATTCTGGTCAAAAATGTCCCCCACTTTGCGGAAATATCACCTGGAATTGGGTACATATATCTAAGTCAGTTTTCTGCTCGTGCCTCAGACGAGGTGAAATCAGCCTATGAAGCAATGAGCGCCAAAGGCAAATTAAACGGACTCATTTTAGATATGAGGGGGAATCCTGGAGGACTTCTGAGCGAAGCAGTAAATGTGAGTAATCTTTTCATTGACAAGGGAAGAGAAGTGGTACGCACAAAAGGAAAAGTTGAAGAAGCCAGCTCCTTATATAAAACAATGGGTAGTCCAATTGATACAGAAATACCTCTAACTATTTTAATTAATGGACAATCTGCATCTGCAAGCGAAATTGTTGCTGGGGTAATTCAAGATTATGATAGAGGAGTGGTAATCGGACAGAGGTCTTTTGGAAAAGGGCTTGTACAACAATCTAAACCCATGAATTATGGCACCCAACTAAAACTTACAATTGCGAAATACTATACTCCTAGCGGTAGGTGTATTCAGGCGATTAACTATGCTGAAAGAGATAAGACGGGAGGGGTTAAAAGCATACCTGACAGTCTGAGGAAAATCTTTTACACCCAGAAAGGAAGGCCTGTTCTAGATGGCGGCGGTGTAGACCCAGATGTAACTATTGAAGAAACTTCTATTCCAACTGTTCTTTACGGTCTTCTTGAAAAAGATATGGTATTTGATTTCGTAAATGAGTACTACTCCGACAATCTCAATTTATCCTTCGATCCGCACGCATTTGTTTTAGACGAATCAACCTTCAATCAGTTTTCAAATTATGCCAAAAAGAGAGACTTCTCTTTTGAAACATATACAGAAGAAGTATTAAAAGAACTAGAGACCGCCTATGGCCAAGAAGGTTTTGACAATTTAGAATCTGATGTTAAAAAGCTGAGGAGCAGTATTGAAAATATTAAGAAAGGAGAAATCGAAAAGCATCAAGATCAAATAACGCGATGGTTGGGTGGCGAATTGGCTCAGCGCTATACTTATGACAAAGGACAGGTGATTTTCAACCTTCGATTTGATAATGTAAGTGCAAGAGCTGTGAAAGTCTTGAATTCGCCTTCCGAGTACAAAGACATATTGACCCTAGGAAAATAATGATCAAAGTACCATTAGATAAACTGCGCCTTGGGCTTCTTTGGCTTGGTCTAATCTGGTTCTGCTTTCTCCTTCCTTTTCAGGTTGAATACCTTCCCACTGCATTGGGGCTGATGATTTTTGGATTGGGATTTATTTTAAGAATACACTGGAAACCCGAATTGTTTTCCGCATTAAAAAATCCGTTTTTCCTCGCTCCCGTTATCCTTTTTGTCTATACGGGCATTGGCGTTTTATACAGCAGCAACTCCTCTGAAGCTGCACGTGAATGGGTGGTAAAGATTCCTTTGGCTGCTTGGCCACTTGCCTTTGCACTGCTTGATAAACGGTTCACTTTCAAAAGAGAAATAGTTCTCAAATGCTTTATCATAGGCGCAACTTTGAGTTGTTTGATATTATTGTCTATTGCTGCCTATCGTTTTACCGATGGAAATGCGGAGGCTTTTTTCTACCATGAGCTCATGATTTGGCCCATGCTTCCCGGCCACTATCTGGGCATGTACCTCAGCTTCGCTGCTGGACTTTGCACTCATTTTGGCATTCAGACATGGATCATTGGAAAGCGCAAACTATCCTTCTTCTATGTGTTTCCAATGCTGCTCTTTATAATCATGCTGGCTTTATCTGCCATACGGATTCAATGGCTCGTATTTGCAGTTGTACAACTCCTAGTTGCACGCAACTATGTGCAGAATGCCCCTCAAATAAAAAAGTTTCTTTGGCTGGGGGGAATTTTCACTCTTATCATATTGACTTCCTCACCCGAATTCAGGAGAAGATTGGTAGAGACAGGAGATGAAATTAGAGTGCTTGTTTTGAATGATCTCAAGGGCAAACAGACCAATGCTCGTTTCTTTCTTTGGAAGAACAGTATTGGAATAATAAGTAAGCATTTTATATTTGGAACAGGTACTGGTGCTGGGAATGATGCCTTGCAAGAAGAATTGAAAAAGGAAGATGCCTACTTCTGGAATGGTGAACGAAGTTATTCTATAACCGAAAAGAACTACAACTTTCATTCAGAATACCTTCAAGAGTTTGCCAATCATGGTCTGATTGGATTTTTGCTTTTTATATTCATTCTAATAGGCCCTCTACTCATTTTGAAAGACCTTCCGCTCTCGAGCAAGATTTTCCTCTATACAATCATATTAAGCTTCACAACAGAGTCTATGCTCGAAAGACAAGCGGGTGTTTTCTTCTTTGCCTTCTTTTATTCCATTCTAATAGTAGATCATTGGCGCAAAGAGAAACTCAATTCTTCGACGACCGAAATAAAGGAATCGATAAAAGAAATAAGATAGAGCTAACCAAAGCCTCATATCCCAAGAAACCATACGATAAGCCTCTTAATCCAAAATAATGATTTGGTATGATCATTAAAAGGGGCATGGCTACAATAAATACTATTGACCATTTTGCCAGTAGATTCTCTTTGTGAAAACCTAAAATAAAACGCTGTATTTGAGACCGTTGAATTACAAATATTCCAGCCCAAAGAACGATACTGAAAGGAATTAATGCGTCAGAATTCCATTTATCATCTAAAAAGCTCAGTATAGCTTCATGGAAACATTGCATTAATCCAATGACTATCCCTGATGCAATAGTTACTAGAATAGTGATTTTTAAATAATAGGAACGCAAGATCGCAAAGGTTTTCTCGGCAATTAGCTTGCAGTATTCAACATAAACTACAGTAGAAAACAAAAATCCAAGCATACGGAATAACTGGAGAATTCGATCTACAAGTGCAAAGTATCCGAAGGCAATTGGGCCTAGCAAGAAGCTAGCAATTACTTGAGGAAAAAAGCTCATATAGGTTACGGTCAAAGGAGTGACTGCGATCGAAAAAGAAGATCTAATAGAGCGCACTTCTTCGCGCCAAGGTTTAAATTCAATTCCGACTTTATCCCGTACTATCAAATAAATACAAATTAAAAGTGCTACAACACCTCCGAGTACATTAATCAATAATACAGCCCATTCTTGCTCATAAGACTGAATAAAAATTAGAACCGATAGGGTATAGAATAACCTCCAAACTAAAAATACCAATTGAACTATACTAAATCGCTTCTGTCCTTCAAAGTACCAGTTTGGCATAAGCGCGGTTATAAACGCATAAGCGAAACCCAAAGCCATTAGATCAGCAATAGACCTGAAGTTGGGAATGAGAAAAACAATTAATGAGTAGGGTAAAATCAGTACGAATGAGACCAAAAGACGTTGAAAAAGAAAAGAGCCAAGCAGCCGCGGTTTCGAATTGGCCTGATCTGCAATATCTCGGGTTCCCGCCAGTTGATATCCCAAATCCATAAAAGGAATTAAAATAGAGCTCAGAGCAAGTGCCAAACTCAACCTTCCAAATCCATCTACTTCAATTGTACTCATAAGATGAGGGACAACCAATAATGGAAGTAAGACGGTTATGGCCTGCAGAACAGCTAATCCAGAGAATTTATGAATAAGTTTAGAAAGCATCTATCGCTGAATATAGATTCGCTTAACACGTTGAGAGATGGAAGTCAGAATCTCATACGGAATGGTATTCAATTGATCTGCAAGCTCGATGAGCTCAATGATTTTGCCAAAAACCTCCACTTCATCCCCTTCTTGGCAATCGATATGGGTAACATCTACCATACACATATCCATACAAATCTTCCCAACCACTTTTGCCCTCTTTGCGCCAATGGCAACAGATCCTATTCCATTGGAAAGTCTTCTATCAAAACCATCGGCATAACCAATGGCTATGGTTGCAATCTTCATATCTATTGGCGCTTCAAATGAAAAAGAATAACCCAGTTTCTCGCCTTTCCTCAACCACTTAATCTGACTAATATGAGTAGTCAATCGTGCCACTGGTGTTCGTTCCTTCTCCCCCTTTGAAGTATATAATCCAATACCTAGGCGCACCATATCTAAGGATGCGTTGGGATAGGATCGTATTCCAGCAGAATTCAGAATATGTCGCATGGGTTTATAGCCCAATACCCTTTCAACCCTATCACCCATTTTTTTAAACTGATCTATTTGCGCTCGTGTTTCTTTTTCGAAGGAAGGATCATCCGTTGCCGCTAAGTGCGAAAAAACCGTAGCAACATATATTTGAGACTCTTTTACTAGCATGCCTAAAAGGTTATCTAAATCAGCATCTTCAAATCCCAAACGGTGCATTCCCGAATCTAATTTCAGGTGAATAGAATATCTCTGTGCAGAATAATTCCTCTTCACCAAGGCTTTTAGGAACTGCGATAGTATTCTAAAACTATAGATCTCAGGCTCTAAGTTAAAGTCAATCATAGACTCCATAGTCTGTGGCTCGGGATTCATAACCATTATAGGCAATCCAATACCGGTTCTGCGCAAGGCAATTCCCTCATCTGTAAAAGCAACGGCTAGGTAGTCTACTTTTTGATACTGTAACACAGAGGCAATCTCCCCACTTCCAGTTCCGTAGCCAAAAGCCTTAACAACAGCCATCAACTTTACCCCCTCTTTCAATTGAGCTCGAACTAGATTGAGATTGTTTGCAAGGGCATTTAAATTGATCTCTAAAACTGTTTCATGTAGCTGACTTTCAAGAATTGATTGGATTTTTTCGAATTGAAACCGACGTGCTCCTTTTAATAGAAAAATCCCCTTTTCCAGATCGAAGTAAGGAAGTTTCGCTATAAAGGCTTCTGTACTGAGAAAAAAGTTGGCATTGCCTTGAAACGCTTTGCGATTTCGATTTAAAATTGGACCAATACCAATGAAGTGTTCAACCTCATGTTCATTTAAAATATCCTTCAATGTAGAAATCCAATCTGATTCAGACAGACCCGTTTGCTCCATATCTGATAAAACCACCCATTGAGGTCGCTTCTTCTTTTGTTGATTCAAAAAATCGAGAGCGATACGCAAGGATTCCATATCGGAATTATAGCTGTCGTTGATCAACAATGAATCATAAATTCCCCCTTTTAGTTCCAATCTCATGTCTACCGCTTCAAGCATAGACATTCGTCTTTGGATTATGGAGATATCCATATTGTACAAAAGCATTAAACACAAACAATGCATGCAATTCTCAATAGCAGCCTTATCTGAAAAGGGCAATTCTATCCAAAAATCATTTTCGCCATAGATTACATTTAATCGAGCGGAGCTTCTGCTCTTTTCAATTTCCTTTAGATGCAAGTCTACACCTGGTAATACCGACCATCTGAAGTGCTTACATTCTACCTTCTTCTCGAGCTCTTGTTTTATTAATTTATGATCTGCGCAGTAGATCACAGTTTCACAGCGGCTAAAAAGAGCCGCTTTTTCCTTCACTTTTTTAATTAAATCCCGAAAGTTCTCTTGATGTGCAGATCCAATATTAGCGAAGATTCCAATCTGAGGCCTTACAATACGCTCGAGTTTTTTCATTTCTCCGGGCCTGCTAATACCCACTTCAATGATTGCGAGCGAGTGCTGATGCCTCATGTGAAACAGAGAAATCGGGACACCTATTTGAGAATTATAACTTTTTGGCGATCGGACAATAGAAAAATCCTGATGTAAAAGCTGAAATACCCACTCTTTAATACAGGTCTTCCCATTTGAACCTGTTATTCCTATCACAGGATAACTCATTCTCTTTCTTTGCCACCCCCCCAACTGCTGAAGCGCATCAATACTGTTTTTTACTTGTGCAAAACAAGCATCGGGCAAATCCAGATTCGGAACTTCTTCCACCACAAAATGTCGTAAGCCTTTCTGATAGAGCTCTAAGATAAAATCATGACCCTCATGAACATCTCCTCTTAATGCAAAAAAAAGGGCAGAAGTCTGCCCGAAATATTGTCGACTATCAAATAAAATATGTTCAATTGGCACCTTCGAAGTGGGGCCGAAAACATTTGCTTTCCAGCGCTTACAAAGCTCTTGGAAATGCATTGGGCTATTCTTCATTCTTTTTCTTCATCAGTTGGTAAAATACCCGACGAGAAACGGGTTCGTACACTTCTTTATGCCCCAGTTTTATTAAATCTTCTGAAGCTTCAAATCGAAATGAGTAATGGGCCAGGTTACCCGTTCTTTGGCAGATTGCATGTACTTTGGTTACATACTCTGCCACAGCCATAAGATTGGGCATTGAGCCAAAGGGCTTTGCTCTAAAGTCTAAATCTAATCCTGCAATGATTACTCGTTTACCCTCATTTGCTAACTCAGTAGCAACTTCCACGATATCGGCATCAAAAAATTGAGCTTCATCAATTCCAATCACATCTACTTCATCGCTAAAATCTAAAATAGCTTTAGAATTTCCAACGGGTATTGAAGGAATACTGCGTTGATCGTGAGAAACAACTTCTGTTTCGTGATAACGAGTATCTAATTGTGGTTTAAAAATCATTACCGACTGCTTTGCTATTTCAGCTCTTCTCATTCTCCGAATGAGTTCTTCTGTCTTACCAGAAAACATGCAGCCACAGATGACCTCTATCCAGCCATCTCTTCTATCTGGGTTTGCGCCTTGCTCCAAGAACATTTTGTACTTTTAAACCTTTGGTGTGAGCATCAAAACTAACCAAACAAGTGGAGTTAATAATGGAAGAAAGACAATTGCGCGCAGAACTTACGCAGGAGCTTGAATTATTGATTGTTGAACTTAAAGAAAGTCAGGCTTTTGAGGGGAAAAAAATAACCCAACGTTTAGAAAAAGCACTTACACAAAGTCTTCTGCTTGAATTTATCGAGCGAAAGAAAGACGTTTTTAGCAGAATTCAACTCGCAACTCAGCAAGCCGCTAGTGATATTCCCTCCGAAGGGATAGAAACAATTGTAGATAAAGCAGAATATTCCAAAGCCATTTCTGCGGATAAAGAAGAGGTGAAGACTATTGTAAGTGAGGTGAAAGTATTGCCGCATCCTGAAGGACCTCCTTTGCGAAAAATGGAATTAGACTACGATGATGACGTTATAGAGTTTATGCAAGACTTCATTGTGGGAGAAAAAGTAGTGCCCGAAAAGCCAGCTGCAAAACCAGCAGTAAAATCAATTCGACAAAAATCGTGGGAATTAGGACTCAATGATCGTATATCCTTAACCAAACATTTGTTTAATGGCAATAGCTCCGAATACGTTCGAGTTATTTCTCAACTCAGTACACATGAAAATTTCAATGAGGCCAAGTCCTTTTTATACCAATTAGTAAAGCCAGAGTACGATTGGAGTGAGAAAATTGAATTTGAAGAGCGCTTCCTAGATCTCATAGAGGCTCGCTTTAAATCAACCAATCGTTAGTTCGATTTCCTTCTAAATAAGCAGTCCAAGCTGCATTTTTACATTAATGCAATGCCATTGGTTCGGCTCATAATTCCCATTATGGGAGTTTAGTTTATTTTAAGGAATTATATTCATTTAGCGAATTGTGTTTCAATCTGATTATTAGAATTTTATAATATAGGCACGTCTTTTACTTAGTATAAGACATGAAACATGCTCAATCACTTCCCGTTATTCTATCTCTCACTGCTCTTTTCTTTCTTTCAAATTGTGAAAAAGAGAATATTGCAGAGACTTTAGATCCTACCTCAGGTGTTGAGCAAATGGAAGATTTAACGATTTCTGACTCATTTGATTGGAGTACCTCTCAAACCATCGAATTCAAAATTCAAAGCAAAACAGATAATCTAATTCGCATTGCAAGTGCAGACGGAGTGATTTATCACAGAGCCAATTTAAAAGCGGAAGAAGTGTACATCGTGAAGCTCACTCTTCCAGCATATTCAAAGTATGTAGCCTTGAAAATTGGAAACCGTTGGGTTGATTTAGCCATTGATTCTGAGCAAGTATATTTTTCCAATCTGTGATTCCTTCTAAAATGAAATTATATACTAATGTTAAAGTCCTCCTTCTCATCACTCTTTCATTTACTGGTATAACCCAATTAGATGCACAGAGTTGTGGATGTCTGGATACCCATTTGAATGGCAGCTTTGAAGATCCAAATATTGCAAATAACAATATCCAAACGGACGAAAGCAATGTTCCAGGTTGGAACACTTCTGCCCGCGATAATCGAATTGAAATCTGGAAAAATAATTTCCTAAGTGTTCCCGCTGTCGAAGGCAATCAATTCATTGAAATAAACGCAACTCAAGCTGCTACCATTTACCAAGAATTGTGTTTAGAGCCTGGAACGCTTATCTCGTGGTCTATTTACCACAGAGGACGCAACGGTGTAGATGTAGCATCTATTGGTTTTGGAGCAAGCTTAGCATCTATTAGTATTTCTGAGATTATGAGTGATGGTAAGAGTTGGGGCCTTCATAGGGGAACATATACCGTACCTGCTGGTCAAACTACCACGATTATAGCTATCACTGCCATGAGCACTGCAGGACCCAATAACAGCTACGGAAACTTAATTGATGATTTCAATTTATCTATAACTCATAATCCATGCGATTCAGATGGAGATGGTATAGCAGACGTTGATGAAGACTACCCCAACGATCCCACTCGCGCATTTGATAACTATTTTCCAGCCGGAGGCATTGGCACTTTAATGTTTGAAGATCTATGGCCTTATAAGGGCGATTATGATTTCAACGATATTGTAGTTGACTATCAGTTCAATACGCTTACGAATAGCAGCAATAAGATTGTTGAAACACATGCCGATTTTACGTTGAGAGCCAGTGGTGCGCGTTATGAAAATGGTTTTGGCTTTCAACTCCCAAGCTCAAGCATTCTGCCAAGTCAGATAAAGGTTTCAGGCGGAAACTTGAGTGGAGGTTTGATATCGACAAATCTAAATGGATTAGAAGTCAATCAAAATCTACCTACTATAATGGTATTTGACAATGCGTTTGATTTATTGCCTTTTCCTGGAGGTGCAACTGGTGTAAATACCAAAGAAGGAACTTCAGCCGTTCCTGTGGCCAATATTGCCATTCTAATTCTCTACGAACCCAATATATATACTTTAGGAGAGCTGAATATTGGCAACTTCAATCCCTTTATTTTCGTCGACCAAGATCGCAGCAAAGAAGTACACCTGCCGAACTATCAACCTACTGCATTGGCAGACATGAATGCCTTCGGCAGCGGAGAGGACGATAGTAACCTAGGTAGTGGAAGAACCTACCGCAGTGAAGATAATTTGCCATGGGCACTGAATGTAATTGACAGCATTCCGTATCCGAAAGAAAGAATAGACATTATAGACTGTTATCTTTTATTTGACGATTGGGCTCAGAGTAATGGTACGCAAAACGCCAATTGGTTTCAAGACAGACCAGGCTATAGAGTGAACGGAAATTTATACTAAAGAATCTTAGGTGGAAAGGCTCGCAGCCTCTTTTGAAATTCTCTTTTTAAAATGTCGATCACCCATCATCTGAACAATAAAGATGAGTACGAAGATCGTTCGTGCCAGAGTAGGAAAGGGATAGGCCAAAAGAGCTGCGAGCATCCAAACAACTAATGCATTTAAGGAACGGAATCGAAGCCATTTCGCCCAGTGTATACTTAAAGTGTTCTGAATCAATCCTCTTTTTGTAACCAAACGAATTAATAGGTAATTAAACAGGCCTAGAAAGACCAAATTCAAGCAATAGAAAACAAAGGCGGAGGTGCTAAAAAAGGCACCAACATACATTGCAGTCGAAAAGGGTAGCATTACAACGAATAACAAAAGGAAAATATTCAGCCATAGAATTCGGCCGTCTACCTTCTTTATAAATTCGAAAATCCTAAGATGCGAAACCCAATAAAGCGCAATGACCATAAAACTCACGAATAGTCCAATGAAGTTGGGAATTCTATTCTCCAGTACTATTCCTAAACCGTATTCTTCCAAAACATTTCCGCTGGGCACATCAATTTCCAAGATGAGTAAGGTCATTGCGATGCTAAATACAGCATCGCAAAATGACGATACTCTCCCTTTATTGTAGCTGATTTCCATCTAAGACTATTTGTAATTGATATGAAATCGAAACTAAACATTCTAAGGCATACTCGCGGATCTCTGGTCAATAAACTTTTAACTCAGATTATCCATCACCTATCGTATTAAAGGTCTATTTGCAATACAGTTCCTTTTCATTTCTAAAGCTTCGCTGCGCTTTCGAAACGAAAACCCTGATTTTTTTATGATTTAAGCCTTCGTTCCGATGCCGAATGAATAAGCTAGTGCTCTTTCTGTTTAAAAACTTTCTACATTCAGCATTGATTGTCAATCGATTTTAGCAATGTGATCATCATTAAGAAGAATGTTGTCAAAAGCATATATTGATTCTTTTTTGCCACTTTTGACTGACTAATAGAAGAATATGAAAAATCGAATCATACTAAGCTCTCTCGGTGCCTTGTTTTTAATTGTGTGCGCTTGCCGCAATGAAAAGTCAACCGATATGGCAGCCGATGGCTATACAGGGGCAACTGCGAAGAGCAATAGTAATGTGCGCGCTACGAGTAATAGCGACTGGTGGCCCAATCAACTCAATTTAAGTTTACTAAGACAGAATTCAAGTCTGTCTAATCCTTTGGAAGCTGAATTCAATTATGTACAAGAGTTCAACAGTTTGGATTATGATGCTCTAAAAACGGATATACGCAAACTCATGACGGAATCTCAAGATTGGTGGCCGGCTGATTTTGGGCACTACGGTGGATTCTTTATTCGCATGGCTTGGCATAGTGCGGGTACATATCGTACGGCGGATGGCAGAGGAGGTTCACGCTCTGGGCAACAACGCTTTGCTCCCTTAAATAGTTGGCCAGACAATGCCAACTTAGACAAAGCGCGTCGTCTTCTTTGGCCCATCAAACAGAAATACGGCAACAAAATTTCATGGGCAGACTTGATGGTTCTAACGGGTACGGTTGCATTGGAATCTATGGGATTTGAAACTTTTGGATTTGCAGGTGGTAGAGAAGATGTGTGGGAGCCCGCATTGGATGTGTACTGGGGAGCAGAAAAGAAATGGCTTGAAGACAAAAGATACACAGGAGACAGAGAGTTAGAAAATCCATTGGCAGCAGTGCAAATGGGATTAATATATGTAAACCCAGAAGGACCCAATGGAAATCCAGATCCACTCTTGGCCGCAAAAGATATCCGTGAAACTTTTGGTAGAATGGGTATGAACGATGAAGAAACCGTTGCCCTTATTGCAGGTGGACATACACTAGGCAAAACCCATGGAGCGGGACCCGCATCGAATGTGGGTGCAGAACCCGAAGCAGCAAGAATTGAAGAGCAAGGATTTGGTTGGAAGAGCACTTATAAATCAGGTAAGGGAGCAGACGCTATTACCTCAGGCCTAGAAGTTATATGGACCTCAACCCCAGCCCAATGGAGTCATTTATTCTTTTTGAGTCTATTCGAAAACGAATGGGAATTAACCAAAAGTCCAGCCGGTGCATATCAATGGGTTGCCAAAGACCCTAAAATGATGGTGCCTGATGCTTTTGACCCTGAGAAAAAACATAAGCCCACTATGCTAACTACTGATTTGTCATTGCGTTTCGATCCGGTATATGAAAAAATATCGCGCAACTTTTATGAGAACCCGAAAGAATTCAATGATGCTTTTGCCCGAGCTTGGTTTAAACTTACTCATCGTGATATGGGCCCTAGATCCACCTATCTAGGTCCAGAAGCTCCAAAAGAAGATCTCATTTGGCAAGACCCTATCCCTGCCCTCAACCATGAGCTAGTAAATTCGAAAGAGATTGAACAGCTAAAGGAGAATTTGGTGCAATCTGGATTGAGTATTAGTGAAATGGTAAGCACTGCCTGGGCATCGGCATCTACCTATAGAGGTTCCGATAGGAGAGGCGGTGCTAATGGTGCACGAATTCGATTGGCTCCTCAAAAGGATTGGGAAGTAAACAATCCAGAACAATTGAAAAGGGTACTTATGACCTTAGGAAAAATTCAATTAGACTTCAACTCAAAAAACAGTGGAAAACAAATTTCTATGGCTGATCTCATTGTTCTTGCCGGTGTTGTTGGTGTAGAAAAAGCAAGTGGGAATGCGGGTCATACTATTGAAGTTCCTTTTACACCTGGACGCATGGATGCTACGCAAGAGCAAACCGATATTGAGTCGTTCAATTTACTTGAGCCTATGGCAGATGGTTTCCGTAACTATTTGAAAACTCAGTATACTATTTCTACCGAAGAGCTGCTTATAGACAAAGCACAATTGCTTACCCTCACTGCTCCTGAATTAACTGTTTTAGTTGGAGGGATGCGCTCCATGAATGCCAATTTTGACAATTCAAAAGCAGGGGTGTTTAGTGATAATACCAATGTGTTAAACCCTGATTTCTTTGTTCATCTGCTCGACATGAGTACCGAATGGAAAGCAACATCCGATACAAAAGAAGATTTTGAAGGAAGAGATAGAAAGAGTGGTGAATTGAAGTATACCGCTTCGCGAGCAGATCTAATCTTCGGTTCAAATTCAGAGTTAAGAGCCCTTGCTGAAGTATATGCAAGTGCAGACGCGGATGAAAGGTTTGCGCAAGATTTTGTTGCTGCTTGGACAAAAGTGATGAACCTAGATCGATTTGATCTCACCCAACAATAGGAGAAAGAATTAGAGTGGAAATAAAAGAAGGCCAGATGCAATGCATCTGGCCTTCTTTTATTTTAAACGCTCAATAAATAGATCCTTATTGCTTGACAAATGAATACGTCTTAGATGCTTTTTCTATTTTCCATTCAATAAAATAGGCTCCAGAAGGAAATGCACTAATCTCAATGGTTTGAATACCCTCTGTCGCTTCTAGGTCTTTCCGCCAACACTCTCAACCAAGAAGCTTGTGAATTATTACTTCAGACAGGCATTTGAACTAAAATTCAAATGGATCTGATCTATTGCTGGATTGGGATAAAGAGTCATGGAATGAGATGACAAATCCTCCTGTCCTATTTCTGTAATCAATCCAGTGTCGCTTTACGCTATGCAAACATTTTGATCCGTCGATTGAGAATAATATGATCCATTGCCATATAAATTTGCAGATAAGCTACTATTGGAAATACCAATGCCCAATGTGGTATTCTGAACCTCAAAAAAATCATCCAAACTATCTCCGTTGAAGTCAGTAACAATTTGCTGCATGAACGTTATTACCCTTGACTCGGGTATGTAGCGTTGTCTGCGTATAATTAAATGCCCCATTTTTCTTAACTCTAGAATAACTCTGCGAATTGCTACTCGGAGCCACTACAACATCATATGCGCCTACCTGTGTAAAATGTCCAAAATGCCATCTCGCACGGCATTAATTGTTCCAAGGGCATGATAAATAAAGTTTGTTGGACTATTCTGACAGCAGAAGACTTAAGCGGCATTGATACTGAATTTATAAAATGAACCCACTCTATCTAGTCCTCCATCTCCATTCATGTCTTCAAGTCTGTACAGCTTTGTGGGCTGCCTTGGCAAATTCAGGTTTAAATGAATCAAATTCGTTTCGTTCTGATTTTCAAAAACAAAGAGAGTTCCTGTATTTCCAGTGATATCTATCACGGCATCTATATCACCATCTAAGTCGAGGTTTCTGAATTTAATGGATTCCAAGAATTCACTAGTCAGATCAATAATTTCAATGGATGTAAAGTTTCCACCCCCTAATTTTTAAGCCACGCAATATGGATCGAATTATCAAAACGTCTACGTTGTGCCCAAACAAGATCCATTAGACCATCTACGTTTAAATCCATTCGTACTAGGTAATAACCTAAGCCCGTATCTACCGTATTCATACAAGGTCGCTCCCAAATTATCGAAGCTTAATAAATGGGCGTCATGGCTTAACCTGGCTGCAATGTCTTGAAGTCCATCACCATTAAAGTCAAACCACTCCAGAGCACCTCCTTGGCCTGAAGCGCTATGTGAATATTGAATATAACGTTGATCAATGGTCTGAGCAGAAGTACTCAGATAAAACAAAAAAAAATAGGCTGGCAGCTAGTATATACTTGAACATTTAGGAATATGCAAATTATAAACTTTTGATTTTTAGCGTTTTAGTTCAGGTAAAGCTACGCATTAAGTCCATCTAAGATCTGACACAAACTGTGCATTTAACAAAATACTAGCTAGAACAAACGCACATAATTATTGATACTTTATATCCTCTACACATTCTTTATTGAGTTCAATAAATAAATAAATGAATATAAATCTGACTAGAATGGAAAGTTTAGTAAAAAAGGTAGCTAACTAGAGAAAATATCGCAATATCATTCCTGCACTCCATTCCAATCATAAAATCTATGAACCATTTTAGTTTTGTTAACTTGACAACCTAATTAGGTCAGCATTTGAGAAACTTTGCTTTTTTATACTCGTTATTATTTATCGTTTTGATTAGTCTTTCGTGCACCACAGAACCTTATCTACCAGATAACCCATGTGAGGCAGGATTTATAGACTTTGAACAAGAAATACTTCCACTTATTGCCTCGCAATGTGCGGTGAGTGGCTGTCATGATGCGGGTACGAGAGAAGATGGTATTCAACTGGATAGTTATGCTGGAATAATAGACATTGTACAAGCATTTGAGCTAGACAATAGTGAACTATGGGAGGTAATCAACGAGTCGAGTTCAGATGAGGTTATGCCTCCCCCACCCAGACAGAAATTGAGCAGTGTCCAAAGAGAATTAATTAAACAGTGGATCTCGCAAGGTGCAATGAATCTAAGTTGCGAAGGACGATGCGACACCATTAGTCCAATGAGCTACGCTCTTCACATACAACCTATCATTCAATCTTCATGTGTTGGTTGCCATGGTCCAAATCTGCAAGAAGCAGGACTGCGGCTCGATGCTTATACCGATGCAATGTCGGCCGTTGATTCGAAGCAATTGGAACTTCATATCCAAGCTGGAACAGGTTACTCCATAATGCCCCCATCCGGTCCGCTGACAAATTGTTCACAGAGATCTATTATCCTTTGGATTAACCAAGGAATGCCACAATAAAGAAATTATGAAACTTAAAAAGAAACTATTTATTAATGGAGTAGCTATTGCCCTACTTCTTAGTATGAGTAGCTCTTGTTATTATGACAATAGGGAGGAATTAAACCAATTCGTGGGTGAACCCTGTGATTCTGAGTCAGCTACCTATTCAGAAGACATTAGTATTATTATGGATAGGAGTTGTGCTGTTGGAGGATGTCACGACGCTCAAACAAACCAAAGTGGAATTAATTTAAGCACTTATTCAGGAACTTCTAACGCTGTTCTAAATGGAGCTGTAATTCAAAGAATAGAATTGAGCCAAGGAGAACCAGGCTTAATGCCTGCTTCAGGAAGATTACCACAATGCGATATTGATAAAATAAAAGCTTGGGCGAACCAAGGCGCACCAAATAACTAAATTGAACTAAAATGAAAAAAGTACTTGTCAGTTTTTGTCTACTTGCTAGCCTAAGTATGTTTGCACAAAGCACATTTATAACAAGAAATGGATACATCCGATTTTTTTCAACTACGCCCGTAGAAGATATTGAAGCGGCTAACAACCAGGTATCTAGTGTTCTCGATCTTGCAAAATCTCAACTTGTATTCCAAGTGCCAATTAAAGGCTTCACCTTTGAGAAAGCATTAATGCAAGAACATTTTAATGAGAACTATTTAGAGTCAGATAAGTATCCGAGCGCAAAATTTAAGGGGAATATTTTAGGTTTAACCGAAACAAAAGGACTCAGCAAAAAAGCCCAGCAATTTGAAATTGAGGGTACTCTGACCATTAAGGATGCTTCTCAAGAAATAAAAGAAATGGCAATGGTGAGCATAGTAGATGGAAATGTTCGAATTGAGATGGTTTTCTTTATAACCCTGGCAGATTATAATGTCAGTATTCCTCGGGCAGTAAGCAAGAAAATACAAGAGAAAATTGAAGTGACTGTCAAAGCAGAATATAATCCTAAGTAATGAATAATAAGGTACTTATCTTCTTTTTTAGCTTAATTCTTAGTCAAGGTTTAACCGCCCAAGAAGATTTATTTGATCTTTTAGAAGAGACTACGGAATCGACTACATACACAACGGCAACATTCAAAGGAACCAAAGTAATCAATGGTCAGAGTAATGAAATACCGGCCAAAGGAGTTATGCAATTTCTAATATTGCATCGCTTTGGAGCCTTTAGCGATGATTTTTTATATAATTTCTTTGGACTTGATAATGCAGACATCCGCCTTGGTTTTGACTATAGTATTACCGATTGGTTGAATGTGGGTATTGGCAGAAGTAGTTTCCAGAAGACCTACGATGGCTCGGTTAAGTTTAAATTACTTCGGCAAAGTACTGGAGTAAAAAACATGCCCATCAGTGTAACGGGATATGCAGCCATTTTCATAAATACATTGAAAGTTCCAGACAATGTGATTCAAGAAGATTATCATAAGCTTTCATATGCATACGAACTCGTTGTAGCGCGCAAGTTTAGCGATCGCTTTTCAATGGCAATAACCCCTTCATTGGTGCACTTTAATCTAGTAGATGCCAGTGATCAACCAAATGATATTGTAGCCCTTGGGCTTGGAGGACGTTATAAGTTCACAAAAAGAGTCTCCTTAAATATTGAATATTTTCCACAGCTTATTAGAAATACTAGGCTCGAGAGTGGGCAATTAATCGATAATACCAACAGCCTGTCTATTGGATTTGATATTGAAACTGGAGGGCATATTTTTCAGTTATTCTTTAGTAACTCACGTGGAGTGCTTGATCCACAATTTATTGCGCAAACATCGGGTGAATGGCAAAACGGAGATATTTATTTTGGATTTAATATTTCTAGAGTTTTCACTCTCAAGAAACCTAGTATTCCTGAGGCTGGATTCTGATTCAATAAAATAGAATCCTAATTAGGATTATTGAGAAATAATGGGGAATATTGGGGTATAAAGGCATTGTAGCTATTTCCCTCAATTTATTCATTCCCGTTATTTCTCATGAGATTAAATAGAACCTTCTTCACATTACTGATATTCAGCGCATTAAATCTTATAAGTCAGGAACTTCCGCCTCCAACTCTAGGCAGCAAGGCCCTAAAATTAGGGGACGAACTTTACAATGATGAACGCTACGACCGTGCGATCTTAGAATATCAAAAAGTTGCGGAATGGGATACTTCCTATTGCAAATCATTGATTCATATTTGTTGGGCACACTATTCCACAGATCAATATGAAGAGCTTATTGAGTCTTCAAAAGAGCTTATTCGATCTTGTAAAGACTCCCCTAAAGGGAAAGAGTTTTTAGGAATTGCCTTAGTTAATTTGGAGCGATACGATGAAGCCATTGAGGTGTTCAATTCAGCCTTGGAGCAATGGCCCTTTTACGATTCTTACTATATAAATAAGGCTTCTGCACATAGAAATAACAAACAAGCCCAACTGGCCTTTTTAACCTTAAAGGAATTACTAAATTTTAGTCCCTTTAATGCCAATGGGCATGCTGAATTATCTACCCTTTGCAGAGAAAATGGATTATTGGTTGAAGCGGCATTAGCACTCAGTGCCTCTATTCTCTTCGAATTAAATGATGAGCGCGCCTTACAGAAGGTTATTTTACTAGACAATTTACTAGCCGGCAAAGCGGAGATTTCAAACATCCCAGTGCCTTTAGATTCAGAAGATAACTTTAAGAAGATTGCACAATTGGTCCAATCAAATGTTGCCTTAGACAAAAAATACAAAACACCTTCCAAACTAAAATTTCCAATAGTCAAACAGAATCATTTAATACTAGATCAACTAAGGAAGAACAAAAGCAAAGGCTATTTCAGTCAGTTCTATAAAAAAGCTTTCACTCAGATTATTGAAGATGAAAATTATGCTCTTTTCTCTTATGCCCTCCTACATACAAGTAGAAATGAAAAGGCTATGAAGGTGATTAAAAAGAAAAAATCAGATGTAATCGAGTTCTGGATTGACTTTAAAAATACTTGGAGGGAGGCAAATAACTTTACGGAACTTGAAAAGAATGGCCCTGATCATCCTGTTCACTTATGGTTTTCTGATGAGCTAGTATTTACCGGCTTTGGCGGAGATAAGGAACTAACAGTGCCCTATGATGTTCGCTTATTTGATGTCAATGGTGCCCTTGTTTTAACAGGTGAAAGCGAAAATGGAATGATAAATGGCGCATGCCAACTATATTACTCAGACGGTACACTTTGGAAGCAACTCACAGAAATTGAGGGTCTATTGCAGGGCAGCTTTACCGAATACCACCGGAATGGAGAAAAGAAGAAAGCCGGAAGCTATAAGGATAATGAAGCCATTGGCGAATGGAAAGAATACTTTCTAGACGGAACTATTTCTAGCGAGTACCATTTTTCTAACGGAATGGTCGCTGGGATAGTAAAAGAGTACCATCCTACTGGATTCTTGGAATATGAGTACACCAAAGAGAAAGAAATATTCAATGGCCCATATAAAATATATTTTCCAAATGGAATGCTTCGATTTGAAGCTGAGATAGAATCTGGTCTGAAAAAGGGCATTTCGAAATCATATTATGCGAATGGACAATTAGAATCTCAGCAAAATTCGATCGAAGGGAATGCGGAAGGCACATATAATAGTTACTTTATAAATGGCGAACTAAAAGAAACAGGTGAATTTAAAGATGATCTCCAAACTGGAGAATGGAAACTCTTTAATGCAAGAGGAATGCAATTATCTAGTTCGTTCTTTTCAAAAGGAGAGCTAGACGGACCTGCTAGCTTCAATCATACTATTACAGGCAAATCACAATACCGTTTTGTCTACTCGAAAGATGTTGCAGAACAGATTATTCTTTTTGATGACAAGGGACAAAAAAAGGTGATCACAGCACAAAGAGGCAAAATTGATTTTCCATTCATCCAAGATTTCACTCAATTTTCAGGCGAAGGACGTATGAATAATGGAAAAAAAGAGGGCGTTTGGATGTACTCTGATGCCTATCACCAAGTGAGGGAAAAAACAAAGTATTTAAATGGCTTACAAGAAGGATTAGTAAAACGCTATTACTCAAATGGCGATAAATCTGAGCAGTTTGAAGTTAAAAAAGACAGTGTTAATGGTTGGTATTATTATTATTCGCCTGGAAATAAAGTTTTTCTAAAAAATGGTTTTATTGGAAATCAAAGATGCGGCGCTTCGTATGCGTATTATCCAAATGATAGTTTGCTTGCCAGATTCAATTGGCGTTTTGACATGGAGCATGGATTGCAGACCACTTACTATCCAAATGGGGAAAAAGAATCTGAAAAGATTTACGAGGACGGTCTTTTAATAAAGTGGTCCAATTATGGGCCAGATGGAGTGTTGTGGTTTTCCGACTCCACAATTTCGGGAACCCATACCTACCAAGAGAAGTATCAAAATGGAATGCTAGCCATTCGTCAGGAAATGAAAAACAATATAGCCGATGGCGATTACTTCAGCTATAATTCAAATGGGATGGTTAATTATGAAGGCGGATATGTAAATAACCAAAAAGAAGGATGGTGGATTAAATACCATCCAAATGGAGTGGTTGAAGATAGTAGCTTCTTTATGAACGGTGTATTGCACGGCAAGAAATCCGTGTATTATTCAAATGGTGGAAAGGCCTACAGCTACTTTTTTAATAATGGCTATCAACATAAAGAATATACTCGATATACTCCTGAATCAAGAATTGGAAGACGTACAGAATTTGAATATGGAGTGAAGCACGGAACAAGTAAATTGTTCTCTCGTTCTGGTGATTTGCAATATGAAGAATATTTTAGAAATGGTCTATTGATTGGCTATGCATATGAAGAATCGCCTAAGAATTTAACTGATACTATTTTTTTGGATCTTAAGGATACCCTATTGATCTCTTATTATCCCAATGGGGATATGGCTGCGAGTGTTCCATTCAAGAATGGAACATATCAGGGTTTAGTTCAATACTGGTACCCAAATGGCAAACTAGAATATGAGGCGTTCTACGACATGGGTGAACCCACTGGAAAAATAAGACGCTTTTTTGAGAGTGGAAACCCAAGCTTCGAGGGAGAATATCGCCATGGGATTCAAATAGGAGAAGAAAAAACGTTTGATCTTTCAGGCAAGCTGATTGAGTTCTACTCCTATATTAACGGCAATCGAAACGGACCTTTTTCCATCGAATCTATCAATACATCTGAAATGAAAATACCCGCAGTAAAAGGAACTATTTTGGGCAATCTGACTATTATCGAATGAAAATCCAATTATTTAGTATCCTTCTTCTCCTAGGTTTTCTATCCAGTGGACAAGAGTCTATAGATATAGAATCACTGACAAAACGCTTCCCTGATGAATCTGCTGTAGTGCTAAAGAATACAACGGATATTCTCATTGAATTTGACGAATTGCATCCGATCATTCGGATCACCAATGAGGAAAGCAAGGCATACTTAAAAGAAAACACGGCCCTCCGGAATAAAGAAATTATTCCCTTCTCAAAGGAGAGAAGATTGATTGATATAGAAGCCTATTCTTATCTTCCAAAAGGAAAAAAGTTCAGTAAGCAAAAAATAGATGAGCCCATTTACTCAGACGACTTAGGAGGTGCCAGTTTTGCCAGTGACGATAGACGAGCCACTTTTTTATTCCCTGGATTAACTCGAGGTGCTCAAACGTATAAAAAAACGATCCTGGAAGTGACAGATCCTCATCGAGTTGGACTCGAGTTCCTAAGCGATTATTATCCAGTAGAAGAAATGAGCTACCGACTGGAAGTGGAAAAGGGAATTGAAATACAGTTTCGCTTTTTTAATACTACACTAACAGAATCAGATATTAAAATAACCGAAGAAAGAAAATATACGATTTATGAAATCACTCTTAGTCAATTAAGTGCCTTGCGAATGGAGGATGGCACACCTGGATTTAGATCTATTGTTCCTCACTTCGTTTATACAATTAAGGGATACCAAAATAAAGATGGATATGTGCGGGTTTTCCAAGATATGTCTGACTTACATGATTGGTATTGTGATTTTCAAAAATCCGTTGACTTCAAACCTTCTGAACAAATACGGGCCGTTGCAGATTCTATTGGAAAGCTTCATCTTCCAGAATTAGATAGAGTAAAAGCTATCTATCAATGGGTTCAAAATAACATTAAGTATATTCTTGTGAGCGAAGGAGATGGTGGATTTCAATCACAAGACCCTTCCTTTACCTGCGATAAGAGATATGGCGACTGTAAGGCGATGAGCACTTTACTTATAAGTATAGCAAGCCATTTAGACATAGCCTTCTACCCTACTTGGGTGGGAACTCGAGAACTTCCATACACCTACGAAACGCTTCCTACTCCGCATACAGACAATCATATGATTGCAACCTATATCGGAGAAACCCGAAAATATTACCTAGACGCCACCTACTCTAAACTTCCCTTTGGTTTTAGTCCCCCTTTTATACAGGGTAAACAAGTTATGATTAGCAAGAACTGTGAGACCTTCGAATTAGCGTTTGTGCCCGAGGTTCCTTCTGAAGCCAATCGAATAAATGATGAAATTATCGTCCGACTTAATAAAGAAGACTTCACACTCGAGGGAACTGGTGTTCTTTCCGCCACAGGCTTAAGTAAAATGGAAATACGCAGTCGTTACCAGAGAACAGATTATAAGCAAAAGTACCTCCGAGCACTTTTATTGAAGGGAGAGAATAATTTTAATCTGGTAGATTATACCATTCAAGGAATGGGAGATAGCGACAGCACTTTGGTTATCCATTATTCATTTGAACTTCCAAATTACGCCATGAAACTAGACTCGGATGTATTTCTAAATCTTCATGTAGAAACCCCATCCAATGGAGATAAAATTGTAGAAAGCCGACAATTTCCTATCGAAATCGACTTCAAAAATCAAAAACGACTTAGGGTTGAATTGCGCGACTTCAATCCTTATAAGCTCATAAATTTTCCTGAAGACACTCAATTCGAAGGCCCGAATATGAGATATATACGAACCATTAAATCCGATATAAACGCAATTATCCTAGAGCAAACGATAGATCAGTCTGGATTAAATATTCTCCCTGTCGATTTTAAGGATCACAATCTCTTCGTAAAAAAACTCAACAAAGCGTACCGCCAATCCATTCAATTAAAACTGCCATGAGAATTTCCATTTTTGCTTTATTCCTTTCCTTTTCATGCCTTTGTTCTGGCCAACACACCTATTTCTACGAGAACTATGATTTCAAAGAGGCTTTTGGTTTTGACAGCATAGATACTCGGTACACCAATAGCGATGAGGTTCTATTGTACGAGCATATAGCCCGAGAGTTTATTGTTGAAGACGATGGCTTTTATGAATATCTCTTGACCCATGAAATTCGGTATGTAAATAGTGATAAAGCCGTAGAAGAGAACAACAAGGTGTATATCCCAATAGGAGGATCTACTGAGGTGCTAAGAGAAGAGTGTAGAGTAATCACCAAATCTGGAATTTCCAAACTAGACAAGAAATCCATTCGTGAAATTGAAGGAGATGAAGGAAACCGTCAGTTTCGATATTTTGCAGTCGAAAGTTTAGAAAAAGGAAGCATAGTGGAGTTCTTTCATATTATTCGCAAAAAAGCTTCCTACCAAGGAACCTATACGACACTTCAAGAATCCATTCCCAAGCAAAAATTGATTTATGAAATAATATCTCCTTCCCATTTAGTCTTTCTAACCAAGGGATATAATGGCCTTCCAGAGGCAGAAGACTTAGATGTAGAAGGTGAGGATGTGAACTTTCTAAGGTTTACAGTAAATCATTTAGCCCCAGTAAAAGAGGAGCTCTTTGCTAATATGGGTGCAAATAGTATGCGCTTACTCTATCGTTTAGGGCAAAATACTGCGAATAATGACCTCATGATGAATACCTATTCAAGAATATCAGACAACGTTTGGGGAAATACACATACTGAAGAGAAAAAAGAAATAAAGAAGTTATCTAAGGTATTAAAGAGTCTGAAATTAAGTGAGAAAGATAAAAGACAGCAAATATTTGAAATTGAGACTTATGTAAAAACGAATTATTCAATGGTAGAAAATTCGAATGATGAACTTTCTAATATCGCGTCTATTCTGAAAAATAAATACTTCAACGAACTCGGTGCCGTTCGACTTCTTGGTTCGCTTTACCAAATAGCAGGAATAGACCATGAAATTGTGCTTTCAAATGATCGCTTTAAAGCCTATTTAGATCGCGAGTTTGATTGTTATTGCTTTTTAAGCGATTATCTCATCTATTTCCCAGATGTAGACGATTATCTGCAACCTGTAGCAACTCTATTTCGACTTGGATTGATACGTGATGATATACGCGGAAACTGGGGCCTTTTCATTTCAAATACTACAGTAGGCGAAGTATCTACCGCTCTTAGCGAAATTCGGGAAATCCCTTTTGATCCTTATACTGCCCATCGATCGGATATGGATATCAAAGTGCGTCTAAGTGATGATTTAGATAAGGCAGAGGTAATTAGCACACGCTCTTGGACAGGATACACTGCTGTTATGGGCGCCAGATATAGTTATGTAAATGAAAGCGATAGAAAAGAGCTCGATGAATTGCTTCAAAACATGAGAATTGAAGGAATGACAGTAAATCGCTTTGAGCTTGAAAATGAAGGAGTAGAGCACCTTGGTAAAGATCCTTTTCTGGTGCATATGGATTACGAATCTTCTTCTATGCTAGAAATGGCAGGAGATGCCCTCATTCTCAAAGTGGGTGTGGTAATTGGTCCTCAATCTGAATTATATCAAGAAGAGAAACGGACGCTGCCTGTAGAACAGGATCACAATCGTAATTATGATCGGAAAATAGAAGTAGAAATTCCAGAAGGCTACTATTGTATTAACCTAGATGATCTTAACATATTTGCGCTTTTAGGTGATGAAAAGAAGCCAGACGCAATATTTAAGTCATTCTATTCCGTTGAAAAAAATAAGGTGAAAGTTACTCTTATTGAGTACTATACCCAGCCAAAGATACCTCTTGAACAATATGATCTATTTGCGAAAGTTGTAAATGCCGCTGCGGATTTCAATAAAGTGAAGCTCGTTTTCAAACCCCTATAAGAGTCAATAATTGGTGATTTACATTCCATTATCGAGTCGATTCATGGACTTCGTAAAAGGATAGATAATTGAAAGTACATACTCCTGCACTTTGTAAACCATTGGGCTCAAAGCCCCAAAAGGAAGTCAATGCTATGTTAATCCGGCTGTGCCAAATAGTGCTTAGATTATCTTTATACCAAACTAAAAACACTTAATATGAAAAGAATCTTTACACTTTTAGCCTTTGTACTTATTGCTAAAATGGCTGCTGGGCAAGTTGATATTGGAGTAACACTTAATTCACCATTGAACAACGCTCCAGCAGGTCCAGGTATTCCGCTATCCTTTGATATAACCATTACAAATAGTGGAACCGTTGCAATTACTACCATGGATACTATTATTTATGCTCCAACACTAGACGGATCTCTTCTAAGTTCAGGTGGAAACTCAATTGTTTTTTCTAGTATTCAAGCCGTTCCGGTTGGAGGCACAGTTAATTTCACTCAAAACTTTGCTGGATTAAATATAAACGGTGCAAGTGCCCAAGCTTTTGCATTTTGTGGTTTAGCCCTTGTAGCTGGTCCTAACTGGAGTAATGTAGTTGAGTCAGACACAACAAACAATTTAGATTGCAACGACATTCAATACGATCCAAACAGTGTTAGTATAGATGAGAATGTACTTATCGCTGCATTAAAGCCTGTAAATACAAGCTATTTTTCCAATGGAACTCTGTACATTAGAGTTGCGAATATGGATGTGAAAGCGGCTCAAGTAAATGTTGTTGATCTAACAGGTAAAGTAGTGTATAACCAATATCTTGAGACTTCAAACTTTGAATTGAAGAGTGATCTTAATTTGAATCTCTCAAAAGGAATTTATTTAGTGAACATTCGTTCAGAAAAAGCACAATACGGCAGTAGAAAGATAATTGTACAATAGTGATTTCACCTATTATTGCTTGATTAAATGCCACCTAAGGGTGGCATTTTTTATTCTATGCCAACCTGAAAAAGAGCCTTTCCATTATGCACAATCAAGAAGTTGCCATGACCGATAATAAAGCCTGCATTGGGCCATTTTTCCTTAAACAAATAAGAATTATCAGGATTGTATGCGTGCGGATCTGAGCACACATTACTTCAAATAACTCTGCGGACCGATTACGATCTATTTACTCCAAGGCCATTCGAGCGTACACTTAGCAGAATGGTTCATCCGTCTTCTTTTAAGTAGAAAACATCCTTTCGCATTTAGATTACCGATGCTGAAGGCAGTCCTGTCATACCCAGATCAATGAACATTTTTCTCCTTTTGGAATCACGGCACCAACGATTTCCATCAAGATTATTCTCCAGTATAATTGAAAGGTGTGATCGCTCTTAGCTCGTCTTTTAAAGTTTCCGGAATATTCAACTGATCTATAAACAGAAGGAAGTCTTCTTTCCCAGGTTTCTTATTTGTTCTACTCAATGCTTTCAGCGTTTCATATGGATTTTCGAAACCTTCCCTTCTCAAGATAGTTTGAATTGCCTCTGCAACCACTGCCCAATTTTCTTCGAGATCACGATGAATGGCATCTTTATTCACAATAAGCTTAGAAAGACCCCTTAGGATACTCTGCATTGCAATAAAACTATGACCAAATGGCACCCCTATATTTCTGAGAACGGTGCTGTCCGTTAGGTCTCGTTGAAGTCTTGATATTGGCAGTTTTGCACTTAAATGATGAAAGATGGCATTTGCCATACCCAAGTTTCCCTCTGCATTTTCAAAATCAATAGGATTGACTTTATGCGGCATCGCAGAAGAGCCAACTTCAGTGCTTTTAATTTGTTGTTTGAAATAATCCATGCTGATATAAGTCCATATATCACGACAGAAATCAAGTAAAATAGTATTTATTCTAGCCAGGTTATCGCAAAGGGCCGCTAGATTGTCATAATGTTCGATTTGAGTAGTTGGGAAGGATCGTTGAAGCCCGAGGGTTTCTTCTACGAATTCAGTTGCAAAGGCATGCCAATCTCTATCTGGATAAGCGACATAATGAGCATTGAGATTTCCTGTGGCCCCCCCAAATTTGGCCGAGAATGGAATATGTCTCAATAATCTCAATTGCTGATCTATTCGTTCTGCAAAGACCTGTATTTCCTTTCCTAAGCGAGTTGGAGAAGCTGCTTGGCCATGTGTTCTTGCCAATAGACTTATATCTGCCCACTTTTCTGAACGATCGTTCAGACTTACAATTATATCGCTCAACATAGGCAAAAATTCATCTTCCAACATCTCTTTAATAGAAAGAGGAATGCTCGTATTATTGATATCCTGAGATGTTAAACCAAAGTGGATGAACTCTTTAAATTCACTTAAGCCGAGAGCATCAAATTTCTCTTTTATAAAATATTCAACCGCTTTAACATCGTGATTGGTAACTTTTTCTAATGCCTTAATCCTTTCAGCGTCTTCAATAGTAAAATCAAAAAAAAGATCCTGTAGGTTCGTCCTTTGTTCTTTCGGAAAAGATTCGAGCTGTGGGAGAGGTAAATTACAAAGTGCCAAAAAATATTCTATTTCAACACGAACGCGGTATTGAATTAGTGCAAATTCGGAGAAAAAAGGAATAAGTCTTTCTGTATTTATTGAATACCTGCCATCAATTGGCGAAATTGCCTGAAGGCTCGAACGATTTGTTTGCATGGGCTAAAATTAACTAAAGCAGATGAACGTCTTCATTAAAGAATTTATAGTAGGAATAAAAGGTTTTTTACTCGCTGTGCGCTTCATCGATAAGCATAAACTGTATGTCTGGCTGCTCCTTCCACTCGGACTAAACATATTGCTCTTTTTTTCAAGCGCAGCTATTGGATGGGCACTGGCAGATCAATTGACTGAAATACTAAAATCCTTTTTTATCAGCGATAATAATACGCTCAACACTATTATTGGCTGGTCACTAGCACTTAGCATTCGCATGGTAGCAATGTTTTTATACATTCTCTTTTATAAGAATATCGTATTCATTGTACTTTCTCCGCTTTTGGCGATTTTAAGTGAAAAAACAGATGAAAAAGCAACAGGAAAGAATTATCCTTTCTCAGCCAGACAACTACTCATCGATGTTCTTAGAGGATTGAAATTGGCTATTCGCAATCTCATTCTTGAATTAGGAATAACTCTAGTCCTATTACTCTTTGCCTTTATTCCGCTTATTGGTCTCATCTCACCGATACTGCTAATACTAGTTCAGAGCTATTTCTATGGCTTCTCAATGGTCGACTATAATTGTGAACGCTATAAAATGAGCACTAGAGAAAGTCTTCAATTTGCTAAAAAACATCGATCTGCAATGGTCGGTCTAGGTCTTGGCTTCTATTCTCTATTCCTAATTCCTTATGTTGGATGGATAATTGGTCCCGTTTTGGGTATTGTAGGAGGAACATTGGTCTTTCTAAAAATAAAAAAACCTGAGCAAATAAATGCTCAGGCATGAAAAATATTTGAAACCAAAAAGATTTATTCGATATCGCTTATATACGCATTAGTATATTTTAGAACTGGAGTTCCATCTTCATAAACCAACTCCATGATAAGAGTCAATGCTCTTAATCTTACATATTGTATAGTACTTAAGTCTTGTCTCATTAAATAATATGTAATTGGAGTATACTTACTTCCAAATACGTCACCTATTACATAGTCAGAGAAGAAAGGATTTACTGCAGAAAGAGGAATACCATAGGCCGACACTAATGAATCTCCCACTCCAGCTGACCAAATATTATCTAAATGGCGGTAGTCGTCTCCGTTCAAAACAACTGGCACCGCTTCAACAATAGCAGCGTCTTGGGCCCAATATGAACTTCCACCCGTTGGACCTTTTTCAACAATAGGTACAGAAGAGGTTTGTCTTAAATCTAATCCTGCTCCATAATCTTTAGCCAGAACACCATCTACTACCAAGAAGGACTGAATAAAAAATTCACGATCATTCATATCTTCAAAAACCTCAACTTTAATATCTAATCTATAGGCAGTATCATTGGGTGTTACCTTATGTGCAGCTCCCATACTTGCCATTTCTGTGGTTGCACCAGCCACCGCAGATTTTGCATCATTATAATTCTCTAAGGCTACACCATTCACATGTATGGTTGGATATCCACCAGCGGGGAAAAGAGATTCCATAACAACTGCCGTAGGGGAGGCCAAAGGATCGCCACTGTGAATTGAGATGGGTACAACCTCCTCATAAAATGCATGAAGCTGTATCATAATCTCAGCACCAAGTGGACAGTATTGACACCATGCACCCGTATTTTCAACAACCAGAACACTCTTGCTATTCTTCACAACCAAACCTGAAATAGGATCTGAACTTGTGTTGCCTGAGGTAGTATTGTCTTCATCCTTTTTACAAGCCGAGATCGCAATAAGCCCAGCAAAGGTTAAGATAGCTAAATTTTTCATTTGTGTATATTTAGAATATGTAAAATTAACCGAAAATACGGATTGAATCTGCATTTTTATCCTACGATGCTTTTCAACTATTCTGAGAAAAAACAGTCTTTTTTTAAAATCTCCGTAATTCTACCCAAAATTGGGTCGCACTATTTCTTTGAAGCCTTCATAACATCTAAGTAAACGGGGAGATGATCGCTATACCCGCCTAGATACCTTGGGCCGCCATAGGTACGAAATGGATAGGAGCCTGTATAACGTTCATCTGCGTTTAAGAGCCAGTGTGCTCTAAATACCATTGCACCATCGCACTTCAACTTCCCATTGCCATTAAGAAGATCTGCACTAATAACCAAGTGATCTAAATACGCCCACTCTCCTTTATACTTATGTGTCCCTAAATCTTTTCTCAATAGAGACATAAGATCAACCAAATCAGATCCTACTGCCTCACTTTCGCTTTTAACTTTTAATCCATCTGTCAAACTTGCATCACCTACACCATCGTTTAAATCTCCCATTATCAGAAAGTTTTGAGATCCTCCCAATTGAATAATGCTGTCGATATTCGATTTTAATCGATTGGCTGCCAGCATTCTTAAGGGTCTAGACCTTTCTTCTCCACCTCTTCTTGAGGGCCAATGGTTGACCCAAAAGAAAAGTGTGTCTTTTAGCTTGTTTGAATAAAATTTAGTCTGTAGGATATCCCGTGATTTCCAATCTGATTTCTCTGGATTAATTAATCGTAAGGGTCTAGAATCTAACAATCTCATCTCAGATTTTCGGTATAATAGTCCCACATCAATTCCGCGTGCATCAGGGCTATCATAATGAACAACTACATATTCTTGCTTTTCTAAAAGTTCATGTTTTACCAAATCTTCTAGCACTTTTCTGTTCTCAATTTCACAAAGTCCAACAACGGCAGGTGCACTTTTTCCACCTATCGCAAGAATATTCTTTGCAATTTGAGTCAATTTTTCTCTATATCTGAAATCATTCCATCCCTTCTCTGATCCTGGTAAAAATTCTTCATCTATTACAAGAGAATCGTCTACCGTATCGAATAGGTTCTCAACATTATAAAAGCAGAATCTCACTCCCTTTTTAGGTGTGTTTTCAAAACCTTCAAAAGGCTTGTTCTGAGCTGTTGAGCAATTTAATAGGATAAAGGCTGAGAGGAAACAAAATATTCTTTTCATTGAACTGAGTTGATATAATTTATAATTTCTTCAAGGTACATAACATTGGTGATTGGACAGGAATCGAGACCAGCCATTGGCATTTTTGAGAATTCCGCTTCCAAGAGGTTTTGAACAATTGTTGTTCCATTTTGGGATTCTATATACTTCAATCCCAATGCTCCATCTGCACTTGCTCCAGAGAGTAAAATACCACAAACTTTAGAACCTAATGCATTCGATGCGCTTTCAAAGCTAACATCTATCGAAGGTCTGCTATGGTTTACACAATAATCTGTTTCCAAACAAAAAGTCCCATTTCTTTCAAATAGAAGATGATAATTTGCTGGAGCAATATAAACCTTGCCTTTTTCCGCTATTAGTTTATCGCTAATCTCTATTATCGGAATTTCCGTGAACCTTTGAAACAAAACAGCCAATTGGCTCTCTACATTCTTCATTCTATGCAGAACGACTATTAATCTGCAAGCCTCTAGATTTTTCAAGCCAGTTAAAATAGTACGAACGGCAGCAATACCTCCGGCAGAAGCTCCTATAATAATTGTATCAACCAAGCTTTCGGAATATTCGCGCATCTCGATCGAGTACCTCTTGTTGTTCAAACTCTGAACAAAAAAACACGCTCTCTCTGCTTCCCAATGCAATTATACCACCCGGCTTCAACTTTCCAATTAAGAATGTAAACACCTCATCTTGAAGCAAAGTGTTAAAGTAAATTAATACATTCCTACAAACAATTAAGTCAAAAGGACCTTTATCCCACTGCAGACTAGTCAGGTTGTATAACTCAAAATCTACATTCAGTGGAATGGATCTTTTTAAGCGCAATTCTTGACTGTGATTCTCTTCAAAATAATTCAGTAAATCAAATTGACCTGTCACTTGGCTGAATGCCTTTTGGTAATCTTCAATATGTCGGCGTTTGATCCATTTCTTCTTAGCTCTCTCTAATACTTTCTCATTTAAGTCGCTTCCAATAAAATTGCAATTCCTGAGTTTTTTAGCACGATGGAGAAGAATCGCTAAGCTAAGGATCTCCTCTCCAGAAGAGCAACCAGGATGCCAAATGGAGTAGTCTTTTTTTATAGATTCCTCGAGGAATGGAAGTAATTTTCGAAAGAAAAATGGGTCTCGAAACATTTCTGTCACATTGACCGTAAATTGATCCAAGAATTCGATTGCCAAGCTAGGGTCGTTTTCTAAACGGAGCAATAATTCATCTAAGCTTTCACACTCTAGTCGCTCACAAACTCTTAAGAGTCTGCGAGAAACCGAGGCTTCAGGGTACTGTGTGAAAGCCAGAGAAAATTTTAGCTTTAAGTTTTCTAAAAAAGCACGAATTTCATCTATCCGCAGAAAGTGCATTCCATTTGTTTATTCATCTAAAAATACTACTTTGAAACCGCCATGAAACAACTTTTATCTTGGAAAAGACACCTACTTTTTTTTTCACTATTCCACCTGCATTTGAATGCTCAACCAGAGGTGTCTAATGACTATGTTCCTGCCTTTTTAATGGGTGGATCGGCTGCGCTTCTTTTTGCCTTTTCATTAGATGAAGATATTCAAAACCTTCGAGGACCGGACTTATTCTCTCCTCAGTTAGATAGATATATTCAACCTTTTGGAAGCTATTATACACTAGGTTTCAGCATTGGATTCTATGGATACTCTCTTATCGCAAAGGACCAGAGAGCCGCTCAAACTTCAATTAGTTTGGGTAGGGCAGTCGCCTTTAGTCTTGTGGGTGCCTATTCATTAAAATATGCGTTTCGGAGAAACGGCCCATTGAGTAGCCAAGAAGAAGGAATGAAATGGTTCGAATACGACAAACCTCGGGGAGAAAGCAACTTTTTTCCTTCTGGTCATGCCACTTATATAACATCCGTTGCGACCGTATTAAGCCTCTCTTACCCTGAAAAGGGTTGGATTCCTTGGGTAACCTATGGTCTGGCAGGAGCCGTTTCATTTGAGCGCGTTTACAATGGAAGACACCATTTATCTGATGTGGTAGCTGGAATAATTCTAGGACATTTTATTGGAAGACTAGCCGTAAAGCCATGGAAAATTGATACCTATTTTATTCCTTCTGGAGTCGGACTGTCGATTGATTTAGATTGACTAGGTAGTTTTTCAATTCGAAATGCTTTCTTAAACTCACCACATTGAACAGAAAGAACATATGGCCCATAAGGCAAGGCTTTGACATCGATTCTACGCATAAATCGACCTTGCACTTTTTCTTTTTCTTGACCGTATAAAATTCTCTTCCCTAGTTGATTGAAAATTTCATAAGCAAACAATCCGCCCTCAGAGCTGTAGGCGCGAATCCGCAATTCTGTGCTGAAATCTGGATTGAGAAGAATAAGAGTGTCTTGATCAAACTTCCATTCTAGCAAATGACTTCTATATTGAACTGCTCCCTCTTCCGAAATAAGATATCTGCTACCATCAAAAACCAAAGCTTCTCTTTGTCTAAGATTGGCTGTTCGATAAACCTTCATTTCTTTTTCTGAAAGCCTCCCACCTTCCCATGCGTTAAAAAGAAAACCCGAATGATAACTCAATAACATTAGCTTCTTTTCAGTTTCGGAATAACTAGCGCCTGATATCCAAAATTCCTCACGCCAACTATCTCCTAGAAAAAGGCTGTCTATTAGCATTGCTTTATGGTTACCAATCTGATCCTCAAGCTCATAAATATAGGTATACCCCGTAAAAGGTCGACATCTATTCTTGCTAAATAAGTAAAGCTTCCCGTTGGCGTGAACCATCGCCTCCATATCGAAATTCCACTTTTTGAGGTTTGGAGGGAACGAACTTTGATTTGAATATTGAAATTCAATTTTCTCGGCCATTGCTGTCTTCTTACCTAAATCTTCTGCTTTAATTTTATAAACACAGAGATCTTTCCTCCAATTAAAGTTATTGCCAAAGTCTCCGATAAACAGATTTCCATCTTTGTCGAGTGTAAGCTCTTCCCAATCTATATTGGAAGCATTGAGCACATCTTGTCTATGAATTATTTTTCCAGAAGCAGAATCTAGGAAGTACAGTCGCGGAAGAGATCCTCCATCGTTGATACTAATGAGTCTACCGGAAGGTAAAAGAACAAGACCAGAAGTCTCATCTACCTCTCTAGATAGGGTTGCTTTTATGGTCTCTTTGGGTTGAGATTGGGCCGAAACCAGATTTTGGAGACTGAATAGAAGCAGGATAAAAAGAAAAAGTAGTCTCATAAGGGTTGTCTAAAATATAATTGAGCATCGCCATAGCTAAGAAAGCGATAATCTTGATTAAGAGCATGATTGTAAACAAGTCGCCAATCATTTCCAATAAAGGCCGCAATTAAAAGAAGTAAGGTACTCTTGGGTTGATGAAAATTGGTAATTAAATAGTCCACCACCTGAAACCGATAACCAGGAACAATAAAAAGCTGGGTGAAACTTCTGTACTCTTCCCAAGATTTCGCTTCGCATTCACTTATTAAGGCAGCAAAACAAAGTTTTGGGTCCAGAAGATCTAATCCGCGGTATGGAAAATCAGAAGGAAGCGTTTCTTCTCTTTGTGTGGGTTCGAGTATGGCCCTTAGACCAAGCCAATACAAGCTCTCGAGGGTACGCATAGAAGTCGTTCCTACCACACCTATTTTCTTAGCTGTTGTAGTCAACCACCTGAGTTCATCTATCGATATTCGTATCTCTTCTTTGTGCATGGGATGAAGATCTGCCGTTTCTACCTCGACAGGTTTAAAAGTGCCCGCACCAACATGCAGCGTTACTTTTCTTCTTTCAATCCCAGCTCTATCAAAAGATTCTAAAATAGATGAGTCAAAATGAAGCCCTGCCGTTGGGGCCGCTACCGAACCTTTGTGCTCTGCATAAACCGTTTGATATCTATTTTTATCTGAACTTTCGTCGCCCCGACGGATATAGGGCGGCAAAGGAACATGGCCAGTCTGTTCTAGTATTTCTGACAAACAGAGGTCTCCATTCCATGTCAACTTAACCTGGAATAGACCTTCATTATTGGAAATTTTCTCCGCTTTTAAAACGACTTTCTCTTCCGATTGCAGATGGAAAGTTTGCTCCAAGAATCCACCCTTCCATTTTCGTGCCTTACCAATAAAGCAACCTAATTGTACCTGATTCTTAAGAGGCAGGATGCTTTCTAAGCTACTGCCATCTGGACCTTCCAAGCAAAAAATTTCAATCGTATGATTCGCAAGAGGAAAGAGCAATCTGGCATGTACAACCTCTGTATTATTAAAATAAAGCGCACTATTCGAGTCTATATGCTCAAGAATCTTGTCGAATCGCGAATCAATACATTTTCCTTTCGCATAAACAAGCAATTTCGACTTAGTTCGTTCTAAGGTCGGGGTATAGGCGATATTTGATTCGCTTAACGGATAGTCGTAATTGGAAAGTTGAATTGGTGGAATGCCCATAGCAGTAAATTGGATCAAAATTAAGGGATGAAGGGAAGAATTATAGTATCCGTTACAAACGATCTTGCCAATGACCAACGTGTACATAAAATGTGCACTAGTCTTGAGGCGGAGGGTTGGTCTGTTTGTTTGCTTGGAAGGCGGCTTACAACTAGTCTCCCTTTAGAAAGATCATACGATATAAAGCGATTAAAACTCTGGTTCAATAAAGGCGCTTTTTTCTATGCTGAGATGAACATACGCATCCTTTTTTTCTTGTTGAGATCAAAGTTTAACGTGCTACATAGTAACGACTTAGATACTCTACTCCCCAACTATATAGCAAGTAGACTTAAGTCAACACCTTTAATCTATGATACCCATGAATACTTTCTCGGAGTACCTGAAATTCAACATAAGCCACTTGTTAAGTGGGTTTGGAAAAGAATTGAATCCGCCATTTTCCCTCGACTGAAATATGTATTTACGGTAAATCAGAGCATTGCTAAACTCTATGAAAAAGACTATGGCAGTAAGCCTTTGGTCATTCGAAATATTCCATTTCAAGGGAGTACGGTCTCCAATGCTGAAGAAAGAGCTCAATTTGGATGGACGAATTCTGATTTTATTCTAATTAATCAAGGCACTGGAATAAATATAGACAGAGGCATGGAAGAATTTGTATTGGCAATGGCCCAACTTCCAAAAGAAATTAAACTTCTTTTAGTGGGTAAAGGAGATATTCTTGCAGAATTAAAGCAAGGTGTTCTCAATGCTAACCTCAGCAAAAGAGTGCAGTTTGTAGAACCTATTCCGTACCATCAAATGTTGCGCTTTACTGCAATGGCCGATGTGGGATTGAGCCTTGATAAGGACACAAACATAAATTACCGTTACAGTTTGCCCAATAAGCTATTCGATTATATTCGAGTGGGCATTCCTATTCTCGCGAGCAATTTAGTGGAAGTAGCACAGGTTGTACTTGAGAAAAAGGTAGGGAGATTAATCGAAAGTCATTCTCCTGAAGACATCTCGAAAGCTGTATTGAAAATGCGAGAGGAAGGAAAAGAAAAGTATAAAGAAACTCTTTTTATGGCCTCTAAAGATTTATGTTGGGAAAAGGAAGTGATACCTATGATATCTGTTTATGAACACCTTGATTCATTAAAATAGACATTTATAAATAGTCATATCTTCAAAGTAGGTGACTTTGGTATATGGTAATACAGATGCGTTTGGACCCGCTTTAAAAGATGATTTATAGGATCTTTCATTTAGTATAAGTTTCACGTCTGTTTTCACGTGGTCAATTTTATCAATTTGAAATATGATATCCTCTTTTGTTTCAACATACTGTCCCGAAACTTGTTGATTTCTTGATTCTCTTTGGCCAAATTCAGGAGCATAGCTAAACCGAAAAACTCCTTTAAAAGTATCTGACTTTGGATTTAATGTGAAATGAAAAGTAATTTTTTCAGAAAAAAGTGGCTGATATGAAGTGCACTCTAAACAGGAATTATATCCGCCATAGTCTGCCGATTTAGTGCTGGCAAAGCCCGCTGGAGTACTTGTAGAAAGTGTTTCTATTTTGCGCTGTTCTTCATTTTTCTGATTTGCCTCCTTCGAATCCCCCAGTAAAGTTCCATTTTCTTGTTTCAGACGTCGAGTCTCATCCTTCAGATTAATCAACTCTGCAATTACGCTGTCTAATCTTGCTTGCAGTATCCCAATTTGTTCATCTTGAGTAAGAAGATTGCTGTTTGTGTCATTTTCAACCTGACTGGTTTTACTTACTCTATATTCCCCATAGTACAACTCACTCTGCTCAGTTAGCTGAGCATGAGCAAATAAACTAAAAACAGTAAGATACAGGGATAGCGTAAATTTAAAAGGCTTCATGTCCATAAATTCTATCATAAAGATGCTTATATCTCGCAATAATTTTCTTTCTTTTCAACTTTAAAGTTGGTGTAAGTAACTCTAAATCGATAGTCCAACTTTCTGGTGTAAGCTCAAATTTCTTCACTTGTTCCCACTTTCCAAAGCGTTCGTTATACCGATCTACTTCCTCTTGAATTCTACTTATCACACTTGCATTCATTACAACTTCAGCAGGACTAAAATACGCAATTCCCTTTCTCTTACACCAATCTTGAATGAAAACCCATTCAGGCTGAATAAAAGCAGCTGGATGTTTTTCACCATCTCCAATTACCATGATTTGTTCAATGAATCTAGACTCCTTAAAGATATTCTCCATCAATTGTGGCGCCACGTACTTTCCACCTGATGTTTTAAACATCTCCTTTTTACGATCTGTAATTTTCAGGAAACCATCTTCGCTTATTTCGCCAATATCTCCTGTATGAAACCAACCCTCTGAATCAATTACTTCAGCTGTTTTCTCTGGTTGATTGTAATAACCTAGCATCAGGTTGGGACCTTTGGATAGAATCTCACCATCTGCTGCAATTTTCACCTCAACATTGTCTATTAGCCTTCCAACAGAGCCAATTCTTTTCTCGCTTAGAGAGGCCCCATTTACAGAAATTACGGGCGAAGTTTCTGTAAGACCATAACCTTCTTGGATATTAATTCCTGCTGCTATAAAAATTCTGGCAATTCGTGGATTCAGAGCTGCACTTCCAGAGCAAATTGCAGTTACATTTCCGCCCAAAGCTTCTTGCCATTTACTAAATATTAGTTTTCTAGCAATTCTCAGTTGAAAATTATAAAAAGCACTTCCCCCTTTTGTATCATATTTTTCAGCTAGGTCTACGGCCCAAAAGAAAAGCGTTCTTTTAATTCCAGTGAGCTCCGAACCTTTGATCATAATTTTATCAAAGACCTTTTCGAGCAATCGCGGAACGGCAGTAAAAATATGAGGCTTAACTTCCTTAATATCATCCCCTACTGTTTCTAGTGACAGTCCAAAATAGATTGGAATTCCCTTTCGACAATACAAATAAATGAGCATTCTCTCGTAAATATGACAAACGGGTAAAAAGCTCAAAGCCCAAGCGCCGCTGGATACCGGAATTCGATCATCACAATCAATGGAATTACTTGCTACGTTGGTATGGCTTAACATCACTCCTTTTGGCACTCCTGTTGTACCCGAAGTGTAGATTATTGTTGCTAAATCGCCACCCTTTACGGCATTCATTCTTTTTTCCAATTCCTCTTGAGCCTTGCTTTTGGCACCAAGCTCTAATACTTCCTGCCAATTAGCCGCCCCTTCAACATCCATATAAGTGAAAACCTTTTCCAGTTTCTTACACCGATCTTTAATATTCATGACCTTTTGATAAAGGTCTGCATTAGAGACAAAACAAAATCGAGCTCCACAATCGTTAATTATATACGTATAATCTTCTTCCGATATCGTTGGATAGATGGGTACATCTACCGCTCCACACTGCAGAACACCAATGTCGGTGACATTCCATTCATAGCGATTATTATGGCTAATGATGGCCACTTTTTCACCTTCTTTTAGACCCAATTCTAATAATCCCAGACTAAGCTTATCTGAGAGCTCTACATATTCTGCTGAGGAAACCGTCTTCCATTTACCATCGATCTTTGTCGCAAGTGATACGTCTAGCGGATGGTTTGCTAACTGAAATCGAGGAAAGTCGAATAGGCGTTTTATATCTTTTTGTTCCATTATTTTCTAAATAAACAGTGAGTGCATTGATCAATTTGAACCAGAATCAAAAACCTTTTTACCCATAGACCAAGTTTGAAGCACTTTTGTTCTAGGAAGGTCTTGCAAATTACAATTCATTAGGTTTCTGTCCAATACTGTTAAGTCCGCATATTTCCCTTCTGTAATGCTCCCTGTTTCATTCTCTTGAAAACTAGCAAAAGCGCCGTCAAGTGTCATCCCTCTTAATGCTTCTTCTCTACTTAATGCCTCTGAAATTCTGAAGCCTGCTGCAGGCTCTCCGGCTGAATTCTTTCGTGCCACTGCGGCGTAGAACGTCATCATAGGGTTTAAGCCTTCTACGGGGAAATCTGTGCCCAGCGGCAAGCATTCACTGTATTCTAAGAATGATTTTGCTCTGTAAGCCCACTTCAATCTTTGCTTTCCCAAACGGCTTTCGGCCCAAGTCATATCGCTGGTTGCATGAGTAGGTTGGATGGATGGAATAACCCCTAAGGACTTGAAACGACTTAAATCTCTATCGGCAACTACCTGTGCATGCTCTACTCTCCAGCGCTTATCGTTTCCTTCCTTTAATACATCTCCAAAAGCATCTAATGCAGAATGAGCAGCAGAGTCTCCGATAGCATGTACACATACCTGAAAACCTTTTGCTTCGATATTCTCGAGTTTAGATCTAAAGGCTTTGTGCTCTTGAAGACTATAGCCGAAATGATCTTGCTTATCAGTATAAGACTCCGACAATAAAGCACCTCTGGATCCTAAGGCCCCATCGCAATAGAGTTTAAAAGCCTTGACTTTAAAATTCTCTTTGTCGATGATTCCATTTTCCAAAAAATATTCAAAGCTGCTACGCTTATCCGATGCCATGCAATAGAGCGGAATACTCAACTCCTTATTTGAATAGAAACGCTCGAGCATTAAAAGCTCATTTGTATCTAAACCCGCATCTGTTAGTCTTGTTAGTCCTAGACTAAAGCACAAATTCTCAGCTTGTTTAAGCGCTTCTAAATAATATTCAGATTTTGGTCTAGCTGGAGGAACTAAGTTTTGAGCATTTTCGTTTAAAATCCCTGTAATCCAGCCTTCTTTTACTTCTAGAAGTTCAGTTGTTGGCTTGTCATTATTAACCAGCCCATATTCTTCCATTGCGGCTTTATTGAGTAATAATGCATGTCCATCTATCCTTCTCAACACCACTGGAATAACTGGAAATAGACTATCCAATAACTTCCTGTCTGGCATTGCAATGTCTTGCCACAAATTCTGGTCCCAACCCCAGCCATCTAAACGATCTAGAACCTTACCTGTGCTTTTAAATTCGGAATACCAATCTGAAAGTAGGCTTAGCATATGTTCTTGGTCTGTGCTTTCTCGGAGGTCAGCACTCATTAATGCCAGAGCCAATCCTGTAAAATGACAATGCGCATCATGAAAACCGGGATAGACAAAAGCGCCATTGAGGTCTTCTTCTTTTACAAATTGAAACTTAGACCGCAAGTTGTCTGCGGTGCCGAGCTCTAAAATCTTGCCTTCATGGATCGCAAGAGCGGTTGCTTCATTTTCTTGAGGTGCATAAATAGTTGCGTTAAAAAGCAATTGATCAATTTGCGGTTTTGAGGTACAGCCAAAAATAGCAATCGCAAAAACAAGGCAATTCAACAAAACGGAGTAAAATCTATTCTTCAATTGAGAGCAATATTATAATGGGTTTGTTGGTGGAAAATACGACAAACTTTGCACCTTAAAGATTGAAGAATTCCTTTTCCCCCTACCTGGCAAAATTTTAATTCTTTGTGCATATTAAAAGTTATAGAAACCCCTTTATTTGCATGATTTTCGATTTGGAACAAACCTGAAAAAAATATGATCAAGAAAGGCTTAGTACTTCTTATCATCTTATCTGTTTCCTCTACGCACGCTCAAATGAGTGATATGTCTTCTGACCGCCCAGGGAGCACTTATTCTACTTCTGCTCTTATTCGAGGAGACTTTCAGCTTCAAGCCGGATTTGCTTATCTGTTCACCTCTATGGCGAATGATCCGACTCTCTTTCTTGAAAAGAATAGTCATCTATTGCCTTTAAGTTTAAACCTGCGATTTGGTTTTTCAGATAAGATGGAGTTGGAATTTGCCGTACCTCAGCAATTCGCATTTGTTACTAGCTCTGCCGAAAATGCTGAGCCGAGTAAACTGAATTATTTAATTGGCCTTGGATTGTTTTCTCGCTTTGCCTTAATAAGAGAAAATGAGAGTGGATGGAGTATGGGTGCACGTTTTGGCTTCCAATACGACTCCTTTAAAACATCAGGAATAACTGCAAATGTTGACCTTACTGCACAAAAAAACTTTAAATCCGGATTTGGTCTAAGTAGTACACTATCCTATTTTCAACTCTTTCAGACAGAATTAAATCCAAATTCTCAATGGCTTCAGTATGCCCTAAATGGCAATTATGGCATAACTAAGGCATTGCGTTTATATGCCGACTTACTTAACACTATTGATTTAGATAAAAATGGAGCTGGAGAAGTCTTTGGATTGAGCAACTACGGGATAACTTTAGGAGCTCAATACTTCTTAAATAAAGATCTTGCATTGGATGCAGGTTTTGGATTTGGCCAGAGTATGGGTTCATCTCTCGATTCTGAATTTAATCTCTACCATAAGAAAACGGATGCGTTTCTGGCTTCTGCTGGAGTCAGTTATCGATTCTAATTCGATGCGAAAGGGGTTTTTTAAAAAAAAAATCGCTTTCGCTTGTCTATTCATACTATAAGAACTATACTTTGCACAGAACTTCTTGGAGACATTACTGTTCGATTATAAATTCTGTACTTCGGTGAGAATTGTTCGAAACAGTTTCAATTCAAAAGTATAAGTTTGCCAAATCTTCAATTTAGTTAAAATGCAACTGGTTAAAAACAAACAAGATCTAATTGATAACATCATAACCTTCGAGAATTACTTATCGAAAGGGACTCCTGATGAAGTGGAATTCGCTAGAAAACACATTCACTCAGGAAGATCACTCTGTGTATACAAAGTGAATGGTGAGAATCATTTTGCGCCTGGACCCTTTGTGGGATACGTTAAGAATACTATGAAAATAGCTCTTGAAAATGCCGATAAGGAAACAAAGGATACTCATCCGGCTATTGATAAAATAGCAGGTAACTCCTTTGGAAATGTAACGATCGAAACGAGATATAAGGAATTTCTTGATTCATTGAAAATCAAAATCAATGATGGTCCAAGAAAGTATTGGCGTCTAAGAGATGTTCGAGGCAAATACCTAGATCTCGACCTATAATCTTATTGATGTAAATTTATTGCAAACCATTGTTTGGGCACTTTAAGCTTACCCAAACAATGGTTTACTTTTAAGCATTAAATCGAAAGGTTAATTATCTCTTGTTCTTCTTAAAAGAGCAAGAATGATAACAGTCAGGCAAATAATAGCTACAATTTGTACCATATAATTAAGCGTTTAAATCATTTTGTAGGGCAGAATTGTAAATAGAAGCGTACTCTTCAAGTTTTCCCCATTCCTCATCATCAATACGAATACTTCCTTTGGTTACATGGCCTAAAAGGTCAAACTCAACTCCGTTGAGCATCATCTGATCTAAAAAAGCATCCTCCTTTTCAGGATTCACACTTACCACAATTCTACTTTGGGACTCTCCAAACAAGAAGGAATCCATTCGTATTGCATCGTCTGATGTAATATCAAAGCCTAATTCTGAATGCATGGCTTTTTCCATCAAACAGACAAATAATCCTCCTTCACTTACATCATGAGCCGAGGATAAAATACCCGCTTGAATAATCATTCTGAGTTGCTTTTGATTCGCAAGTTCTTCTTCAAGACTAAAATTTGGAACAGGAGAAGCAGAGATTCCAACAATCTGTGAAAGGTATTGAGACGATGAAATATCATCTTGACTAGTACCGATCATATAGATTAAATCTCCTTTTTGCTTGAATGGAATGGATGTGCAATGCGCCTTATCCTCAATTATTCCGAGCATTCCAATAGTAGGAGTTGGAAATACAGGCTCGATCCGGTCTTTCAAAACTGTTTGATTATAGAAACTTACATTTCCGCCGGTAACAGGTGTTTCAAAAGCTTCACAGGCTTTACTCATACCTTTTATAGCACCAACAAATTGCCAATACACTTCAGGATTATATGGATTGCCAAAATTCAGACAGTTGGTAACTGCCGTTGGTACGCCACCGCTGCAACTAATGTTTCGTGCTGCTTCCGCAACAGCAATCATAGTACCTACTTCTGGATTGGCATGCACATACCTAGAATTGCAGTCGACCGTCATGGCTAGAGCCCTATTGCTACCTTTAATATTTACAATAGAAGCATCTGATGGATTATTGGTATTCATATTAACAGTACCCACCATAGAATCGTATTGCTCAAAAATGAACCTTTTGGAAGCGATATTTGGCAAGGCCATCATCTCTTTTGCCACTTCTTTTATATTCTTAGGTTGTTCAACCGTTTGAATATCAAAATTTTGATATTCTTTAAAATAAGCAGGCTCTCTAAACTCTCTATAATATACCGGTGCACCACCCCCCAAAACAAGGCTTTTGGCAGGTACTTGAGCTACTTTTTCATTATTCCACAAAAATTCAATCTCGCCGCCTTCAGTGATTTCTCCAATTTGGACACAGTGGATATCCCATTTATCAAAAATGGCTTCCACCTCTGATTCTCTTCCTTTTTTAACCACTGCGAGCATCCTCTCTTGGCTTTCACTTAATAGGATCTCCCAGGGCTCCATATCGTTTTGACGCAATGGAACCTTATCGAGTTCGATTCGCATTCCACAGCCACCACCGGCGCTCATCTCACTGGTAGAGCAGGTAATTCCCGCGGCACCCATATCTTGCATTCCAACTAAAGCATCCGTTTTAGCCAATTCCATCGTTGCCTCCAAAAGGAGTTTTTCTTGGAAAGGATCACCCACTTGAACCGCAGGAATATCGTTGGCACTGTCTTCATTCAAATCTTTAGACGCAAAGGAAGCTCCGTGAATTCCATCCTTGCCCGTTGCTGAGCCAATGATGTAAACCGGATTTCCTGTTCCACTTGCCTTCGCACGAATTATATTCTTGGTTTCTATGATTCCTGCCGAAAAAGCATTCACTAAAGGATTCTGCGTATAACATTCATCAAAATAGGTTTCGCCTCCTACGGTTGGAATACCAAAGGAATTTCCGTAGCTACCAATGCCTTTTACAACTCCTTTTACTAGCCACTGGGTTCTCTTTTCTGTTGGAAGTCCAAATCGCAGGCTATTCAATTGAGCAATGGGTCTTGCTCCCATTGTAAATATGTCTCTATTGATTCCGCCTACGCCTGTTGCCGCCCCTTGAAAAGGCTCTAGTGCAGATGGATGATTGTGCGACTCAATCTTGAATGCGCATCCCAATCCATCACCAATGTCTACCAAGCCGGCATTCTCTTCGCCTGCCTTCACAAGCATTTTGGGACCGTCTTTTGGTAAGGACTTGAGCCAAACAATCGAGTTTTTGTACGAGCAATGCTCGCTCCACATTGCGCTGTAAATGGATAGCTCCGTGAAATTTGGCATTCTGTCAAGAACAGATTGGATTTTATCAAATTCTTCGGGCAGAAGTCCGAGTTTTTTAGCGGCTTCTAGATTTACTTCTGGGGTAGTTGGGTGGACACTCATGTGAAAAGAATATACACAAAAATAGCTTCTAAGACTGGTAAATCGAAGAGAATACTTAGTCTTTGTAAACAGCCTTTCAACCGCATTGACACTCTGGGTATTCCTGCGCATGGAGCATAATTTGAGCTGCGCCTTTAGATCTATCTCAACCGATTTACCCTCAGTGCAATGCTATAGGAAAGCATGCATCCGTATCGGATGTAAATGAAGACAACCTCCAACTGAAGGTTTCGTTTATCAATGCAGAAAAATACAATTCGAGAGCATTAATGTACCCTAGATTATTCTTACTAAAATATAGCAGTTACCCTTTTGTACCTTCGTATAAATTTCATTAGTATGCTTCATACATCAACACGCTGGAAGAAATTACTTTTAATTTCTGTTATTGCACTTTTAATTGGTGGAAGCGTTGCGCTCTATCAATTCAACAAACCCCATAGAGACCCAAGTCAGGAACAGGCTGTTGAGCAAGTTTCAGCAGATGAGTTAAAGGAAGAATTCGTTCTTGACGCTACGGCTGCTCTTGAGAAATATTTAGACAAAGTAATTGCAGTAAAAGGCAATGCCACTGAAATCTCAGATGAAGCCTGGGTTCTTTCGGATGCCGTTTATTGTCTATTTGATGCAAAGGAAGATGGTTCCATTGGCTCCGATGTGATTGTGAAAGGAAGAGTGGTGAGTTATGATGATCTATTTGAGCAGGTTAGACTTGATTTTTGTACTCTCCAGCCATGATTTTCTTAAAGGGCTTCTTCAACGTTTGAAGAACCACCAATGCTAATACAAAAAACACACTTAGGCTAAGCGCTCCATATCTCATTTCGCCCGACCACTGCGTTATTATACCAAAAAGTGCAGTACCGGTTACAATGGCAAGTTTTTCAGCTACTTCCATGAACGAGAAATAAGCAGTATGCTCTTCTTTGGATGGCAATAGTTTAGAAAATGTGGATCTACTCAAAGACTGTGTTCCTCCCATTACCCATCCAACCAAAGCAGCTAGCGCATAGAACTTATACAAGACCATTGGATCTTCAGGACGAAGCACAAATGCTCCAATACAAACGCCAATCCATATAGCCACTGAGAGCATCAGTGAGGGAATATTGCCCCACTTTCCAGAAAGCCATCCAAAAAAGGTTGCCCCTCCTATTCCGATGATTTGAATCAGTAAAATAGTGCCTATGAGTTGGGCGCTTTCCAATTGTAATTCTTGTGAGCCGTATAGACTGGCAATTAAGATTATGGTCTGAACCCCAACGCTAAAGAGGAAAAAGCTCAAAATATACCGCTGCGAAAAAGGAATCTTTTTTAGATCTTGATAGGTCACCTTCAGTCTTTTGTACGCCAATTGAAAAGCATTTCCTTTTGCCCTTTTACCTCCACCAATATCAGCTGGAAGTTTTCGAAGTGAGTACTGTGAAAAACCCATCCACCATACGCCCACCAAGACAAAACTCAATCGAAAGGCCAGCTTCTTCCCTTCGTCTGTTGATTGGGTGAGAATTAAGGCAAGACAGGCCAAGAGGAGAATGGAAGAGCCCAAGTATCCGAGAGAAAAACCTCTTGCGCTCACCATGTCTTGGTCCTTCTTTTCTGCAATTTCAGGTAGGTAGGCATTGTAAAAAACCAAGCTACTCCAGAAGCCTATACTGGCCATATAGCTGAGGGCTAGTCCGAGCCATAAACGCTCTTCCACAAAGAAATACATACCCATGCAAGAGAGCGAACCTATGCTCAGGAATACCTGCATGAAGATCTTTTTTCTTTTAAGACTGTCTGCCAATCCACCCAAAATAGGAAGTAAAATAGCCACGGATAAAAAAGAGAAAGCAAGCACAAAGCTATACAATGCAGAACTGCTTATCATTCTCCAACCCTCTGGAAGCCATAATGGCATTGCTACGCTCTCCGGTGCAATCCACTCAAAGTAAAGAGGAAAAACAGCGGTAGCAATAACCAAAGAATATACTGAGTTTGCCCAATCATAGAATGCCCAGGCTCTTTGTTCCTTATTCATGAGTGCAATTTAGCTTTTCACTCAATTAGAAAGAGTGTAATTTGCAGAATCTACCAAACCCATCGGATGAGATCAATACTTTCTGCCTTTCTTTTCTTCTTTCTTTTCGTTTCGCAGCAACAAATCAATGCTCAAAATATCTGGCAAGGCTCTGATACGCTGACTACCTATAGCTCTGAATGGAAGTGGTTCTTTAACCAATCGCACAAATTTGTTGGCAGAGATAGTAGCAAAGCTTTTCGATTGGCTAGAGCCTACGCTGATAGCGCACAAAGCCGACCCACCATTTTTCAAGCTCATTCGAATAGTCTATTTGGCTTGCTCTTTTTAAAACTAAGCGAAAACGCAGCTTCTGTGAAGCCTTTTCGCATAGCTGGAAAACAATACTCCAACGCTGGAGACTCCTCAATGGCCGGGTATTCTTATAGAAATGTAGGCTTGGCCTTTGCCGGTCAGGGGCAATTAGACAGTGCGCTAGACTATTATTACAACAGCCTTTCTTATTTAGATTCTCTGAAGTCTCCTTACTTCTATGCCTTAACTACATCTGAGATTGCGCGTTCTCTTTTTGCTCTGTTCAATTTCGACTATAGCGGTAAATACTTCCGCAATAGCATTCGTCTCTTTCTTTTAGATGGAAGATTGAAAGAGGCAGCAGCTTCATTACATGATTACGGATATTTATTGGCGAGCAGCAGAGAGGAAGGCTTTCTACCCATCTCAGAACGCGCAGCCCGATTGGCATTTCAGGAAGGTGATTCTTTATTAATTGGGAAAATTAGTGCGGTTCGAGCTTTGTATTATTTAGAACAAAATAATACCGAATTAGCATGGCCCTCTCTACAAAGGGCTCAGCAAATCTTTCGAGGGGTTCTCGCCGACGACTTTATTTTTGTGATCGATGGTCTTATGGCTGAGTATTACCTACAAAAAAACGATGTTGAACTCGCCATTTTTAGAGCAGAAGAAGCATTGAAGGGAATAACAAATTATTCCTTAACGGGCTTCAATCACACCCGAACGAAAGAGAATATCTACGAGACCTTATTTACGGCTTTCCTGCTAAAAGGCGATGCTAAAAAAGCCGCCAAATACGCCAAGGCGTACAAAGAAGTGGTAGATCGATTGCTGAGAGAGAGCAACACCAATAAAATTCGCTTTTTGGAAAGAGAGATCGAATCGGCCAATAGAGAAAGACAGCTGAAAAGAACCCAAATAGAATTGCAATACGGACAGGAGCGCATTGCACTGCAAAACAAGCAAAAGATCGCCTATATCATTGCCCTTATTCTTTTAACCCTTTTGCTTATATCGGGGCTTATTGGCTTTAGAAGAGTGCATCGTGCCAAAATAAAATTACAAGAGCAAAACAATTATATCGCCAATCAAAAAGAAGAATTAGAACTGCTCAATTTTAATAAAGATCGACTGTTCTCTATTATTGGTCACGATTTACGCGGGCCCATTGGCAACTTATCTAGCTTATTGACCTTCATGCCAAACGATGAAGATTCAGTCTCAGAAGAGAGCCTAGAAATTTTGGATTTAGCCCAACAGGGATTGCTCGAAAGTTTAAATCTTTTGGAGAATTTATTGGTTTGGGCGAATGAGCAAAAAGACGGCGCAAATCTTAAGCCCAAACTACATGATTTGAAAGTAGTCACCTCTCCTATAGAACAGCTATATGCGCCCTTATTGGCTCAAAAGAACATCGTACTCAAGAATGCCATTCCGAAAAATACCAGCGCCTTTTTCGATAGGAACTCCATAAAAACAGTTGTTCGGAACATTGTGAGCAATGCCATTAAGTACTGTCCCAGTGGGAGCTGGATAGCCTATTCAGTAGTCGATAATGGCATAGATTCTTTGTCGCTTATTATTGAGGACAATGGACCGGGAATTCCAGATCATATTCTTGACGAACTGGAGCAAATGAGTCACGTAAAAGATGGAAAGCTGATGAAGCGATTGGAAGGCAGCCTTGGCCTTGGATTGAGGATGAGTCGTGATTTTATAGAGTCGAATCACGGAAAAATGCAGATTGTTAGTGAAGTAAATAAGGGCACGAAGTTTATCATCACTTTGCCAAAGGCACAGAAATAAAAAAAGCCACCCGATGGGGTGGCTTTTTTTATTTCTCGTATATACTTATGCCGATTGCTGCTTTAGGAGATTCAAAGCAGAACCTGCTCTAAACCATTCTATCTGCTGTGCATTGTATGTATGATTGCACATAATGTCTTCGGTAGTTCCATCGGAATGGCGGAGACGTAGCGTCAATGATTTGTCTGGTGCGAAAGAAACCAGATCAATTAAGTCGAAGCGATCGTCTTCGCGAATCTTATCGTAGTCACTTTCTGTTGCGAAGGTCAAGCCCAACATGCCTTGCTTTTTCAAATTGGTTTCATGGATTCGTGCGAAAGACTTCACCAAAACCACACGAACGCCTAAATGACGTGGCTGCATTGCTGCATGTTCTCTAGAAGATCCTTCTCCGTAATTGTGGTCGCCCACTACTATGCTCGGAATGCCCGCCGCTTTGTATGTTCTCTGAACGGCAGGTATTTCACCCAACGACCCATCTAACTGACTTTTTACAGAATTCGTCTTCTGATTGTAGGCATTCAGCGCTCCTGTTAAAGTGTTGTTGGCGATATTATCTATATGTCCTCTAAAGCGCAACCATGGCCCTGCCATTGAAATATGATCGGTAGTACACTTTCCAAATGCCTTTATTAAAAGCACCATATCCGTAATATTCTCGCTATTCCAAGGAGCAAATGGCTCAAGTAATTGCAAGCGCTCTGAGGTTGGATTTACCCTTACATCAATGCCACTTCCGTCTTCGGCTGGTGCATGAAATCCACGATTCTTTACATCAAATCCTAGAGGTGGAAGTTCAATTCCTTTGGGCTCATCCAACATAACCATTTCACCGTTCTTGTTCATCAACTTATCCTTCATAGGATTAAAAGTTAAATCGCCAGAAATGGCTATTGCGGTTACAATTTCAGGTGAAGCCACAAACGAATGCGTATGTGGATTTCCGTCGTTTCTCTTTGCAAAGTTTCTGTTGAAAGAAGTAATAATTGAATTGGCTCTATTCGGATCGTCTGTATGCCTTGCCCACTGACCTATACAAGGTCCGCATGCATTGGCCAATACCACTCCTCCAATTTTATTGAACTCACTCAGCAATCCGTCTCTTTCTGCCGTATATCGAACCTGTTCTGAACCTGGCGTAATGGTATACTCTGCTTTTACTTCTAAATTCTTTTCGCCTGCCTGACTGGCAACAGAAGCCGCACGAGTCATATCTTCATACGAGCTATTGGTACAGCTACCGATCAATCCAACCTCTAGTTTTGCTGGCCAGCCATTCTTGCGAACGGCATCGGCAAATTGCGAAAGCGGTGTTGCCAAATCAGGCGTAAATGGACCGTTTATATGTGGCTCTAAAGTAGAAAGGTCGAGTTCAATTACTTGATCAAAATACTTTTCAGGCTCTGCATATACCTCAGGATCTGCCTTTAGGTGCTGACTGTAACTATCGGCTAAGTCGGCTAAATCTGCACGGCCGGTTCCTCTCAGATAGTCTCCCATCTTATTGTCGTATCCGAAAGTCGAAGTAGTTGCTCCTATCTCAGCACCCATATTGCAAATGGTGCCTTTTCCCGTGCAGCTCAATGAGTCTGCTCCTTCTCCAAAATATTCTAAGATCGCTCCAGTACCTCCCTTTACGGTCAGGATTCCAGCCACTTTTAAGATTACATCCTTCGCAGAAGTCCATCCGCTTAGTTTACCGGTAAGTTTCACTCCTATTAGCTTTGGGAACTTCAACTCCCAAGCCATTCCACTCATCACATCAACCGCATCTGCTCCTCCTACTCCTATGGCAATCATGCCCAATCCACCTGCGTTTACTGTATGGCTGTCGGTTCCAATCATCATTCCACCCGGAAACGCATAATTTTCTAGAACAACTTGGTGAATAATTCCAGCACCTGGCTCCCAGAAACCTATTCCGTACTTATTGGATACACTTTGCAAAAAGTCGAATACTTCCGAGCTTTTGTTTACCGCTGATTTTAAATCGACTACTGCGCCGTCTTTTGCTTGAATGAGGTGATCGCAATGAACCGTAGATGGAACTGCGGCTTGCTTTCTTCCAGCCTGCATAAACTGAAGCAAAGCCATTTGTGCTGTTGCATCTTGCATGGCCACTCTATCGGGTGCAAAGTCTACATAATCTTTTCCCCTTTTATACTCTGCACTTGCTTCTCCTTCCCAAAGGTGGCTGTAGAGAATTTTCTCCGTTAAGCTGACGGGACGGTTTAGTAGCTTACGTGCGGCTTCTATGCGCGATGGAAATCGCTCATATGTTGCGCGTATCATGTCTATATCAAACGCCATAAAAAGGGTGATTTTAATTGAACTGCAAAAATAAGCTTCTGCGAATTGAAAAGCAAGAAGCATAATGTGAGCCAACTAGGCTCCAGAAATAGAATTTCCAGCTAGACCGCGGAACTGCGCATACATTCTACTAGACGAGTGGTCCTCTTTTTTATTTGCCCATGCTTGTCTTTAAATACCTGAATGCGAAACTTCAATAGTTTGAGCATAATTGTAAAACTTTGGATTATATTTGATCCTAATCATGATCCTATGAACAAATCCTCGTCGATTGAAAAACGATTGGCTCAATACGGTGGTGTTGCAGCAGCGGTTTTAGCTACGGCCCCCCTTCAAGGCCAAATAATGTATACTGATGTGAATCCGGATGGAATTGCTTTCGGTAACGATACCATAGCCATTGACATAAATCAAGATGGAACTCCAGATTTTATGGCTATTACATTAGCAACATCCTATCCGGGCTACGGAAACGTTCAAGCTGCTGGAATAGGCTTCTATAGTGGGGGCACTTCCAACAGCTTTAGCAGCCAGAAAGTTGCTGGAACTATAACAACCACTGGAACTAGTTCAAGTTATTATACGATAGATAAATTTGAAGTAAATGCCGTGGTAGGTGCCAGCGCTAATTTTCTCTCTGGAGGATTTCTAGCGGGCGAAATCTCAGGAATGCCTATTCCCCAAGAGCAATGGAATGGCGTAAAAGACAAATATGCAGGGATTGCTTTTTTAGATCCAGATAATAATCAAGTGCATTATGGTTGGGTTCGCATGGATGTGGGAACACAAGGAGATACCGTTATAGTAAAAGACTATGCCCTTAATCTCACTGCGGGCGCTCCTATTAATGCAGGTCAAACCGGCTTGAGTATTATTGAGGATTTGAAGTCGAAGTTCAGTATAGCTCATTCGAATGGCGAGATTCGCATAACAACTCAACCTAGCTTTGGGACTCATAAAGTGCGCATTGCCGACCTTTCGGGTAAATTGATCTTAGAATTAGAAGGCGAGGCGGGCTCAACACTGAACATTCCTACTGATGGAATTGCCGTAGCTGCCTATATGCTCAGCATGGTTCGTGAGGACATCATTCTCAGTCAGAAAATCATGATTCAATAGTCAAAGAGATTCCTATATAAAAAAGGCTGCCATTGGGCGGCCTTTTTTTATACTCCTTTGTTACCAATGCATTCATCCCTTTTCCTTTGGGTGGATGTAACTAGCCATTCAAGGCAAATCGAAATCCCGCTCATCTATTCATCCTATAAATCTATGATCAGACGAGGGATAAATTCAATGCCTTTCTAAGGAGTTTATTGTACGCCTAGAATAAAGAACCCATCCACTTAAAAGAGCAGCCGTTATCTAGCTAAAAAGACAGATAAATGCAATAAAACAAAGCCTTGCGCTGGCTATGCGCATTATTCTATATTTGTATTATGCGCCTTGAACTATACATTGCCGATTTACTGTTTCGTCACGATTGCATAATTGTTCCAACTCTTGGAGCATTTATTGGTCGTACCAAGTCCTCAGAAATTGGATCTGCAACCCATTTGTTTCGTCCCTCTTTTAAAGAGGTTGGCTTCAATTCCAGTTTAACAGAGAACGATGGTCTTTTAGCTGGCTATGTGGCTTCTCTCAATGAGGTTAGCTATAATTCGGCAGAAGCTTGGATTGCTTCTGAAGTACATTCATGGAATCAAAGACTCGCTGAAGGCGAAAAACTGCATTTAAGTCCTATTGGGAAATTGTATTATAATTCAGTAGGTAAGCTTCAGTTTCAACCTAGTTTAGAACAGAATTTCTCATCAGAAGCCTTCGGATTAGGCATATTCCACGTTCCTAGCCTTCCCACTTTTTCTGTTCAACCAAAAGCGGTAGTTGCGGAAAAGACCGTTGGAAAGCCCATCAGCGCAAGTCAGAATCTAGATAGCGAAAAAGAGTCGAAGACAAGCGTTTCAAAGCCATTTTCTTGGAAGTGGGCAGCCATGTGGTTGCCAATTGCTGGATTGCTTTCCCTCGGAATTGTGGGTAATTCATTTCTAAGCGATGCCTATAAATCCTATTCGAGTTTAGGTCCTATTGTCTTTTCGAAAGCACAGCACATAGATTCAAAAGAACTTCAACTGCTTCCTATCAATGGACTAGAAGGAATGAAAAGCAAATCTGTTGTGCCATTTGGAGGTGGTGTTCTTTCCAGTTCTTCCATTCCATCCGATGCGTTTACGCATTCAGACAATAAAACATTGAATGCTGTAGAGGAATCTGATAAAAGCACAATGCCTTCTATTGCTTCACATAAGAAAAAATTCATTCGAAATAGCACTCAGTCTACTCCAATAGACAAAGAAATGCATCTTGCACCCGCAACAGCGCATCGCTTCTATATAGTGGTTGGTTCTTTTGGCGAGAAGATCAATAGCAGCAAAATGATTGAAGATCTGAAATCAAAGGGCTATAATTCTAAGGTTGCTCCAGGAACAGGTCTTTCTCGCGTTTCTATTGAAGATTTTGCTACACGAAAAGACGCAGAAAGCGCCTTGAAGAAAATCAGAGATGATGTTCAATCTGGTGCTTGGGTATATTCTCCTAAGTAAGTTCTATTAGGCATAGACTTTTAGCCTTTATCCACCTTTTTTTCTAGACCATGACTACTAGAATCGATACCCTATAGATATTGAGTATCGGTAGCCAACGCTCCAAGAAGTGCTCGCACCTGTTGCTTTTGCATCTCCAGAAGTAGCTAGATCTCCAATAAGCGGAAACTGTTCTTTCAAATAATCGAAGAACTCTTGCATATCTTGATCTGCCGAAATATCTCCTTCGGCCTTAAAATCAGCACCATACATTCCAAGTGCAGGGCCAAATAGAATCATATCTAGGGTAAATCGGTCCCAAAAGACAAATTGATATCCCAATTGAAATCCAATAAAAACAATGTCAATTTGTGAATTCAATCCTCCATTGGCCTCAAGAACACCCGCCTCATAGACATCCAACGAAAAGTCGGTATTATATCTAAAGTAATTCACGAAAGGCCCGAAATAAACACCATCTGGTGCAGGAAGGCGATTGCGTTTGGAAGGATAAAAGCGGTAATCTGCAGACACGGTAAAACCCGTTGCTCTTGTTCGCTCAATATTTTTTAGCACGCCACTTGGATTGTCCGCAAGGACTGGAAATTTAATCAGTCCTAGATTGATGGAAGCCGTTCGATTTTTTGGAAGAACACGTTCATACCCAAAGACTAAATTCTCACTCCCGAAAGCCAAGGGAGTAGGATTCCATTTAATTGTGTTCTTGAATTCGCGTCTTTCCTTCTTTGGTTCTTCCTGTCCGGATAAGGAAAGGTTCAAAAAAGTAAAGGCCAAAAAGAATACTATTCTATTCATAACTTGAGGTATAAAAGATGGATTATAGATATATTATAGACTGCGTTTATCAGCGACCTCTTCTTCTTCCACCACCGCCTGCAGGTCGCTGCATAGGAGCGCTACTTGGAGATGACTTCCAATTGTTTCTGTGATTCTCGTTTGTACGAAAGCTCTGAGAAGGTTTGGAATGATTCTGCTTGCTTTGATTGCCATTTGATTTGGATTTGACCTTTTGATCTAAACCCTTTGCATCTAAACCCTTTGCATCTTTCGCCTTACTGCTGACGGGGCGACTGGCTGCTTGCCCTTGGTTTTTAGCAGGAAGAGATTTTCCACCCCTGTTTTTCGCTTTCGGGATATTGGGCTTGCTTTGAGCTGAACCACGATTGAAATCATATCGATTGCCTGTAGAAATACCCGTATTCTTTCCACCCACATTAATGGTATTGTTCTTTATCACCACATTATTTCGACGAATGGAATTATTAAAGCCATTACGAGAATATGGATAACGATTATGATGATAGGCATGGTAACGCGTAGAGGCCGGATAGCGCACATAAGCAGATCGGTAATACCATGATGTATAATGATAGGTTGGCATTCCAAAGACAACCATTCCACCCCCTCCGCCATAATAGAATCCGCAATGATAGTACCAAGGGTAAGGTCTCCAATAGGGTGCTGGGTACCAATACGGATAGCCAACCCAATAGGGATAGGGCGCATAATTTACGTTTGCTTGAGCATTGGTAGAACTGGCGCTGGCGCTCTTTGCTTCGGCCAAATCCTCTTCCGAATAGCCTTCTTCTTTGGCGAACTCCGCCGCCGCCATTTCCATTTGCTCTTGAAGTTCTGAATCTTCATTCAACTCCTTTTGGTATTCTGCAACCTCCTTCTCCTGCTCAGCCTGATAAAAAATGGCTAAAGAATCTGCTTTGGCAGTAACATATTCTGGCGACTCAGAATACAATACCCCCATTTCTTTGGTGAGCTCCACATTGGATGCCAAGATATCCAAGACATCAGGCATCCGAATCAATTGTCTATATGCAGATTGAACCTCATTAGACTTATTTTCTATTATCTCATTAAACTCTTCTTTCGCTTCCTCAAGTAATTCCTGAATGCGCTCTAAGCTCTTGCTTCTTTTGGTTAGTAGCTGGTATAATTCCTTGCTCGTTAATTCAGTTGAAAACTCGGTTTTAGCCAATAAGGCCTCCACCTGATCTCCATTCGTGCTAGAACCTAATTGCAGTGAGGCATCCAATAAACCCTCGCAACTCACCAATTTATATATCGCTTCTTGATCGGGGCGATCGAGAGACTTAATAATTCCTTGGAATTGCTTTTGCGCCTTTTTCTGCAAATCTGAGATCTGATTTAGAACTTCAGGCTGCGTACTTGCTTGAAGAATAGCAAAGCGGGTGTCGGCATCGTATTGTACCACGCTTTCTATGTATTCCCAGCGCGTAGAGTCGGTCTGAGAAAGGCCTTGAAAGGACAGGATAAGAAAGAAAAATGAAAAAATGAATGGGTTATATCGGCTCATAATATCAATGTGCTTTAGCTATTTCGTTAGCAAAACAAAGGTAAGGCCATTCACCCTGAGTGTCCCGAGCAGATTGGCACATCTCGCTTTAGGCACCCTTTTGTTACTCCAAGAGCCACATAATGAACATGCTATGCTTTAACTAGTGCATTCATAACGGTTCATTTCAGAGCCAATAAATAGCACAACCGTCTTGCTGCGGCGAGTCTTACTCAGTTGGCAATAAGAATGTATGCATTCAATGAACTAGCAATTCCAAGCCATAAAGCATACGGCAAAACCCAAAGCGATTGCCATCCCAAAAAAGATCGGTTCCCTATTAAGAAATAGAAAACCAAGAAAGTAAGGGAAAGAATAAGACTGAGTGCAAAGGCAATTTGGTGGAAATAAAAGAAAACAGGATTCCAAGCAATATTGAGGACGAGCTGCAAGCCATAAAGGGCAATAAGGTTTGGTTTAGAAGAAGACCTGCCCCAGAGAATGGCCATATAAACACTAAAGCAAATCATTATGAGAGTCCAAGCCGCACCAAAGACCCATCCGGGCGGAGTCCAAGGAGCCTGTTCCATAGAAGTATACCATACTGAGTTCACACCCGAACCTGTAAAAAAGCCTCCCAAGGCCAAAGCGGTAAAGTTGAGTAGTCCGAATAATAGAATTCTTTTAAACATATGCGATAGGCCTAGATTCGAAGGCGGGTTTACTTATTAAAAAGGTGGAAGGCTTGGTTTATTCTGAAGAATAGATTCAATCTTTTGCATTACTTCCTCAGTTAAAAGAGGTGAAATGCTTTGACACTTTAGGTTTTCAGCTAGTTGGACTGGTTTAGATGCACCTAAAATAACCGTGCTCACATTGGGGTTTTTTAAACACCAAGCGAGAGAGAGTTGAGCGGAAGTACAGCCTAAGTCATGCGCAAGAGCAACAATTTCATCGGCCTTCCTCAGTTTATCTTCTACCACATTCTTCTCCTTTAGCCAATTCAGTTCTTCCAAGTTTAGTCTGAAATCTTTGGATATTCCTTTAGAATATTTTCCAGTTAAAATGCCCGATGCCAAGGGAGACCAGATGGTAGTTCCCAATCCAAGAGTTCGATAAATATCGTGGTATTCAACTTCAACTTTATCTCTGTGAAGCATGTTGTATTGCGGCTGTTCCATAGTGGGACCTATTAAGTGATTGGCTGCAGCCACTCTATGAGCCTCCATAATCTCAACCCCACTCCATTCCGAAGTACCCCAATACAGTATTTTGCCCTGTTGAATTAAATTATGCATGGTATAGACGGTCTCCTCAATCGGTGTGTTTTTATCTGGACGATGACAGAAATACAAATCCAAATATTCTACTTGAAGCCTTCTCAAAGCATCGTTGCATGCTTCCACTAGATGTTTTCTATTTAGGCCTTTCTGAGTCGGAAGCTTCCCTCCTGCTCCGAAAAATGCTTTACTACTTATTATGTAGGTATCTCTAGACCAGCCCAACTGCTTTATGATTTTACCCATGATCTGCTCGGACCTTCCGTCTGCATATACCTCGGCATTATCAAAAAAATTAATACCCGCATCATAGGCAGTTACCATTAAATCGCGAGAAATACCATCGTCGATTTGATTTCCAAAAGTGATCCAACTTCCGAATGACAATTCGCTTAACTGCAATCCAGATTTTCCTAAGTTTCTATAATTCAAAGCTGTGTGATATTAATTCTCGATTTATTCCTCGTTTCAAAAATACGTAAGGCAAAGCGTATACAGCAGCAAAATTGAATTCTAAGTGAAATCATTTGTATAAATACAGCGTTAAAAGTCTATTTGCTTACCTTAGTCAACACCTAAGTGTAAAAAGTACATTTTGAAGAGATCATCAGAAGAGGAGAAGGTTTACAGCCATACTCTCCTAAGCGAATACGACCTACACCTTTTTAGAGAGGGAAGGCATTTGAAGATTCATGAGAAATTAGGATCTCATATTATTCAATATAAAAAGAAGAAAGGAGTTCAATTTTCCGTTTGGGCGCCCACAGCTATTAAAGTTGTTGTCATGGGCGACTTCAATAATTGGAGCCAAATCGATCATGTGCTGTATGCACGATCGGATGGCTCTGGGGTTTTTGAAGGATTTATTCCAAACCTCAAAAAAGGGCAAGTCTATAAGTATGGTATCTTATCTGACCAAGGAGAGTTTCTGGAAAAAGGCGATCCCTATGCTCGAAGTTGGGAAGTTCCGCCTAGAACAGCTTCTATAGTTTGGGAAGATTCGTACAGTTGGAATGATGACGCTTGGATGGGAATTCGAAAGGATAAAAACAGCTTAGACGCTCCTATCTCAGTATACGAATTGCACTTTTCTTCATGGAAAACACACGAAGATGGCAGCGAGTTGAGCTATAAAGAAATGGCGGAAGTTTTGCCTTCTTATATTCGCGAAATGGGATTTACCCATGTTGAGTTTATGCCCATGATGGAGTATCCTTATTCTGGAAGCTGGGGATATCAACTCTGCGGTTATTTCGCCCCTACCTCGCGGTTCGGAAGTCCTGAAGATCTGAAGTATTTGATCGACATTCTGCATCAAGAGCAAATTGGAGTAATCCTCGACTGGGTGCCAAGTCATTATCCAGGAGATGCACACGGTCTCTATCGCTTTGATGGAAGTCATTTATATGAGCACGCCGATCCGAAACAAGGATATCATCCAGATTGGAGTTCGTATATATTCAATTATGGGCGGCATGAAGTGCGCAATTTTCTGCTGAGCAATGCACATTATTGGTTCGAATATTTTCATATCGATGGAATGCGCGTAGATGCGGTTGCCAGCATGCTATATCTAGACTATTCGAGAAAAGAGGGAGAGTGGATTCCAAATAAATATGGAGGGAATGAAAACCTCGAAGCCATTCAGTTCTTGAAAGAGTTGAATGAAACCCTTTATGCTGAATTTCCAGATATTCAAACAATTGCAGAAGAAAGCACTTCCTTTCCAATGGTCTCAAGACCAATTGACACAGGTGGATTGGGCTTTGGATTAAAGTGGATGATGGGTTGGATGAATGATACCTTGGATTATTTCAAGAAAGAATCTATCTACCGTTCTTATCATCAAAACAATGTAACATTTAGTCTTACCTACGCATTTACAGAAAACTTTATGCTTCCTCTTTCTCACGATGAGGTGGCCCATGGAAAAGGGAGTCTTTTAGCCAAAATGCCCGGCGATGAATGGCAACAATTTGCAAATCTTCGCCTATTATACGGCTATATGTTCAGCCATCCTGGCGCTAAACTTCTTTTCATGGGAGCCGAATGGGGACAAAAAGAGGAATGGAAATATGCCAAGAGTTTAGACTGGCTTGAGCTAGAGCAACCCTTGCATGCAGGTGTGCATGAATTGGTAAAAGAATTGAATAAGATGTATACTTCGGAACCCGCTCTTTATACTGCGGCATATAAAGCCGAGGGTTTTGAATGGATTGATTTCAGCGATCACCAAAATGCTGTAATAAGCTTTTTGCGAAGAGATAAAGACGGAAAGGAAACCATTCTTACTGCTTGTAATTTCACCCCAGAACCAAGACAGAACTATCTCATTGGCGTTCCCGAGGGCAAATGGGAATTAATTCTACATACCGATGAAGATCGTTTTGGTGGAAGCAATTATGAAGTAATTCAAACCATAGTATCAGAACCCATTGTGGCGCACAATCAAAGCGCATCTATTGTTATTCACCTTCCCCCTTTAGCAACGATACACTACAAACGCATCTCAAATTAATGAATAGATATATCTGTGTCCACGGTCATTTCTATCAGCCACCACGCGAAAATGCTTGGCTTGATAAAATTGAGCTACAAGAAAGTGCGCATCCATTTCACGATTGGAATGAAAGGATTACACGCGAATGTTACGAAACCAATGGCTTTTCTCGGATCTTAAACGATAACGATAAGATTACCGATATCGTTAACAACTATGCTCGTATGAGTTTCAATTTTGGTCCAACGCTTTTGCATTGGATTGAAAGTCATCATAGCGATGTATATGAAGCCATAATTCAGGCTGATGTTCTCAGCATGGAATATTTCGATGGTCACGGAAGTGCTATGGCGCAAGTCTATAACCATATTATTATGCCCTTGGCCACCCGCCGAGATAAAGAGACTCAGGTAAAATGGGGCATATATGATTTTGAATATCGATTCAAGCGAAAGCCAGAAGGAATGTGGTTGGCCGAAACGGCTGTAGATCTAGAAACATTAGAGGTATTGGCTGAGAACGGAATTGAGTTCACCGTCTTAGCGCCCAATCAAGCAAATAGGGTTCGTATTCTTGGATCAGATAATTGGGACGGATTTACAGATATTCGCAGGCCCTACCTCTGTAAATTGCCTTCAGGTAAAAGCATTTCTATTTTCTTCTACGATGGTGACCGTTCTCAAGGCATTGCCTTTAAAGGGCTACTCGATGATGGGAAAAAATTTGCCAACGAGCTGATATCCGGATTCGATGATCGCACTGAACCACAGTTAATGCATGTTGCCACAGACGGTGAAACCTATGGACATCATCACAATCGCGGTGAAATGGCATTGGCCTATTGCACACACTATTTAGAAGAAAATCAGCTGGCTAAGATTACCAATTATAGCCAGTACCTCAGTATTGCACCCGCTACTTACGAGGTGGAAATTCATGAAAATAGCTCATGGAGCTGTGCACATGGAGTGGAAAGGTGGAAGTCTGATTGCGGATGTCACACCGGCGGCGGGCACGATTGGAATCAAAGATGGCGCACTTCTCTTCGAGAAGCCCTTGATGACCTTGCCATACAGTTTGAGGCTATTTACAAAGAGGAGCTTTCGAAGTATAATGTAGATGCTGACGAACTTAGAAATAAGTATATCGAGCTTCTGATAGATCGCACGCCCGAAAAAACCATTCAGTTTCTAGAAAAGCACATTCCCGTTAAGCTCTCTAAAAAAGAGATGACTCGAGTAATTCGCTCGCTGGAAATGCAGAAACATGCACAATTCATGTTTACCAGTTGTGGATGGTTCTTTAACGATATTTCTGGATTGGAAACTGTGCAGATTTTACAATACGCCAATCGCGCAATACAGCTTGCAGAGGGGCTTACTGGGGAAGATCTAGATAGTGAATTCATTCGAAAATTAGACGCGGCTAAGAGCAATATAACAACGCATGGCAGTGGGCGAGATATTTACAATAAATGGGTTAGAACAAAGCAATTAACACTAACTCAAGTGGGAATGCACTATGCGGTTGGAGCTCTATTTCAATCGGATGCTGAAATATTACAAGTTCTTAATTACGAATGTATTAGTGAAGAATTTAAGCGATACAGAGCAGGAACACAGATGTTGGCCATGGGCCGTACTAAGGTGAATTCAAACATTACCTTAAGCACGAAACATTTCAGTTTTGCCATTCTGTATCTTGGCAATCACCATCTCATTGGCAATACGAGTAATAGCATGTCTGAACACCACTTTAAATTGGTGACAGACGATATTCAAAAAGCCTTTAATAATGGCAATCTTTCGGTAACTATTGATCTGATTAAAAGACACTTTACAGACAAAGGCTTCTCATTCTATGATCTAATGCTAGACGAGCAGATGAACATGTTGAACAGGGTATTGGAAACCAATATTCAAGTCGCTCTAACCTCTTACGAGAAAATTAACGATCGCACATATAGTTTGCTCAATGTAATGAAGAACAATAGATTAACCATTCCGCCATTGCTCATTCGCAATCTGGAAACGGTAATCAACTTTTATATTGAAGATCTGCTTAAAAGAGATATTGATAAATATAATATAAATGATCTCGAAGAAAAGGTTCAAGAAGTTAAGCGCTGGGATCTTCATCTAAATCACGAAAAGATCGCATTCCTTGCAACCAATCGCATTCACAGTTTAATTCAATCTTTTGATCGCGTGGAAGCCGATGATAAGCTACTCAGTCAGATTCATAGAACATTGGATTTATTGGAGAGCATTGCTATAAAACCCGCCATTCATGAACTGCAGAATTATCTGTTTGTCTTATTGGTTGAATGCCGGAAAGAACACGCTCACTGTATGATCAGTCTCAAAAAATTGGCGGAAAGGGTAAATATGGATGTTGAAACGATTACAGAACCAAAGGCCATACTCGCTTGAAAAACATAATTTTCAGCGTTTTTGGAAAGGTGCAAGCCGTATTTTTCAGGCAGTCTTCATTGTCCAAAGCAGAAGAAATAGGCCTTTCAGGATGGATTAAAAATAATTCCGATGGAAGTGTTAGTGGCTGCGCACAAGGCAATGAAGCACAATTAGACTTATGGAAGAATTGGCTGCACTCTGGCCCTGAAATGGCAAGAGTAGATACTGTAGAATGGGCAAATGCCGATGAAGTTCCAATGAACCATTTTGAAATCAGGTAAAAGATTCTCCTAATTGCTCCACTATTTTAATACTTTACATCCATTCAAGAATATGTTGAAAACTCATAGACTATACTACGGAATTCGTCATTCTAGAAGCAAGCTCTAAAGGTTTGTATGAAGTATTTTTAACGCATCACAATAATCCAGATTATTTGCATTATGGCAACCGATAAAAACGACAATTCAGAAAAACTAAAAGCGCTTAAACTTACAATGGATAAGCTCGACAAAACCTATGGAAAAGGGGCTGTCATGAGAATGGGCGACTCTCCTGCAGTAGAAGTAGAAATTATTCCTTCCGGATCTATAGCACTCAATGTTGCTTTGGGAATTGGAGGCTACCCGCGAGGTAGAGTAGTTGAGATCTACGGTCCGGAATCTTCAGGTAAAACAACGCTTACGCTGCATGCTATTGCCGAGGTTCAAAAAACAGGTGGAATTGCAGCCTTCATTGATGCAGAACACGCTTTTGATAGAGTATATGCTGAGAAACTAGGAATCAAGACCGAAGATTTAATCATTAGCCAGCCGGATAATGGAGAACAAGCATTGGAAATTACCGACAATCTAATTCGTTCAGGTGCAATCGACCTTATTGTTATAGATTCAGTTGCTGCCTTAACTCCTAAAAGCGAAATAGAAGGCGATATGGGAGACTCAAAAATGGGCTTGCAAGCACGATTGATGAGTCAGGCGCTTAGAAAACTAACAGCCACTATCTCCAAAACCAATTGCTGCTGTATCTTCATTAATCAATTGAGAGAGAAGATAGGCGTTATGTTTGGCAATCCTGAGACTACTACAGGCGGAAATGCCTTGAAATTTTATTCATCTATTCGGATAGATATTCGTAGAATAGGACAGATTAAAGATTCCGATAGTATTATTGGAAACCGCACTAGAGTGAAAGTGGTTAAGAACAAAATGGCGTCACCTTTTCGTCAGGCAGAATTTGACATCATGTACGGAGAAGGAATTTCTCGAGTTGGAGAAGTGATTGATTTAGGCGTTGATCATGAAATTGTAAAGAAAAGCGGTTCTTGGTTTAGTTATGGCGAAACAAGACTCGGTCAAGGAAGGGATTCTGTAAAACAGTTGCTTAAAGACAATCCTGAATTAGCGGAAGAAATAGAAATTAAAATTGTAGCCAAACTTAAGTAAAGACATGATAAAAAATATTTTCGCCTTCATTCTGAGCCTATTATTTGTAGGATGTGTTTCTTCTCCTGAAATTAAAGTTGACGACCAGAATAAAGGCGGAAATGATAGCATTAATCCCTTCGATACTTTAACAACTGACAGAGGCTACTATCCGAGCTCATCTGAGCTGTCATTAGATGAACTCTGCGAATTGGCAGGTAAAAACCTAGTAGAGAAGAATTATGCTTACGCCAAGCATTACCTTCAGATGGCTTCTGAAATTGATAGCATAGATGTTCGAGTACTCGATATGAGTGGGGTACTTCTACTCATGACAAATCGCAGTCAGTCTGCTGATCGTATTTGGAAAAAGTGTGTTGGAAAATATCCAAACGAGCTAGAATGTCGAATACATTTAGCAGAGCTTCAACTTACACTAGCCCGCAATAGAGAAGCCTTGAAACTGGCGAATCAGCTGATTAAAATAGATAAAAATAGGCCAGAAGGATTCTTCCTTAAAGGAATGGCTCTAAGAGCTCTCAATAATGATACTACACAAGCTATACCTTACTTTCAACAAGCAGTAGACTTAAAAAACGACTATGTTGAGGCGCTCGATATGCTCGGTTATATTTTTGCCCAACGAAAAGATAGTTTGGCTCTAGCCTATTACGATAACATACTAAAGTTGGATCCTTCTAGATCGGATATTTATTTTAAGAAAGGTGTGTTTTATATGGATCAACAGGATTGGAATAAAGCAATGGCTTCCTATGAAACCGCTATTAAAATGAATCCGAAAGATGCAGATAGTCATTATAATTTGGGCTATGTCTTGACCGAGTTAAAGCTTTATGATAAAGCAAGAGTCCAATTTGCCAGAGCAATAGAAGCTGCTCCAAGAAATTACAAAGCTCATTACGGAAGAGCCTATACAGCTGAAATGCTCGGAGATGTAACCAATGCAATGGCAGATTACAAAGAAGTGCTGGGTATGCGACCAAATCATACTCCATCAAAAAAGGGACTTCTGAGAATTAATAAATTAATGAAGGCGAAGTAGATCTTCTTAATTTATCAATGAATTCGATCTGGATAGTCTGTAATTATTCCATCCACACCCAATGACAATAAGTGTTTGGCAATTTGCTCATCATTGACTGTCCATGGAATAACTTGTATACCCATAGAATGACATTCATTGATAGTAGCTTGTTCCACGACAGGATAATAAGGACTGTAAATAGTTGGCCTAAAGGATAAACGTTTTAAGTCTTGAGTAAGGCCTTTTGAGTCTTCCACCAAATAAGCTGTTCTTACTTCTGGATATTTAGAATGAAGGTATTCTAAAACTCGAAGATCAAAACTTTGAATTACTAAACGGTCTTTAAGATTGAAATCAACTGCAACTTCCAAGACGGCCTCTACAAATTTAGCAGGCGTTGGATGAAAGGCTTCATCACCCCCTTCAACAGATTTAATTTCTATGGAATAATTAGGGAGCCGCCTTCCTTTATACCGAGAGAAGGCCTCGGAATTTGAAATGACATCTCTTAACTTGGGTTTGTGGATTGCAAAGTGCTTTTGTTCTGGAAAACGCGGATGTACAGCCGAACCACAATCATATTGAAGGATATCTAAATACTTCATCCGGTATAGATTAAAGTTTGACTCCTCCTCAGGATGAATTGGATTTCCATCTATATCAAAACAAATATCCGATGAAAGAAAAGGCTCATGAGATAGAATTACCACCGAATCGGCAGTAACAACTACATCCATTTCGAGCGTTGTTACTCCTAATTCTAATGCCTTCAACATGGCTGGAATTGAGTTCTCCGGCAAAAGGCCTCTGCAGCCCCTATGACCCTGAAGATCATAATCGTATTCTACAATAGTATTGCAAGAACTCAAGAAAATGAACCAGAGGACTGCAATAAAATAGCGCATACTAACTACCCTTTACAGCCTTCGTCATTTTCTCAAGCATATCCCATTCTTCGGGCTTTACTTGATCCAAGAATGCCAATTGTCCAGCATCTTGAAGCCATTCTCCTCCATCTATAGTAATAACTTCACCATTTACATATGCGCTGAAATCTGAAATCATATAAGCAGCCAAATTGGCTAGTTCTTGATGATCTCCAGCACGACGCAGAGGAACTTGTTTAACCACATCTAGTCTTTCTGCCAAATCACCTGGCATTAATCGAGTCCACGCTCCTGTTGTTGGAAAAGGACCCGGAGCAATGGCATTGTGTCGCATTCCGTATTTTGCCCATTCTACTGCCAATGATCTAGTCATAGCTAAAACACCTGCTTTTGCCATGGCAGATGGAACAACAAACGGAGAGCCTGTCCATGCATAGGTGGTAACAATATTTAAGACAACCGTATTCTCCTGTTTCTTCGCAATCCAATGCTTTCCAAAAGCAAGAGTACAGTTCTTTGTCCCTTTTAAAACTATATCAATGATGGCATCGAAAGCATTAGGGGAAAGCCTTTCTGTTGGAGATATAAAATTACCAGCGGCATTATTTAATAAGACATCCACCCTTCCAAAATGGTTTATTGTGTCTTCTAGCATTTTTTCAACTTGTTCGTAATTACGAACATCGCAGACCAAGGGAAGAACTTCACCTCCAGTGCTCGCGCGCATTTCGCTAGCCGTTTTCTCAAGGACATCCAGCTTCCTGCTGGTAATCACCACTTTCGCTCCTAACTTAAGAAAGTACTCCGTCATGGACCTGCCAAGACCTGTTCCTCCGCCAGTAACAACTACTACTTTTTCGGCAAGTGCATCAGGCACCATCATAGGTTGTTTGTATCTCATAAATTTGGCATTTCCATTTAATGTCAAATCTAATCAAAGCAGAATGGTTAAAAGCTATAATCTTGCACTTTACTTCGCGGCTGTCATATCTATTTCTAGTTGCGAAAACAAACCCCATCAATCTCAAACATCTATGCAAGCTCCCATTGCTCTGAAAAAGAACAAAGTTCACGAAATACATGGCGACAAGCGTCAGGATCCCTATTTCTGGATGAACGATCGAGAAAATATAGAAGTAATTGATTATCTGAATGATGAGAATGCTTACAGAGCTTTTGTGATGAAGGAAACTGAGCCACTTCAAGAAAAACTATTTCAAGAGTTAAAGGGACGGATTAAGGAAGATGATCTTTCTGTGCCCTACCTTTTAGACGGATACTATTATTACTCGCGTTTCGAGAAAGGGAGTGAGCATCCCATTTTTTGCAGAAAGACGGGGAGCCTAGAAGCTTTGGAAGATATCATCCTAAATGTGAACGAATTAGCTAAAGAACATAGCTTTTATCAAGTAGGTGGATTGAGTGTTCGCTCCGATAAATCTATGATTGCCTTCAGTGAAGACACGTTAAGTAGAAGAATTTATACCATCCGATTTAAAGATCTAAATACGGGAGTCATTTTAGAGGAGTTTATTCCAAATACAACGGGTTCCTTCACTTGGGGAAATGACAATAAAACGGGATTTTATTGTGTGCAGGACGAAGCACTTAGATCTTATAAAATATTCCGTCACACTTTAGGCACCTCCTTCAAGGAAGACGTTGAAGTATATCACGAAAAGGATGAAACTTTTTCAACCTATGTTTATAAGACAAAATCGAAGAAATTTATTGTGATCGGCAGCAGTAGCACGCTTGCCGATGAATACCGTGTTTTTTCTGCTGACAATCCCAGTGAAGAGCCTATTCTTTTCTCACCCCGTACGCGTGGATTGGAATATCAGATAGCCCACTTTAAGGATGAATGGTTTGTAAGGACGAATAAGGATGAATCCACAAACTTTAAATTAATGCGCTGTAAAGAAGGAGCTACGCATTACGATAAGTGGGTAGATTTAATTGCTCATCGTGCAGATGTTCTTTTCGAAGACTTTCAAATTTTCTCTAAATACTTGGTCATTGACGAACGCTCAAATGGACTTACCCGAATTCGAATCATGCCTTGGGAAGGAAAGGAGCACTATATACAGTTTGATGAGGAAACCTATACGGCATCGATAGGAATGAATCCCGAATTTAATACTGACAAACTTAGGTTCAGCTATTCCTCTCTCATTCAGCCAAATAGCGTTGTCGATTACGAAATGGAATCAAAAAGAAAAACAATTTTAAAAGAACAGGAGATTGTTGGTGGTTACAATAAAGAGGAATATGTAACTGAGCGTATTTGGGCTGATTCGCATGATGGTGTAAAGGTTCCTATTTCATTGGTCTATCGAAAGTCTACTTTTAAAAAGGAGGGTACAAATCCACTTCTTCTTTATGGTTACGGCAGTTATGGAGCAACCATAGACGCACAATTTAGCTCTACGCGATTAAGCCTATTAGATAGGGGGTTTGTATTTGCTATTGCGCATATTCGAGGAGGACAATACCTTGGAAGACAATGGTACGAAGACGGGAAATTGCTTAAGAAGCAAAATACCTTCTCCGATTTTATTGCTGCCGCCAAACATCTTCAAGACCAAAAATACACCTCACGAGATCGTTGTTTTGCAGAAGGAGGAAGCGCTGGTGGACTTCTCATAGGTGCTGTAGTAAATCAATCGCCCCAACTTTTTAAAGGAGTAATCGCTGCCGTGCCCTTTGTAGACGTAATGACCACCATGTTAGATGAGAGCATTCCACTAACTACAATGGAATACGATGAATGGGGAAATCCAAACGATAAAGAATACTACGATTATATGTTAAAATATAGTCCTTATGACAATGTTAAAGCTCAATTCTATCCGGCCATGCTGGTAACTACGGGCTTACACGATAGTCAAGTTCAATATTGGGAGCCCGCCAAATGGGTAGCCCGGTTGAGGGAAATTAAAAAAGACAATAACCCTTTGCTACTTCATTGCAATATGTCTACAGGGCATAGTGGAGCGAGTGGTCGATTTGAATCGCTAAAGGAAATGGCAATGGAATATGCCTTCCTATTCGATTTAATGGGAATTAAAGAATAGCAATAAGACTTTATTCCAGTAAGTGGCTAAGATGGGAAACCATCTTAGCGCTTGCTCCTTTATTTGATTGAATAAAGGATTTGCAAATGTTACGACAGTTATTGCGGCTTTCTGAGGAGGATAGAAGATGCCTCATTTCCACTTCCAATTCGATGTAGCTATTAATTTCAAAAGCAGCGCCTCTTTCTATCAAAGCACCTCCTTCTGGAAAGGCTTTATGGTTTGGCCCAAAAAACAGAGGGCAACCGAAGGCTGCCGGTTCTAAAAGTGAATGCACTCCATCGCCATAACCACCACCAATGAAAGCGAAATCGGCATACGCATACACCCTAGAAAGCATTCCAATAGTATCGAGTATTAAAACATTCGATTGAAAAGTTTTCTCTCCCCGTTTAGAGTATGTATGGCTCGAAAGCTCGCCAAGTCGGGACTTTAGTCTTTCAATGTTGGACTTAGAAATATCATGAGGTGCCAAAATGTAACATAGTTCAGGAAAAGTTTTCAATACGCTCAGCATTCGATCTTCATCCTCTTCCCACGGTGATCCAGCCACAAAAAGCAATCGATCTCCTTTGAACTCTTTGATCCAAGGCAAAGGATCTTTGTCCTGAGCCAATTGCAAAACACGATCAATTCTTCCGTCTCCAGCTAAAATGGCATTTGAAAATCCATTCTTCTCCATTATTCTGAGAGAAGCTTCATCCTGAATAAGCACGCAATTTGCCTTTAGAAGATGATTCTTTGCCCATTTCCCATACCATTTGAAAATCCATGATGTATCTCTGAAGTGGACTGAAACAAACGCAAACGGAATTGATCTTTTATGCAAGACATCCATTAGGTTAAACCAAAACTCATATCGAATAAAAACAAATAGATCGGGATTCAAATCCGAAAGAAAATGCTTCATTTCAGACTTCCTATCAATGGGTAAATACGTTTTATAATCTGCCCCAGATAAGTCGTTGGCCTCTTCATAACCCGAAGGAGAAAAGAAGCTTACAACAATCTTCCAATCAGGGAACCTGCGTTTCCATTCTTCTATAATTCCTCTGCCTTGTTCAAATTCGCCCAATGAAGCGGCATGAATTACCAGCAGTCTTCCCGCATTATTTTTCCTCCAAAATAGTAGCTCTTCGTGTAACTTCTCTCTTCCTTTCAACCATTTTTTGGCTTTTTCATTTCTAAAAGAAACCAGACGAATGGCAGCTAAATAGCATTCTATTGCAAAAGAATACACTGACCGCATTAACGGTAAAAATAGGTTTGTGCTTGTGCGTCGTAAATCGGAATAAACCAAATGAATTTCAATCCATATAGGTAGTCCGATTGAATGCCTTGGCTTACTACTCCAGAATCATAATTCACTCCGCGATAATTCTCGGTAAATCCTTGCATAAAGTCAAAGCCAAAAAGAAAGTTGAGTCTTTTCCGGTTTCCAGCATGCATATAGCCGATAAATTGCCGAGTTAGAAGACCTCCGCTTAAACGATCGTATCCTTTGGTATACTCATCTAATAATTGAGGCAAGTTTTGACCGGCATTCTCAATGCGAATTTTATGTTGGATGTAACCCGCTCCCACTAATATTACTAATCCAGAATTAGGATTATGACCAAATTGATTGAAAATTTTTCCGCCTGACGCCAGAACAGTAAATCCTCTTTCGAAAAACTTATAGTCGGCATAATTGCCATTTAAATCAATAAGTTGTCCTGTTGAAGTCGCAATTCCTTCAACAATTTCATCCGCAATTTTAATATTGTCTCCAAAGAAATAGCTTCCTCCCAGACCAAACATCCAGTTCGATCTTGTTTTGTACCAAGTATCAAATCCGAGTTCAATACTAGTGCCAAATTTATCTGCTAAGTCCCCCCCTGGCAGATGTATTCCTGCACCAAATCCAAGTAAAAACCCTTGAGTAAGTGAATCTCTAACATTTATTTGGGCAAAGCCTTGTGGAGAAATAAGGATCCCAAAACAAAAGAAAAGGAAACCTTTTTTCATGAATCGTAATTAATCTGTTTACAAAGATATCCTAATCTTTAGCTGAGCAAAGGTGAATAACTATATTTGACACATATTAAATTCATCACATGCGCGAGCTTAGAATGGTTGATTTAGCCACTCAATATAAAGCAATCAAAACGGAAGTAGACACTGCTATCAATGAGGTGGTCTCAAATACTGCGTTTATCAATGGTCCTGCAGTCAAAAACTTCCAAAAAGACTTAGAAGAGTATCTTGATGTAGAACACGTTATTCCCTGTGCAAATGGGACAGATGCACTGCAAATTGCAATGATGGCACTTGGTTTACAGCCCGGAGATGAAGTAATAACAGCAAGCTTTACCTATGTAGCTACTGCTGAGGTAATTGCACTCCTACAGCTAAAACCAATTCTTGTAGATGTTGATCCTGATACCTTCATGATTAATATTGATCAAGTGAAATCAGCAATTGGTCCAAGGACCAAAGCTATTGTTCCAGTGCACCTTTTTGGTCAATCTGCTCCGATGCAGGAATTAATGGAAATTGCCAAAGAACACAATCTATTTGTTATTGAGGACACTGCACAGGCAATAGGATCTGATTATACTTTTTCAGATGGTTCTAAAATGAAATCGGGAACAATAGGCCATATTGGTGCCACTTCTTTTTTTCCATCTAAAAATTTGGGTTGTTTTGGCGATGGAGGAGCCATCTTTACAAGAGATGAAACCTTGGCTAAAAAGATTCGAATGATTGCAAATCATGGCCAGAGCGTTCAATATTACCACGACGAAATTGGTGTGAATAGCAGATTGGATAGCATACAGGCTGCTGTATTGGGCGTAAAGCTTAAAAAGCTAGACGATTATTCAAATGCCAGACAAAATGCGGCTCAATTTTATGATGACGCATTTAAAGACATTCCTGAAATACAAATACCCAGTCGGGTTTCGAACTCCACGCATGTTTTCCATCAGTACACCCTTCGATTGAAAGGATTAAATAGAGACCTTTTAGTAAGTACAATGAAGGCAAAAGGACTTCCTGTTATGGTTTACTATCCAGTGCCTCTGCATGAGCAAAAAGCCTATCAACAAGAAGGATATTATCCTGTAACTGAAATGCTGTGTAAAGAAGTATTCTCATTACCCATGCATACTGAATTAGATGACGAGCAACTTCGTTTTATTACAAAGACAGTTCACGAAACAATAACAGAATTAAGTAAATAAAAATGAAAATAGTAGTAGTAGGGACAGGTTATGTGGGATTGGTAACCGGAGCATGCCTTGCAGATGTAGGATTAGAAGTGGTCTGTGTAGATATTGATGTTAAAAAGATTGAAAATTTAAAAAAAGGAATTCTCCCTATTTATGAGCCCGGCTTAGAAGACATAGTTGAGCGTAATTTTAGGAAGGAACGCCTTCAATTCACCACAGATTTATCAACAGCGATAAAAGGAGCAGACGTAGCTTTCATTGCAGTAGGGACACCCCCAGGAGAAAACGGCTCTGCAGATCTCAAATATGTTTTGGCCGTTGCTAGAGAAATTGGCGAAAACATTAATGACTATGGTGTAATTGTAACAAAAAGTACAGTGCCTGTAGGAACAGCAAATAGAGTGACTGCTGCTATTGCAGAGGCCCAAGCAAAAAGAGGTGTAAGCATACCTTTTGATGTTGCGTCGAATCCGGAATTCTTAAAAGAAGGAGCCGCAATAGACGATTTCATGAGGCCAGACAGAATTGTTGTCGGAGTGAGTAGCGAAAGAGGAAGGGAACTTATGGCGAATCTCTACAAGCCATTTACCTTAAATGGGCATCCTGTAATCTTTATGGATATTCCATCTGCTGAAATGACAAAATATGCTGCTAATGCAATGCTTGCAACCAAGATATCATTCATGAATGATATCGCAAATCTTTGCGAGATTATGGGAGCAGACGTGAATATGGTACGAAAGGGAATTGGTTCTGATCCAAGAATTGGAAACAAATTCATCTATCCAGGAATTGGCTACGGAGGCTCTTGTTTCCCTAAAGATGTTAAGGCTCTGATTAAAACGGCTGCGGAGAATAAGTATACTATGCGTATTCTCGAAGCCGTTGAAGAAGTAAATGAGTCTCAAAAATCAGTACTATTCAATAAGGTCAAAAAACACTTCAATAACAATCTGAAAGGAAAAACACTCTCCATCTGGGGATTGTCCTTCAAGCCACAGACAGATGATATGAGAGAAGCTCCGTCTGTTGTTATTATTAATAAACTTTTAGCTGAGGGGGTCAAGATCAAAGCCTACGATCCCGTAGCAATGAACGAAGCAAAGCATCAATTGGGCGATTCCATTACCTATTGTAAGGATGAGTACGAAAGTCTTGTTGACAGTCATGGTATTCTGCTAATTACAGAATGGACAGAATTCCGAGTGCCAAATTGGAAGGTGGTATCTAAGCTTTTAGAAGAAAAAGTGGTTTTCGATGGTAGAAATATTTATGATGGTAAGGAATTAGAGGCTGAGGGATTTGCGTATTATGGAATTGGAATTTCTAAACTATGAAAAGAATACTTATAACAGGTGCAGCTGGATTTCTTGGTTCTCACCTTTGCGATAGGTATCTGAAAGAAGGCTATCACGTTTTAGGAATGGACAATTTAATAACTGGAGACCTTCGGAATATTGAACACCTTTTTAAAAATGAATTCTTCGAGTTTTACCATCATGATGTAACGAAATTCGTTCACGTTCCAGGAGAATTAGATTATATCCTTCATTTCGCATCCCCTGCAAGTCCAATTGATTATCTGAAAATTCCAATTCAGACCTTAAAAGTTGGCGCCATGGGTACGCACAATCTCTTAGGATTGGCCCTGTCAAAAAAAGCTCGAATCCTTGTGGCCAGTACTTCTGAAGTTTATGGAGACCCAATGGTCCATCCACAGACGGAGGAGTATTGGGGAAATGTAAATCCTGTTGGACCTCGTGGTGTCTATGACGAGGCGAAGCGCTATCAAGAGGCCATAACCATGGCATACCATACGTTTCATGGTCTAGAAACACGAATTATCCGCATTTTCAACACATACGGTCCAAGAATGCGCCTAAATGACGGACGGGTTTTACCCGCCTTCATCGGGCAAGCTCTTCGCGGTGAAGATCTAACCGTTTTTGGGGATGGCTCTCAAACGCGTTCTTTCTGCTATGTCGATGATTTAGTGGAAGGGATTTATCGCTTGCTCCTAAGTGATTATCCGCACCCAGTTAATATTGGTAATCCTGATGAAATTACTATTCTTCAGTTTGGTGAAGAGATAATTAAACTTACTGGCACAGATCAGAAATTAGTTTTCAAGCCTCTTCCAAAAGACGATCCTACCCAACGTCAACCGAATATTACGAAGGCCCAAAATATACTCGATTGGGAACCAAAGGTGTCTAGAGCCGAAGGACTTAAAATAACCTATGACTATTTCAGGAGTCTACCGGAAGAAACACTTTACCAAGTAGAACACAAAGACTTTGATGCGTTTACGCGAAAACGCTAATAATTATGACAAAAAAGAAAATCCTATTAACGGGTGGACTGGGATTTATTGGTTCTCATACCGCTGTAGAACTTATAAACAAAGGGTTTGAAGTTATAATTGTAGACAACTTAAGCAATACGACTATTGAACCTTTAGACGGAATTGAGAGTATTACTTCTTGTCGCCCGATCTTCGAGCAAGTTGATCTGAGTAAATACGACCAAGTTCAGTCTCTCTTTGAAAAGCATACGTCTTTCGATGGAATTATTCACTTTGCAGCATTTAAAGCAGTTGGAGAAAGTTATAATTCTCCATTAAAATATTACCTCAATAATCTTACATCCTTAAGTCTATTATTGGAAAAGTGCATAGAACTAGATATCAATAACTTAATATTCAGCTCATCATGTACCGTGTATGGAGAGGCAGATGTCCTACCCATTAATGAAAAAAGCTCCATTAAGCCCGCACTTTCACCCTACGGAAATACAAAGCAAATTGGCGAGGAGATTATTCTCGATACTCTTCGAGTTAATCCCAGTCTAAAAACCATTGCGCTCCGTTATTTTAATCCAATAGGGGCACACCCCTCAGGGAAAATAGGCGAACTTCCATTAGGCACACCCCTTAACCTTGTTCCTTATGTAACGCAAACGGCCGCAGGTGTTCGCTCGCAACTGCAAGTGTATGGAAACGACTATGACACACCAGATGGAACCAATGTACGAGACTACATTCATGTAGTCGATGTGGCAAAGGCACATGTTACCGCATTGAATCGACTTCTTAATTCCAAAAATACAGATGCGTTTGAAGTATTCAACTTGGGTACTGGAACTGGCTCCTCCGTTTTAGAAGTCATTGAAAGTTTTGAAAGGGTATCTCATTCAAAACTCAATTATAAAATTGTTGATCGTAGGAAAGGAGATGTCACCGCGGCATATGCAGATACAACGAAGGCAAATACAGTTTTAGGTTGGAAGGCAGAATTTACTTTAGATGATGCCATGCGAGATGCTTGGCAATGGGAAAAAAAAATTAGAAATATTTCGAAATGAGAAAGAGGATATTAATTACTGGTGGAGCTGGTTTTATTGGCTCACACCTTGTAAGATTGTTCGTTACTAAATATCCGAACTATGATATAGTCAATCTCGATTCACTTACTTATGCAGGCAATCTGGGTAATATCAAGGATATCTCAGAGGCTTCAAATTATTCATTTGCACGTATAGATATAGCAGATGCATCGGCAATTAACTCTTTTTTTAAAGAGCATGAGTTTGATGGAATTATTCATTTGGCTGCAGAAAGCCATGTTGATCGTTCCATTGAAAACCCTATGGAATTTGTTCTAACCAATGTAATTGGCACTGTAAATCTCCTCAATGCAGCTCGAGAACAATGGAAAGGGAAAATGGAGGGAAAGCGTTTCTATCATATTTCAACAGATGAAGTTTACGGCTCCTTAGGGAGGGAAGGATTCTTCCTTGAAACCACGGCATACGACCCTAACAGTCCCTACTCTGCTTCCAAAGCCAGTTCTGATCACTTTGTTCGTTCCTATGGCGAAACCTATGGTTTACCCTATGTAGTCACGAATTGCTCAAATAATTATGGCCCAAATCAGTTTCCAGAAAAGCTTATTCCCCTTTTTATTAATAACATTCGAAACAATAATTCTTTGCCTGTTTATGGCGATGGAATGTACACTAGAGATTGGCTCTACGTTTTAGACCACGTTCTTGCTATTGACCTTGTTTATCACAAGGGCACAAATGCAGAAACCTATAATATTGGAGGATTCAACGAGTGGACCAATATTGATTTGATTCGTCTTCTTTGCGAAATAATGGATGACAAGCTTGGAAGGGAGAAAGGCGCTTCTGAGAAGCTAATCACTTATGTTAAGGACAGACCTGGTCATGACCGCAGGTATGCCATTGATGCAAATAAAATCAATAAAGAACTTGGTTGGAAGCCTACTGTAACTTTCCAAGAAGGATTGGCAGCCACTGTAAGCTGGTACCTCGAAAACGAACAATGGTTAAATACTATAACCTCAGGAGACTATCAAAAGTATTATGATAGTATGTACGCTGGAAGAACGAAATAGATCTTTTCTCTATTTCACTATTGCGATCATTAATCCATCGCGAATAGGGTAGAGAACATTTTCAACTCGACTGTCTTCCTGCACCTTCCTATTGTAATTGTGAAGGGCTAATGTCTCCTTATCCATCTTGTCTTCTGGACTTAAAATCTTTCCACTCCAGAGAACGTTATCGGCAATGATTAATCCCCCTTTATTCATCTTGTTAATAACCAAGTCGAAGTAGTTGGAATAGTTCTCTTTATCAGCATCGATAAACACCAAATCCCAAGATTCTTTGAGTTCTTCGATTTTCTCCACTGCATTTCCAATGTGGAGATTGAGCTTATCGCTATATTCTGACTTACTGAAGTAACGACGAATCATACTTTCCAATTCTTCATTAATATCAATGGTATGAAGTACTCCATCCTCTAAAAGGCCTTCAGCCATACACAAAGCTGAATAGCCTGTATATGTTCCTATTTCTAATATCCTTGTAGGTTTTGCCATTTTACTCAGGCTACTCAACATCCTTCCTTGAATATGGCCCGAGAGCATTCTTGGCATAATTACCTTCGACCATGTCTCTCGATTCAGCTCTGCTAAAAGAGCGGGCTCTTCTGAAGTAAATTGTTCAGCATAGACATTAATACTAGGATCTGGAAATTCCATGATAATTCTTTAGTTTGATTCTGTACTGTCGCCTGAAAGCAGAATTTCAGACAAATCTTTTTCGAGAAATACTTCATTGCAAACGTCCAAAATATCAGACGAAGTAATTGCAGATATTCTTCGCATGGTTAACTCTAGCGGCTCTATTTCATCAAAATTCAACCACATTCTGGCCGCTCCACTAACTGCCGAGCCTGGACTATCCTGACCAATTGCAATTTGTCCTTGAAGTTGTTTCTTCGCCTTACTTAATTGAATACTTCCAAGTGCATGATTGCGCATTTCTTTCAGCTCTTTGTGAACCTTAGACACAACCAATTCTAACTGGTTTGGATCTGTACTTAAGTAAATACCCCAACTTCCTGAATCAGTATACGGAGTATAGAAAGACTCTAAATGATAGGTAAGACCATATTTTTCGCGAATTCGCAGATTTAAACGCGTATTCATTCCAGGTCCTCCCAAGATATTATTTGCCAATAATAAGGCCAGCATTTTATCATCTCTTATGCCATATGCCCTATTGCCCAATACAAGATGCGATTGAATATGTGGAGTTGACAATCGTACTTTATTCGGCGTATAGAGTCCTACCCCTTCTCTCACATTACTGAAACTTCTCTTGTCTAAATCCTTTAAAATCGCATCCCATATTCGAACTACTCTATCAAAAGAAATAGATCCTGAAATTCCAATTACTGCATTGGACGGGATATAATTGTTCTTATAAAACTGCAGTGTTGACTGCTTATTAAAAGATCTCAGATGTGCTTCTGTGCCAAGAATATTATTTCCCAATGGATGCCCTGAAAAAACATATTCATCGAATAGATCAAAAACATGATCGGATGGACTATCCCGGTAAGCCTTAATTTCATCCTTAATAACATCCACTTCTTTGGCAATCTCTTTCTCTGGAAAAATAGATTGAAAACCAATATCAGCTAACAACTCAGCTGCTCTTTTGAAGTCTGTGCGAAGTACAGACGCATAAAGAGTTGTCTCTTCTTTTCCCGTGTATGCATTTAGATCGCCTCCAACATCATCTAGACGACTTAAAATATGAAATGTCTTTCTTTTTTTAGTCCCTTTAAACAAACAATGCTCTACAAAATGAGCCATACCTTGTTCTTCATCTGACTCATCTCTTGAGCCAACTTTAAATATAAGCGCTTGGTTCACAACAGGACTATATGTCCTTTTATGCAGCAGCTTCATTCCATTTGGGAATATATGTTGTTGAAATTCCATGGTTCCTATTTGACTGTTAAATCAATTTTTTTTGAAGTTTTTGAATTTCTTTTTCCAGTCGCTCCCATTCCAGCATATGTTCTCCGAGCAATTTTTTCTGAGCTTCATATCGATCATAAAATCCCTCCTTTGTACTCAATATTTTAAACTGAGATGGATCTTCGAGTTTTTTATTCCATTCGGCAAGCGATTCTTCTTCAAGCTCCACTTTTTCCATTGTAGTTTCTAGCTTTCTATCGAATTGCTTCAGCTCCTTTTCCCACTGCTTTTTCTGTCTGACATCAACCCCCTCCTTTTTAGACACAAGTGATTTATCCGACTTCTCCTTCTTCTCAACTTTTCTCTGCTCAATCTCCCTGAAATGACCCACCTGCCTTTGCTCCAAGAAATATCGGATATCGCCTAAATATTCTTTCACCTTTCCATCTCGGAATTCATAGGTTTTATCAGTTAAACCTTCTAAAAAATCTCTGTCGTGGCTCACGACAATAAGAGTGCCTTCGAACTTCTGTAGAGATTGTTTCAAGACATCTTTCGCCTGCATATCTAAATGATTGGTAGGCTCGTCCATTATTAACAGATTAATCGGCTGTAATAATAATTTGCAGAGTGCTAGTCGCCCTTTTTCACCACCAGATAAGACTTTTACTTTTTTCTCTACATCGTCTCCAGAAAACATAAAGGAGCCGAGTAAATCTCTCGATCTAGGACGAAGTTCTTCAGGAGCAGCATCTTCTATTGTCTCGAGTAAAGTAATATTCCCATCTAATGTATCTGCCTGATTTTGGGCATAATATCCCATTAATACATTATGACCTAAATTAACAACCCCCTCAAATGGAAGAGTTCCTGCAATCACCTTAACAAGGGTTGACTTTCCCTGTCCATTTTGTCCAACAAAGGCAATCCTTTGATCTCTTTCTATATCCATCGATACATTGGAAAGGACAATGTTATCTCCAAAAGCTTTGCCTACTTTATGGCATTCTAACGCAACTTTGCCTGATTTTTGCGCAGGAGCAAATTTGAATTTCATTCGCTTTTTATCCTCCTCATCCACCTCAATTACATCCATCTTATCGAGCTTCTTAATTAAGCTCTGAGCAAAGGAAGCTTTAGATGCCTTATATCTAAATTTCTCAATTAGTTGGGAGGTTTGTTTAATCTCCTTCTCTTGATTTTTCTTAGCAGAAATCTGTGTTTCTCTTTGTTCTTGACGAAGAGCAATATATTTAGAATACGATACTGGGAAGTCATAGGCATTTCCTGCAAATAACTCAACCGTTCTATTGGTTACTGCGTCTAGAAATGTTCTGTCATGACTGACCATAACGATACCACCTGGATAATCCTTTAAAAAATTTTCCAACCACATTATGGACTCAATGTCTAAATGGTTAGTGGGCTCATCTAGCAACAGCAAATCATTCTTTTGAAGCAGTAATTTTGCCAGCTCTATCCTCATCCTCCAACCTCCTGAAAAAGAGGATGTATGTTTTTCAAAAACATTTGGATTAAATCCTAGACCAAGTAATATCTTTTCTATATCTGCTCTGAAAGTATATCCACCTATAATTCCGTATCGATCGTTGCAATCATTCAATTGCTGAATCAATTCTAGGTAATAATCACTTTCGTAATCGGTACGTATAGTTAATTCATGATTTACTTGATCGAGTTTATCTTCTAATGCAACAATTTCAGGTAGGCTCTTTTCCATTTCTACCATTAAGCTATACTTATCCTCTAAGTCCAATTCCTGAGGTAAATACCCAATGGTACAGTCTCCTGAAACCGCCACTTTTCCACCATCGGTTTTACAGACACCAGCTAGCACCTTGAGTAAGGTGGACTTGCCTGCACCATTTCTTCCAACCAGACCAATTCTATCTGCCTTTGTAATTAGGAAACCTATTTTATCAAAAAGGACACGGTCGGAAAACTCAACCGTTATTTTATTCAGTGATACCATTGTGACAAAGGTAACATAGCCTATGCTCGTCCATCGTACCTTTGTTGCATGATTAAAAAAGGGGATAAATTATACAGCATTTTAAGGATGCGCTGTCCTAGATGCCATGAAAAACCATTGTTTAAAACACGTTCTGCATACTCTTGGGTAAATATGGCCACTATGCCAACAGCATGTAGTAATTGCAATCAAAAATACGAGCTGGAGCCATCGTTCTACTTTGGTGCGATGTACGTAAGTTATGGCTTCACTGTGGGCATTTTCATTGCCGTATTTCTAATCACGAAATTCTTTCTTGATTGGGGAATATGGAGTACCGTAGTCAGCCTCGCAATTGTTCTTATAATCCTTGGGCCCTATCTGTTAAGACTTTCCAGAAGTACCTATATTAACCTGTTTGTTCAATATGATCCGAGTTTTGCAGAAAAACGAGACGGCGATATATCGTGAGCAAGTGGACTAGCCTTGAATATATTATTGAGTAATTCAAGCGAAAGAAGAGGTGCCATTAAAACTGCCCTACTTCCCATGCCATTTAATACACTTAGATTGGAGTGTCCAGTCACTCTGCCAACCAGCGGTCGTCTGTCTATTGTCGTTGGTCGAACAGCGGCCATATGCCTAATAACGGTATAACTGCCTTTCCACATTTTATCTAGTTCAGAAACTAAAAATTCCAGCCCTTCTTTCGAGGGTAGATCGTCCAATTCATTCCATGAATAGGTCGATCCAATTTTATACAATCCATTGCCTAATGGAAGAACAAAAACACCTCCATGAAGTATGCCATCCTCAAGTGGAAAGGCATTGGATTTTATGATGAGCACCTCTCCTTTTGCGGGATTAAATCCAGATTCATCTATTCCAAAGGCCTTCCAATCTTTTTTCCAGCCCTGACATAAAATCGTTTCAACTTTATCTTTCAAATCAATTTTTTGCCACAAACGATTAGAAATAGTCAGATCTTCTGATGATATTCCTTCAACAGCAGTAAGAAATGCCGGTGAATCCAACCAACTCACGGATTTCAATTCACCTAGCGTTTTATCTAAAAGTGCGTGTCTACAAATTGACCCCAAATACTTATTACCCAATGTAGATTCGGCCTTTACATGCCAATCATTTATTTCCCCATCGGATTGAAGAATATGAAATAATTTAATGCGCTTATGGAGATTCTGCTTAAAGCTAAGATTCAAATCGGAGTAAAATTCTTCCGCTGTAGTCATATACTCCTCTGAGCGCAAGATTAAACGCAATCTTTTCAAGACCATTGGGTTAATAATCCCCGCCGCAACTAAACTAGAAGTTGGCTCACCCGATTTCCACCAATCAACTGCATAGCCCTCACTCAAGGCTTGAACCACCAGTATACTCGCGCTTAATCCACCACCTACAATTCTTATTCTCTGCATATATCCAATAAAAAAGGCCACACATGGTGGCCTTAAGTAGTTTTATGAAAATTTAGAATTCCCACATATCGTGCTCCATATTTCGAAGATTCTCACGAATTGTTTGAGCCTCTAAGAGTTGACTAAGCGCATCATTCCTTTTATAATCAGCAATGGTTCTGTCAAACACATTTTCCTCCTTATAAATAACACTATTGAACTGTCTCAAGTGAAATACTTCATCAAATGTTAGACGCTTCGCATCGTTATTCCTGTTAAATGCAGTATGTGTATGCAAAGCATATCGAGCATCTGGGAACCATACCCAAAACAATGGATAGGAATTCGCAGGATTCTTTGGGTCCTGAACAAAAGGAGCGATTCCTATTATTCTATTCTTCATTTCACCTCTTTGCTTATCGAAAAACCAATCTGACTTTATCAAATAGGCAGTCACATTGTTGGCACGCACACGAATAGTATCTAAGAAAAAGGTGCTTGGATCTTCTCTTCTAACCGGAAGATCAGGATCAATAGCTATAGTGTCAAGATTGGAAACAAGCTGTTCCAAACCCTCGGGTGTTAGAGGAATTGTAAAGCGATCATCTTTGAAAACTTCCAAAATCGTACCCTCGGAAACAATACCATCCACAAGTACATCAAAGAGTGGCTTCCTATCTACTACCGCCTTCAGTGGATAGTATAAATGATGATTCACTTTCTCTTTGAGCTCTATTCTCTCCCAATGCCTCGTTGACCAGACCATATCTGCCTGTCTTAAAAAGGGATAGGCGATAACTCTATTATGGTATTGAAACTTAGTGGGTTCAGGAATTACTCCATCATCATCTGGTGTAAGGATCTGAGCATTGCCCATAAATCCCAACATCATAAACGACAGGAAAAAAGAAAGGAAATATCTCAGATTTTTCATTGCTAATTAGTTGTTTACGTCAATAGAAAAGCCAGCCGCCTTTACTCTAAGACCTTTTGGTCCAGAAGCTTTAATGTTTCTAAACACTATAGTGGCGCCGTTCTTTGTTTTCTCAATCAAAGCCTTTGCACCCGCATTTAAGCGGTTGCCACTAATTTTCTCAGGTGGAAACCCTGGAATTACAATCTCGAAGGAAGTAACATTCAAAGCCAAGTCAAATGCGAAATCTGGCAATCTAGCATCAACACTTGCATTCTTTATAAAACCAGCCGAACGCAAAACCTCTTTTTGTCCTTGCAACGAACCCTCTGCTGAAGGTACTGACTTCACTCTGAAAGTCTTTTTTCCCATTTGCTTTACCGTACCGTCTTCACTTTCAACCGATACATTTATACTTATCTCTTTGCCATTTACGTTCGATACATCTGCCATGTATTGACCGGCCGACACAAGTCTAACACCAGTGCCTGTTACACGCACCTTAGATGGATCATAGCCTGGAACGCCAATTTCAAGTGGGTTATCGACATTGCGATAAAGAACATTCATTTTAGTTGGAGAAATAACTGCCGTAGGAGGCGAAACATTATACAAACCCTCAACAGGATATTCAACCATTCCACCATTCTGTTTTAGGCGAATCGTACCCGCCCATTTCTGCTCGCCCACGACATTTGCAGGAAGCTTGAATGTACCCTTTCCCTCCACTATCGCAGAGGCTTCAAGTGCTTGACCATTGATCAATATTTCTGGCTTCTGGGTTTTATCATACGCAGCAAGGAAAACTTCAGCTTCATACTCATCTCCCTGAGTCACAAATCTACTTGTTGGTATTGATACTGCAATTACGTCAGTAAATTTTAAATCTGATTTACCAATGTTCTTTTGAAGTTCTCCAATTACGTCCGATTCTGAGTTTCGGATTCTTGCCTGGTAATCTGTTAAAAAAGCCAAGACTGCAGCAAGAGGATAGTGCTCAAAGGTTGCGTTCTCCCAGCTTACTTGCTTACCTTCCATAGAAATATCATCTGTATTAAATGAGGTCTCTATTGACGCAGCGATTATTGGATTATCCTTAACATTCTGCTTTAAGGCTTCTTTATGAATTTCAATTTTCGTGCGCAATTCTTTTCCTCTGCCTTCTACGAGCATATAGGTTGCTGCCTTCTCACGGTTATCTAATCCTTTCGGAATCATTTGGCCTGCTTTCTCAACCATGCCACCTGTCAACCCTATCAGATCTTCTTTTATAGTTTCGAACTCAGAATATAAGTCATCCGACATTGTTCCTACTGCCAAGGCTTTATCTCTCCATGGACCCGCTTTTACTAGATTCTCGGCGGCGGCGGCATTAAATTGGGCATATACCTCGTCATTCTTTGCTTTAACAATATCTGCACTCTTATCTAGTCCAACTTCTAGTTTAACCAGAGCGTCTAGGATGTCTTTGGAAATGTTCAACGCCAAAAGCGCTGTCAAAACCAAATACATCATATTTATCATTTTCTGTCTTGGGGACAGATTTCCTCCTGCCATTCTTTCTTTCTTTTGGCTTTTTTATTCTATTCTCTTTCTAACGATTCTATTTCTTACCGCCGTTCATTGCACCAAGCATACCACCATAAACTGAGTTCAGATTTTTCATATTATCTATTAACCCAGTAACTTCTGTGTTCAATTTGCTTGACTCTTGAACGCTGCCTTGAAGATTTTCCATCAATGCATTTTGCAGCTCAACATGCCCTGCTGAAGATTCTAATTGAACAGCATAAAGCGCATTCAATGACTCCATATTCTTAGAAGCCAAACCTAACTGTTGACTGTAATCTTTTGTAGCTGTGGCAGCCGAGGCAGTTTCATTCAATTGAAGAGCTGTATCGCCAAACTTTCTCAAGCCCATACCCAAGCTTTCAATTAAGTCCTTATCTACTTTCGCCTCCTCAAGCATATTGTCTAATTCCTGAGTAACTGTTAAGCTGTTATTCGCTTTGTTTCTAGATGAACCTTCCGTTAGACCATCAATGTCTTCCATACCGGCTAATTCTGGATAAACCAAAGTCCAGTCCACCTCTTGATGCGGTTTTTCAAAGGCAGAAAAGAAGAAAATAACTGCTTCCGTAGTCAAACCAACTACCAACATAAAATCTGCACCAGGTAGGTGTAAAATCTTGAACATCGCTCCAAGAATTACAACTGATGCTCCCCATCCATAGAGCTTTGCCATGAAATTTTTAAAGCGCTTTCCATTTACATCGATAAATGCCATAAGTATTTGGTATTTGGTTGTTAGGTGTTTCTGTTTACTTAAAAATCCTTTGCGTCTCTACCCAAGAAGTCTTGAATAGTTCTAAATCCTACATAGCTTTTGCCTGTATCTTGATATTCAAAATCACGTGTACTCACTTGCATGAATGCCGCTACATCTTTCCATGAGCCTCCACGAATTACTTTGCGCTTTAGAGTAACGTCATCTGTTTCGCTAGCATTGTATTGAAAATCAGGAGAGATGTCACTTACGTAATAATAACTCGCCGCTTCGTAAGCCGTACTGGTCCATTCCGCCACGTTTCCACCCATGCAATACAAATTAAATCCATTCGGACTGTAAGCGGTAGCTTTAACTGGATAGAAACCTCCATCTGCTGTCAGATTACCACGCATTGGCTTAAAGTTGGCCAAATAACAACCTGAGCTATTCGTCGCATATGGACCACCCCAAGGATATGTTACTAAATTCTGTCCTCCTCGTGAAGCATATTCCCATTCAGCTTCTGTTGGAAGTCTGAAATCTTGCTCCGTCACTCCTTCTTCTCTCCGTAAATAGTCGTTGCGGTATTTAGATCGCCAGTTAGCGAAAGCTCTAGCTTGATGCCAATTAACTCCTACTACAGGATAATCATCATAGGCTGGATGCCAGAAATATTTATCGTGCTGCGGCTCATTGAATGAATAAGTGAGGTCATGTACCCAACAAAGCGTATCTGGATATATATTTATTATCTCTTTCTCAATGAAGGAGCTACGATCTGAGATTTCCTTATTCTCTTTGATAAAATCACGGTAATTATATTCCAATCCATCGTTGTCTTTATCTCCGTAGTCATATTCAACACGATTTTGCTTTCTTCCAGCTTTCTGACGATTCAACCAATAATAGACGTAATTCAATTGACGTGCATCTACCATTTTACCACCTTGAAATCTTTCTTCTGGTGAAATAAATATTGATTCAACAATTTCTGTATACTCTTCGCTCGGGTAACGATCTGTTCTCCATTCTAGAAATGGCTCCCAATCGATATGCCTTTGCAGACTATCTGGAAAATTTAAAGCAATATACTCTTGATAGTATGTAGGCTCTGCCATGTCTGCATAGTCGATAAACTCATAACCCTCTGCCAATCCATCTTCTGCAAGACGAAAGCGAACGATTGAATCTCGAACCCAATTTACAAACTGACGATATTCGTTGTTTGTTATCTCTGTCTGGTCCATGTAGAATGAACGAATGGAGACCGATTTGGTTGGAGCAGTTAAGGTATAAGGCAAGTCCTGGTCTGCATTACCCATATTATAGGAGCCTTGCGGAATATATACCATACCAAATGGATCCGATGGAAACCATTCTTGTCTATCCTGTACGCCAACTAATTCACCATGATCGCTACTGCTACACGCAGCAAACAACATCATTACTGATGACAACAGAAGCATTTTATTTGTTCTCTTCATAGTTTCTCCTTGAAGACTAATACTTTAAGATCCCCGTTCTGGGATACAATGTTACAAAAACCTTGGATTCCTATTACTACCCTTTTCTCTGGCTGGAATTTCTATTCTAAAGCAATATCCTAGCATGATTTCATGACTTCCACCGCTTGTTACCGAAATGTCTGAAAGAGTAATATCGTATGAATATCCTAATTTCAAACTTGGCATAATAAACAATCCCGCTTGCATTGCTAATGCATCTTGATTGCGATAAGTAACGCCACCCCAAACCCTATTATTGTACATAGCATTTACGTTGATGTCTGCTGTCATTGGTCCCGCCAAATCTGATTTAACCATCAATGCTGGCATTAAGGTCCAATTAGTGTTCGCTATATTCCAGTTATATCCACCCATTAAGTAGAAATGACGTTTGCTTCTAAATGCAAATTCACCTGCGCCAATCTGGCTACCTAAAGTAAACGTTCCTTCTATTCCTCGTGTTGTCGATAAACCACCCCAATATTTATCATTCTCATAATAAACACCCACATTTAAATCAGGAGAAAGTGATGTAGATCCATTTGCAGCAACGAAAGGATCAAATCCACCAATGTTCCCATCGGGAAAGACCCAGTCGCCTGACGTAACGCTTTTGTTTTTGAAGTCAACCATCAATCCAAAGCCCAATTTACCTCCTGCAAAATCCATCTGATAAGCATACGATAAACCGAACGAAATATCCTGGAAGAAACCTATCTGATCATTTGTGACTATTAAACCAATTCCACCATGTAGGAAGGAGATAGGAATATCTGCATTGAAGTTTTGCGTAGTTGGAGCATTATCGAAGCCCACCCACTGACTTCGATGCAGTAAATCTAAGCAAATACTACCCCTATTGGCTGTGTAGCCAGGGTTGTACAAGAGTTTATTCTGTGTAAACTGGGTAAATTGAACATCTTGCTGAGCGGAGACCATCCAACTACTGCATAATACAACTCCCAAAATTATCCTTCTCATAGGCGATTCGTCGTCAAGCGGGCTTTGTTAAAGCGGCTAAAGATATAGAATTTGCTGGGGATACAAGTGTTTTCAACCAAGTCGTATGGAAAACTTTACCGTTTTTATATACAAACACTTGTAATTCAAGACTTGTTCGAGTGTTAAAGTCATAATCCTTTGTGATATGCTTTCCACCATCTATCTGGAATTTCATTCTCACAAGCCCGTTCATAATCCTGATCTGAGCATGGTACCATAGCAAAATTGCCCAACATATCTAAATTTCTATTTCTAATTGGAACTTCCATCCACCATCGTCCACTTAAGGGACTTTTATAAAAGACGAGCTCTTGTTCTCCCTCATTAATCAGAACTGAAAATCGCAAATAATCCTTTTTTGATGCAAAAGGGTAATCTCCTTTGCGGCTATCGACTCCTTCGAGAAAGTACCAAAGTGCTTGAGCCACCAAATCGGCAGTTTGTTCTGCTTCTATATGTTCAGAATCGAGACCAAAAAAACCTATTGAGCTTACTTTATCGCTTATTCCTGAATATCTACTTAAAATGCATAGATCTTCTTCCAAAAATCCATTAGGCCCTGCTCTATGGCATGCACGAGCACCTGATCTTTTCATGGAGGCTAAGTCGATACTTACTAAATCTGCATCTCTCATTAAGGGCTCCGCAAGCTTTAGATCCGATCGAATGTCACCCAATCTTACCAGATCAAAATTCATGCGTTCCATTAGTCCTCTTTCTTCTTGCTTTATCAGGTAAGACTGATAACCGATGGTAGATAAGTTAAATAGGTTATAGGGTTTGTTAAGGATAATGTGGCTTACATAATTCTCCTCGGAAAGGCTTTGATCATGCCTACCTAAATCGAATCGGCTGTCTATAGCAGCAATATTTACTCTTTGCTCGAGCTTATCGTACCCACGATACATTCCATAAGTAAGATCTTGGGAACCTCCCAACACGATCAAAATCACTTGTTTAGAAAGAACTTCAGCAAGAATATCTCTAAGTGCTATCTGAGTATCTTGATGCCTTTCGCCCGCATATAGGTTTCCTAGATCCGCAACGCCCATTATCCAATCTCCTGGGTAGAGGTCATAGAACTTCTTTCTAATCAGGTCTGGAGTGTTCTCCACCTTACCACTAGCCGAACCTCTTCCTTCACAAATTCCGAGAATAGCAATCTTGCACTTTTCCCAGTTTGGAAATCCTGCAATCTCGTCGTGAACATACAGCCCAGCTCCAATTTCTTCTCCCTCTTCTCTATCGTATTTCTCCAATAAAGAGGATGAAACAGGAGACAGCCATTCCTCGAACATTACTTCTTTGATTTAGTTCCTTTCGCAATTAATGCTTCACAAGCTTCTCTATCTAAACTCTCCGCTTCTGTTCCTTTTGGAATCCTATGATTCTCTTTACCCACTTTTATATACGGTCCCCATCTTCCATTTAAAACTTCGATTACTGGGTCGCCATCGAATAGGGCAATTTTCTTCTTTGCGTCTGCATCGCGCTTTAAAAGAATAAGTTCTGTGGCTCTTTCCAATCCTATGGTCATTGGTTCATCACCATCTGCAGCCTTTATTGAAGCATACAGCGTTCCGTGTTGAACATAGGGACCAAATCGACCAATTCCTGCCTTTAAATCTTTCCCCTCTAATTCTCCAATCACTCTTGGAAGCTGGAAAAGTTTTAAAGCTTCTTCTAAAGTAATACTCTCAATACGTTGATCTTTAAGTAGGGAAGCGAACCGTGGCTTCTCCTCATCCTCTGCCACCCCCATTTGCACCACGGGTCCGTAGCGCGCAATTTTCGCTACAATTGGCTTACCTGTTTTAGGGTCGTTGCCAAGTTCTCTTTCTCCCTTTGCATATCCTGCATTCTCTTCTACTCGTTCAATATTTGGTCTAAAATCTTTGTAGAAACCATCCAACATTTCTGTCCAATCTATTTCACCATCGGCGATCCGGTCAAAGTCTTCTTCCACCTTAGCAGTGAAGTGAAAATCGAGCACTTCATTAAAGTGCTCTACCAAGAAGTCATTTACCACCATACCAATATCGGTTGGCATCAACTTGCCTTTATCGGCACCTGTTCTTTCTTTTAGCGTTTTTCCAACAATCGAATCTGAGGTAAGAATGAGTTGATCGTATGCTCTTTCCTCTCCTTCAAGATCTGATTTTACTACATACTCTCTTTTGACAATGGTTGAGATCGTAGGCGCATAGGTGGATGGTCTTCCGATACCCAGCTCTTCTAACTTCTTTACCAAACTTGCTTCGGTAAAACGTGCCGGTGGACGAGAATAGCGCTCTGTGGCCTCAATCCGATCATAACTCAAGGTTTGATTTAGACTAAGAGCCGGAAGCATTCCCTTTTGTTCTTCAACATCTTCATCGTCTGTATCTTCTAGATAGACTTTTAGGAATCCTTCGAAACGAATTACTTCTCCTTTGGCTGTATAATGAAATCCGCCTGGTGCCGGAATTGTTGCCGTGGTTCTTTCCAGCTTTGCATCGCTCATTTGAGAGGCAAGAGTCCTCTTCCAAATAAGGTCGTAGAGCTTTTTCATTCGAGCATCGCCTGTCACGGTCGATTTTTCCATATAGGCTGGACGGATGGCCTCATGCGCTTCTTGGGCACCTTTGGCTTTTGTCTTAAATTTTCTTGTTTCTGCGTATTCTGCGCCGTATGAATTCACAATTACATTTCGAACGGCATCCAATGCATCGTTCGAAAGATTCACACTATCTGTACGCATATAGGTAATGAAACCTGCCTCATACAGTTTCTGCGCCACCTGCATTGTGGTTCCAACTGGGAAACCCAATTTTCTCGATGCTTCTTGCTGAAGAGTAGAAGTTATGAACGGGGCGGCAGGGCTTCTTTTTGCGGGTTTCACCTCAAGACCGTCAATATTATATTCAAAAGAAGGCGATTTTTCGAGGAAAGCCTCCGCTTCCTTTCTGGTTTTAAACCGCACATTTAACTCTGCCTTGAAAACTTTTCCACCTGCATTAAACTCGGCAACAACACGAAAGGCTGAATCTGTATTAAAGGCCTGGATTTCTCTTTCTCGTTCAACGATTAATCGAACAGAAACAGACTGTACACGTCCTGCTGAGAGACCTCTTCTGACCTTTTTCCAAAGAACAGGACTAAGCTCATATCCTACCAATCGATCGAGTACCCTTCTAGCTTGTTGGGCATTGACAAGATCCATGTTTATAGTTCTCGGAGCCGAGACCGCTTTTTGAATAGCCGTCTTCGTAATCTCGTGGAAAACAATACGGTTGGTAATCAATGGATCCAATCCAAGTGTCTCAGCAAGGTGCCAAGCAATGGCTTCCCCTTCGCGGTCTTCATCCGATGCCAACCAGACAATTTCTGCTTCTGAGCAAAGTTTTTTTAACTTTTTAACTATCTCTTTCTTGTCTTTGGAGACTTCATAGGCTGGCTTAAAGTTGTTCTTCACATCTACGCCCATATCCTTCTGAATTAAATCTCGGATATGACCGAAACTTGACTCTACGGCAAAATCTTTTCCAAGAAAGCCTGCTATGGTTTTTGCCTTTGCTGGCGACTCCACAATTACTAAGTTCTTCGACATCTACATTTCGTTTCTGTGTATGCAAAGAAAACCAAAAGCTGCATTGCTCAAAGTATTATGTGCGGAAGTTATACTGTCAAACTGTCACAAAACATCTTGTGTTACCTTTGTTCCTATAATTTCAACGCAAAGTGAGCAAAGGATTAATAGAGACAAACGCACCACTTCCAGATACCAGACAAGGCGAGGTCATTGAGACTCAATTGAAAGAAGGATCTCGAAGACTTTATATAGAAAGCTACGGATGTCAAATGAATTTTTCTGACAGCGAAGTCGTGGCTTCAATTTTATCAACAGAAGGCTATTCTACAACTCGAAATATAGAAGAAGCGGATCTCGTTCTCCTAAATACCTGCTCTATTCGAGACAAGGCTGAGCAAACAGTACGCAAACGTTTAAAGCATTTCAATACGGTTAAAAAGGCCAATCCATCTATGACTATCGGAGTGCTTGGATGTATGGCTGAACGCCTAAAGGACAAGCTGTTAGACGAAGAAAAGCTGGTAGATTTAGTTGTAGGACCCGATGCCTACCGAGACCTTCCGAACCTATTAAAAGAGATTGATGGAGGAAGAAAAGCGGTGAATGTTATTCTTTCTAAAGAAGAGACCTATGGCGATTTAAAGCCTGTCCGTCTAGGCGGGAATGGCGTGTCTGCTTTCGTTTCAATAACGCGTGGATGCGACAATATGTGCAGTTTCTGCGTTGTGCCATTTACCAGAGGTCGAGAGCGAAGCAGAAATCCAGAGACCATAATTGAAGAAGCCCTGCAATTAGCGTACTCTGGGTATAAAGAAATTACCCTTTTGGGTCAGAATGTAGACTCTTATTTATGGTACGGAGGAGGTGCAAAAAAAGATTTTGAAAAAGCAGGAGAATCTGCAAAAGCTACAGCCGTTGATTTTGCAATGCTCCTAGAGCGAGTTGCCCTTTCTGTTCCAAGAATGCGCATTCGATTTTCTACAAGCAACCCTCAAGATATGGAAGACAGCGTGCTTCATGCCATTGCTCGCCATCCAAATATTTGCAACTACATACATCTCCCAGTTCAATCCGGTAGCAGCAAGGTTTTGAAGGAGATGAACAGGGGACATACCAGAGAAGAATACATTGATCTCATCGATCGTATTCGCTCCATTATTCCCGATTGTGGAATCAGCATGGATATGATAACTGGCTTTCCAAATGAGACCGATGAAGATCACAAAGAGACTATTTCGTTGATGGAATTAATAAAGTATCATTTCGGATATATGTTTTACTATTCCGAAAGACCAAATACGTATGCAGCGCGAAATATGGAAGACAACGTGCCCTTGGCAGTTAAAAAGTCTCGATTAGATGAGATTATTACACATCAACGCAAGCATTCTTTAGTGCGAAATGTAGCAGAGATTGGAAAGGTGAGAGAAGTGTTGATTGAAGGGCCTTCTAAACGATCCGATGCCCATTGGTATGGCAGAACTCCGCAAAATACGGTTGTAGTATTTCCAAAAACAAATGAGAAAGCAGGCGATTTAGTAGACGTTCTAATTGAAGAATGTACTACTGCAACCCTATTGGGAAAGAGAATATGAAATCGATGTATAGGGCAATCATTCTGATTATCTTCAGTTTTTGGGCCGGTAATGCCATTGCTCAAACTAAGGTTGGAGATCGATGGATCGACAATAACTTAGGAATACGAGTAGAGAAGGAAAGTGTTCGGAAAAGAGGGGAGCTCACTATCTGTATCTACAGTACTGAAACCAATGCCTGCATAGAAAACCTATTCACTGCCTTTGAAACCAGAATCTTTGACGATACTGGAAAAGAAATTTGGAGCGCCTTATGGATGGGTCAAAAAAAGACGGTAACCTTTAGTAAAGCCCTTTCAGAGGCTCATAAAGTGGTTATAACTGCAACCCAACCCTTCGTAATAAATATAATGACGGGCACTCGAATCTACCAAGAGAAAGAAATAACCGTTGAACATATTCTTAGATGAGCGGAATTCAAGAAATAAAGCAGCGGTTTGGAATCATCGGAAATGCAACTGGACTGGAACGCTCCATTGAAAAAGCGAAGCAGGTTGCCGCAACTGATATTAGCGTTTTAGTAACCGGAGAAAGTGGTGTTGGTAAAGAATCTATCCCCCGAATTATTCATTCCCTTTCTGCACGAAAGCATAAACCTTATATCGCTGTTAATTGCGGCGCAATACCGGAAGGAACAATAGATTCAGAGCTTTTTGGCCACGAGAAAGGAGCATTTACTGGTGCAACAAATGTTCGGAAAGGCTATTTTGAGGAGGCGGATGGAGGAACCATTTTTCTCGATGAAGTTGGTGAACTTCCTTTATCAACTCAGGTTCGACTTCTCCGTATACTTGAAACTGGTGAATTTATAAAGGTAGGATCTAGCCGAATTCAGAAAACCGATGTGCGAATTGTGGCGGCTACTAACTTAGATATGCCCAAAGCCATTCAGCATAATAGGTTTAGAGAGGATCTTTTTTACCGCCTAAATACTATTGAAATTCACCTTCCTCCATTGCGCGATAGACCTGAGGATATTCATCTGATTTTTAGAAAGTTTGCGGCTGATTTTGCAGACAAATACAGCCTTCCACCCGTTCGATTAGATAGCTCTGCTATCGATCTACTCACCTCCTTTCGTTGGCCCGGAAACATCCGACAATTGCGCAATCTTGCAGAACAAATTAGTGTCGTGGAAGAGGAGCGGACCCTTTCGTCGGATATTTTAATTCAATACCTCCCCCAAATAACCCAAAGTCGAAGCGAATTGCCCGTTTCAATGCAAAGAAACAACAAGGGTGAAAATGATTTTGCCAATGAAAGAGAAATTTTATATAAAATTCTCTTCGATATGCGCAATGATCTCAATGACCTTAAAAAACTCACCTTAGACCTAATGAAAAGTGGTGGTGGAGATCACTTTAAAGAAGAAAATGCAAGTATTTTATCCAAGCTATACAACGAAACTACGAATACATCCAAACAAAACGCTCGCATGCTTCCAGCACCTAGTCATGCCGTTCATTCGACGGAAGTTAGTGCGGATGAGAAAGAAGATGAACTTTTCTATGATGCCGAATCGTTTGAGGATGACGCTCCTATTTCATTGCATGAAAAGGAATTAGAAATGATAAAACTTGCCCTCGAAAGAAATAGAGGGAGAAGGAAAGATGCCGCAAAGGAGTTGGGAATCTCAGAAAGAACTTTGTATCGAAAAATAAAGCAGTATGATCTTTAAAATTAAATCCTTTTTTTTGGGGATCTTTCTCTTTTGTTTAAGCGCATGTACTGGCGGCTATTCATTCACAGGAGGGAATATCGGTGATGCCAAAACCGTTTCTATAGCCAATTTTCCAAACTATGCCGAACTCTTCCAACCAAATCTGAGCCTCACCTTTAGTGAGTCACTTCGAAATATATTCGTCCAACAAACTCGATTAACATTGGTCACCTTTGAAGGTGATCTTCATTTTGAGGGTGAAATATTAAAGTATTTTATAGACCCGATTAACGCTCAAGCAGATGCGCAAGTCGCTCAAAACAGATTGACTATCGTTGTAAGTGTTCGTTTTTCGAATAAAACAGACGAGACAAAAGATTTTGAAAAGTCTTTTTCTCGCTTCGCAGACTTTCCAGGGAATACAAATCTGATTGATGTTGAGGAAGCACTTATTCAACAGATTAATACGCAGCTCTCTGAAGATATTCTAAATGCTGCCATAGCTAATTGGTAACGAATGAATAAAGATCAACTTCTTGCAGCAATTCATTCCAATTCTAGCGTTCAAGATGAGAACCTTAAGGGTCTGAATGTTTGGATAGAGGAATTTCCCTATTTCACCGCAGCACGACTACTCCATTTAAAATCGATTCAGTTTAGCAATCCATTGACTTTCCCTTTGGAGGTGAAAAAGTGTGCTGCTCATATTGGCGATAGGGAAAGAATGTACGCATTAACCCATCAAAATTTAGCTCAACCCATTCCCGATCTCGCAAAGACGCAATCCGAAAGCCCTCACAATTTAGCTGTTATAAGAACAGAAGTATCAAAAGAGACGCTAAAGGAAGAGGCCAAGAATCAGCCAGAAATTGGGACTGAGAAATTAAGTGCAAAAGAAAAAGTCAAACGTATTCTAGAAGAGAATAAAAAAATGCGTTTGGCCCTTGAAAAAGACCAAACGAAGATTCAAACTACTCCAGAGAAAATAGAAACTGAATCCACTATTGAAAAAGCCAAGCCGGTTAAAGTAGCGGAGAAGAAAAATCCGGTAGAAGAACAAAATCAGATACAAATTAAAGGAGTCAATCCATTAACTGAGAAGGTTCTGCCTATATCAACATCAACGGAAGACTTCCATTCTGAGTCTCTTGAAGTAACCGTCAAGATTGAAGAAGTTATTCTCCCCACAGCTGTCAGCTCAGAGCCTGAGGTGTTCGTAGAATTGCCCTTGGTTGAAAAAGTGGAGGAAACCGCAGAAAACCTTCTTGAAAAGAATGAAAAGGATTCAATTAAGGAAGAATCCAATGGTTCTACAAATAGAATAAGTGCCTCCTCTGAAGTAAAAAAGCATTTCTCTCATTGGCTAAAAGAGATGCAAGCGCAAGAAAAGAAGGTTGAGAAGTCTCCTATTGCGCGTCAGAAAAAAATAATTGATACTTTTTTAGAAAAACTTCCGGGTATAAAACCCGACAAAGCCGCTTTAAAAAGAAACGATCACAGAGACTTTGTGCAGCAAAGCCTGAGTGAAAATAGGGAAATGGTAACCGAAACACTTGCCAAATTGTATTTAGAGCAAGGGCATTTGACCAAAGCACTGGATGCTTTTGAAATTCTACTTTTGAGATTTCCTGAAAAAAGTAGTTTCTTTGCCGCCCAGACTCGCGAAATTCGCAAATCATTGAAAGAAAAAGGAAAAAAATGACACTCTTAATTACCTCTCTAATAATAATCTCCTGTATCCTATTGATATTGGTAATCATGGTTCAAAATCCCAAAGGAGGAGGATTATCTTCTACTTTTGGTGGTGGAAACCCTCAAATTTTTGGTGGTGTTAAAAAAACAACCGATTTCTTAGACCGTGGCACATGGACTTTAGCCATCGCTTTAGTCGCATTGGTAATGCTTAGCAACTTATTTGTTGCTGCGCCTTCCTCTATTGAAGGTGGTCTTCCAGAATCTTCATTAAATGAGGAACTAGATGGCTTTACAGCTCCCGTTCCACAGGCTATACCGCCCATTACACCTGAACAAGAGCTTGGCGGAGATGTCTTACCCGAACCAGTAGAAGAATAATTTCATCAAGGCCTTTTTTAAAGGCCTTTTTTTATGGCTAGACTATTCCGTAAACGAATTGAAAACAAAGGACTTGCTCCTGGTTCGTTGGTATTTATTGGCACTCAAAGAATGAAATCGCCTCACTTTCAATACTTCCTTTACAATAAGGATAGAGTTGAGACGAGTGATTGTTTGACCGTCGAAGATTTACCGAAATCTAAACGGAATAGAATCAATTGGATCAATCTAGATGGTGTTCACGATGCCAACACTATTGAATCTCTCGGGAAGAATTTTTCCATACATCCACTGGCTTTAGAAGACATTATGAATACAGGCCAACGAGCTAAGTTGGCGGAGTATGACAACAGTATTTTTATAACATTGAAAATGCTGTCTTTCGATCAGAAAGTTTTTCGAATACAAAGCGAGCAACTCAGCTTTGTACTATTAGATCACAATTTAATCAGTATTCAAGAGCATTCAGGAGACACCTTTCAACCTGTGAGAGATCGAATCCTTAATGCCAAAGGCAAAGTCCGCAAACTGGGAGCCGACTACCTGCTCTATATCTTGCTTGATACCGTTGTTGACAATTACATTTATTTAACGGAAGAAATTGGAGAGAAAATTGATGATCTAGAAATTCAGATGGTCGATAAACACAGTAAAAAAATCTTAGATCACATAGCGGTTTACAAGAAAGAGCTCCATTATATGTCTAATATTGTTCGTCCGGTAGTTTCCCTACTCCGCGATTTAAAACGCAATCAGTCTTCACTCATTGCCAAAGAGACACATCACTATATTGAGGATTTACATGGTCTCGCGGAGCATGCACTTGAATCTTTGGAAAGCTATCGTATAGTGCTCAATGATTATTTAAACGCCTATCATTTGGATATAAGTACTCGAACGAATGAAATAATGAGTGTTCTGACCGTTTTTTCAGCTGTTTTTATTCCAATCACTTTTATAGCAGGTGTTTACGGAACCAACTTTGATGTTCTGCCCGAATTACATCACCCCTATTCTTATCCCATTTTTTGGATAGTCAACATCTTAGTCGCATCCGTTATGTTACTTTATTTCTATAAGAAAAAGTGGCTCTAATTCAAGACGAAAAAAAGGGAATTCAATACATGTTGCTTTCCGTTGTTGGATTTGCTTTCATGAATTTGGTGGTAAAGTATTTAAACCGTATTCCAGCCACAGAATTGGTGCTATTTAGATCCATTGTTTCCATTCTTCTGAGCTATTATGTAATTCGAAAACGAAAACTCAATCCTTGGGGAAAGCAAAGGAAATACCTCCTCCTTCGCGGCCTATTTGGCGCAATAGCACTTACCCTATTCTTTTATACCCTGCAAAAACTTCCAATTGGCACGGCCATTACGCTCCAATATCTCTCACCCATTTTCACCACATTCTTTGCCATATTTATTTTAAAAGAACCTGTTAGACATATTCAGTGGCTCTTTTTTGGAGTTTCTCTAATTGGAATCCTAATCATAAAGGGCTTTGATCCTGAAGTTACTCCCTTAATGTTTGCTTGTGGAATAGCCTCCGCCATATTTAGTGGATTGGCTTACAATATGATACGATTAGTAAAGGATACGGATTCCGCCGTGGTGGTGGTATTCTATTTCCCACTAGTAGCCATTCCTATAATGATTGTTTTTAGTTTTTTCCATTGGGTTCAACCCATCGGATGGGAATGGGGCGGGCTACTTTTAATGGGAATTCTGACTCAGTTTGCACAGATGAATATGACCAAAGCACTGCAGTCTATCACACTAAATACTATTGCGGGTTTCAAATACATCGGAATTCTATTTGCATTGAGTTTCGATCTCCTATTATTTAACGTAACCTACGGTTGGGTAACACTTATAGGAATTGTCTTTGTGGTTGGAGGAGTTCTCCTAAACCTAATTTCAAAACGCTAGCAGTATATTGTCAACTGAATGTTTTTAGATGAAAAAACTTAAGAATTATATAAACGGAAAGCTAGTAGATCCTATAGGAGGAAGTTTCTTAGATAATATCGATCCATCGAAGGGAAAAGTATACTCTTTGATACCAGATTCCGATCAGAGAGATGTTGCAGATGCTGCCAAAGCAGCAAAACAGGCCTTTGCTGGCTGGAGCAATTTATCTACTAAAAAGCGCTCTGACTTTCTCATGGCCATTAGCCAGCGCATTGATGAGCGCATGCATGAAATGGCTGAAGCCGAAAGCCGCGACAATGGCAAACCCATCAGCCTTGCGTTGGAAGTTGATATTCCAAGAGCGAGAGACAACTTCTCATTTTACGCAACGGCTATCCTCCACGAGCAGAGTGAAAGTCATTTAATGGGTTCGATGGGATTCAATTATACATTGCGCGCTCCAATAGGCGTTGCAGGCTGTATTTCCCCATGGAATCTACCCCTCTATTTATTCAGTTGGAAGATTGCCCCTGCCCTGGCATCTGGGAATACAGTTGTTGCAAAACCTTCTGAAATAACGCCCTTTACTGCCTATCTTTTGTCTGAAATTTGTGTGGAAGTCGGCCTACCTGCTGGAGTTCTTAATATTGTGCATGGCCTTGGACCTAAAGTTGGGCAAGCCATAAGTGAGCACCCAGACATTCCTGTAATTTCATTTACAGGTGGTACCGCCACTGGCAAGAAGATTAGTGCTACTGCCGCACCCCTTTTTAAGAAACTTTCATTGGAACTAGGAGGCAAAAATCCGAATATCATTTTTGCCGATTGCAACTTTGATGAAATGCTTAAGACAACAGTGCGATCCAGTTTTGCCAATCAAGGACAAATATGTTTATGTGGATCGCGGATTTATATTGAACGTCCGATTTACGATAAGTTCAAAAAAGCGTTCATAGAAAAAGTGTCTAAAATGGAAGTAGGCATTCCTTCCGATCCAAATTCTAAAATGGGGGCGCTTGTATCTGAAGATCATTTAAAAAAGGTTTTGTCATATGTCGACTTGGCCAAAGAAGAAGGGGGAACGGTTTTAACAGGCGGAAATAGAGTCTTTCTAGAAAGTGAAGAACATCGAGAAGGTTATTATATGCGGCCTACCGTAATAGAAGGACTCGATGCCTATTGCAGAACAAACCAGGAAGAAATTTTTGGTCCGGTTGTTACCCTTCAGCCTTTTGATTCTGAAGAAGAAGTTTTAGAGTTTGCGAACAGCACACGCTACGGTCTAGCTGCTACCCTTTGGACTTCAAATCTACAAAGGGCGCATACTATGGCTCATAAATTGGAAAGTGGAATTATTTGGGTAAACTGTTGGCTACTGCGCGACTTAAGAACTCCATTTGGAGGCATGAAACAAAGTGGGATGGGCAGAGAAGGTGGATTTGAAGCTCTACGCTTCTTTACAGAACCTAAAAATGTTTGTATCCGACTTTAATTCAAAATTCGACTTTGAAAATCCATTTCAGCCCTAACGCAAGACAAATGAACTGCTTTGCTTTCTTGTATTTTCCACCGCAACAATGTTCTGTCTTCTAAAAGATATTTTCTCGATTTATTCAGATTCAAGCCTTCATTGCGAAGGCGAAATAAAATCTAAATTTAACAAGCCTTTTAATGGGTGTTTTTATACTTTTGAATTAACACTATTAATCCCTTCCACATGGAGGAATTAAATCTGAGACTCATTGATATTGCGGATGATTTAGACAAGGAAGATTTTTTTGCACAACTATCAAAGACAACAAATACCTATTGTAATTTGAAACTTCTCAAAAGAATTGGATTCCCAACGCAAAATGGAGCTATTGCATATTAATTCAACTAGCTGGTAAAGAAAAGGTTAAGCTCGGTGGGAAATGGGTATAAAACGACCCAACCGCTATTAAAATGCCTTCCTCTCAATAAATTGAGTTTGAAGACTATCTTGAATTACTAAAAAATGATATCCCTTCAGTTCAGAGAATATTTCTATTGAATCTTTTCAAATTAAGACCTGAATTACTCGAATAATTCAACTTTCCAGATATTACAGATCAGTGGTTAAAGGATCTCTTTTATGTTCTTCGGGGCAGTAGAAAGTGCTTTCAGACTCCATTGCGACATTGATCTTTCTTATGCATTTATAAGTCAATTTGGCGGAACAAAGCGAATTACCCTTTTTGATGAGAGTTAAACATAATTTCTTTATAAACTCCCATTTACAACCCATACCGCTGCCGATCTCTCAGAAATTGACTTCAATAAATACCCAGCTTTGAGGTTTGCACGCGTTTACCAACATAATCTCAAGCCCGGTAAAACCCTTTTTTACCTAGTGGAGTTTGGCATTGCATTCAATGTAACGACGGAAGCTTTTCTTTAAGCTTCCGTCGTTTAAGTGATTCAAATTTATATCCTTCAAAAGGAGCGTATAATGTCTTTGTGACTTGAAAGTTAGACAGTTTCATAAATCGATATTACAGAAGCATCTGGAGTTATTTTAAGCTAAATAGAGCCGTTGCCAAGGCAACAGAAATTGTTAACGAAAGAGAGAGAATAAGAATAGACTTTAAGAAGATTTAGGTTTCAACTCAAATAGTTCATTTATCAGACTTCTGATTCATAGATTATTACATCCTTTTTTATTCTCATTCAAAATTATATTCCACTACTTTAAAGAGCCTAACGCATTTGTATATTGAGGCAAAGAAACCATCCCTCCAGAATTATGCGTATTCAAAAAATTTTAGTAGCCAATCGCGGAGAAATCGCGATTCGAGTTTTTCGTGCATGCAGTGAAATAAACCTTCAAACTGTAGCCGTATATACCTATGAAGATCGCTATTCATTGCATCGCTATAAGGCAGATGAATCTTTTCAAATTGGCAATGAAAATGATCCTCTCAAGCCTTATTTAGATATTGAATCTATACTAGCTATTGCAAAAAAGACTTTGACAGATGCAATCCATCCGGGTTATGGCTTTCTGTCTGAGAATGCGCATTTCGCTCGTAGATGTGCTGAGGAAGGAATTATTTTCATTGGCCCAAGACCCGAAGTCATGGAAGCCTTAGGTGATAAGGTAAAGGGGAAAATGGCCGCAATTAAATGCGGCGTACCAATAATAGAAAGTAGCCGCGAAAATTTAGTGTCGGAAGAGATTGCCATAGCGGAAGCCGAAAGAATAGGTTTTCCCTTAATGCTGAAAGCTTCAGCAGGAGGCGGTGGAAGAGGAATGCGCGTTTTGCGGAATCTCAATGAGGTGTCAAAAGCATATTTCGAAGCAAAAAGAGAAGCGCGTAATGCTTTTGGTGATGACACCGTATTTCTTGAAAAATTCATTGAAAATCCAAAACACATTGAGGTCCAAATAATGGCCGATAATCATGGGAATTTGGTCCACCTCTTTGAACGCGACTGTTCGGTTCAGCGCAGATATCAAAAGGTTGTGGAAATGGCCCCCGCATGGAATATATCTCCTGAACTAAGACAAAATCTTTGTGATTATGCCGTTCGGATGGCAGAATCCGTTCGCTATAACAATGTGGGAACCGTTGAATTCTTAGTCGACAGTGATGAAAAGGCCTATTTCATCGAGGTAAATCCAAGAGTTCAAGTTGAACATACGGTTACAGAAATGGTCACTGGTATTGATATCGTTAAATCTCAAATCTTTATAGCCGGTGGGTATCGATTGAGTGATGAACAAATAAAAGTGTATTCTCAAGATTCGGTTACCCTTGAGGGCTTTGCAATTCAGTGCAGAATAACCACTGAAGATCCAAAGAACGATTTCAAACCAGATTATGGCACCATCATGACCTTCCGAACAGGTGCAGGTTTTGGTATTCGCTTAGATGAGGGTTCTGTTTATCAAGGAATGCGCATCAGTCCGTTTTTCGATTCTTTACTAATAAAAGTGAGTGCCCATGGGCGCACCTTGGATGGTGCCATTCGTAAAATGAGTCGATCTTTAAACGAGTTTCGCGTGCGGGGAGTGAAGGTAAATATCCCTTTTCTGATTAACATCATTAACCATCCCGTTTTTAGAGAGGGAAAGGCCACTGTAAATTTCATCACGGCCTATCCTGAACTCATGCACTTCAAGCCTCAACACGATCGAGCTACCAAATTGGTTCGTTTCTTGGGCGATGTTTCTGTTAATGGAAATGCAGATGTGAAATTCAAAGATGAAGGCAAAATACTGCACCTACCTACTATTCCTTCTTACGATGCAAACAAGCCATTTCCAAATAGTTTCAGGAAGGAGCTCTTGCAATTAGGCCCTGAGAAATTTTGTCAAAGTCTGAAAGGGAGAAAAGAAGTTCTGTTTACTGATACCACTATGCGCGATGCGCATCAGAGCTTGCTTGCAACGCGCATGCGCAGCTATGATATGGTAGCCATTGCCGAGAGTTATGCGAAAAATCATCCTGAAGTTTTCAGTTGGGAAATGTGGGGCGGAGCCACCTTTGATGTCTGCCTGCGATTTTTAACTGAAAATCCTTGGAGAAGGCTTCGAGAATTAAGGCAGTCCGCTCCCAATATGCTATTCCAAATGCTTATTAGAGGTTCGAACGCCGTTGGATATGCCGCCTATCCGAACAATCTCATAGAGCGCTTTATTGAAGAAAGCAATAAAGAAGGCATCGATGTTTTTCGAATTTTCGATTCGCTCAATTGGCTCGATTCAATGAAAGTGAGTATTGATGCTGTTCGCGAAAGAACCACAGGAATCGCAGAGGTTTGTGTTTGCTATACTGGCGACATTCACGATCTCAACAGAAAAAAATACAATCTTCAATACTATATAGAGAAAGCCAAACGTATAGAAGACATGGGTGCACACATCCTAGGTATAAAGGACATGGCCGGACTATTAAAACCTATGGCTGCGCGCGAATTAATTCCCGCACTCAAAGAAGCCGTGAATTTGCCCATCCATTTGCATACTCACGACACCTCTTCCCTTCAATCTGCTACCTACCTCACAGCAATAGAAGCAGGCGTTGATATTGTTGATGTAGCCTTGGCAGGAATGAGTGGCCTAACGAGCCAACCCAACTTTAACTCAGTGGTAGAAATGTTGAATGGACATGAAAGAAGGTCTAGCGCAGATATTAAAAGTTTAAACCGTTTCAGCAATTATTGGGAAACAATAAGAGAATACTATTATCCTTTTGAATCTGGACTAAAAGCAGGTACGGCAGAAGTCTTCCAACACGAAATACCCGGTGGCCAATATTCCAACCTACGCCCACAAGCAGAAGGTCTTGGACTAGGACATCGATTTGAAGAAATAAAGCATACTTATGCTGAGGTAAATCAAATGTTTGGTGATATTGTTAAGGTTACACCCAGCTCTAAAGTGGTGGGAGACATGGCTTTATTTATGATGACAAATAGTTTAACAACCAAAGACATACTGACTAAAGGCCATCAAATTAGTTTCCCCGAATCTGTTCAATCCTTTTTTAAAGGAGATTTAGGTCAGCCAGATGGAGGATTTCCGATTGAGTTGCAAAAAATCATTTTAAAAGACAAACTTCCCTATGTCGATCACCCAAATGCTCATTTAGAACCCATTGACTTCGAGCCCGAATTTGAAGCATTTGTTGAACGCTTTCAATCTGGATTTACACGAATTCTTGGGATTACGGATTTCTTGAGTTGGAAACTATATCCGAAAGTATTTGAAGATACCATCGAACGCTTCAAATTATTTGGAGACGTCTCTAAAGTGCCAACCAAAACTTTTTTCTACGGTTTATCCGAAAATGAAGAAACCATTGTCGAAGTGGCCCCAGGTAAAAGAATCTTGGTTAAGCTACTAAGTATTGGCCCAGCGGATACAGATGGTGTTCGAACAGTGTTTTTCATGGTGAATGGCCAAACTCGAAATGTTCAAGTAACAGATCGCTCTCTTGGGATAGTTAAGAAAACCAATTTGAAGGCAGGAGCTGGAAATTCGGAACATATTGGAGCACCTTTACAAGGAATGTTAGCCACGATTATGGTAGAAGAAGGGCAAAAAGTGAAGGCAAATCAACCGCTCTTTGTAATTGAAGCGATGAAAATGGAAACGACCGTAACATGCCATGAGGCAGGAGAAATTGCACGAATTGAACTCAAAGAAGGAACCCGAGTAGAAGCTGAAGATTTAATACTTACACTTAAAAAATAGAGTGGTATAAAAGTTAAAAAAACGATTTTGAGGTAAAAATTAACTTTTGTTTCTATTCTTTGGCAGATAATGAATAGATTAGCATTGTGTAAATAATACACTTTCCCCCATTTTATGAAGAAGATTATTTCCTCTCTGTTGCTTATAACAATTTGTAGTTCAGCTTTCGCACAGCAAATTGTTACTACTATTCCAACTTTTATCGATGCAAACGATAGCGCTATCGTAATAGTTGATTTAAATCAAATGGATTCGTCGATAGCGCATGTTGCCAACCTAAAAACCGATGCCAAAGCAGGTTTAGACATGTATATCTGGACATGGAATCCGAATGAACACCCTGTTGGACATCCCTACGTAAATGGCTTGGGTAGTCAAACTTGGAAAAATTCGAACCCAGCCTTGAAGATGAAGGCTCTCGGAAATATGAAGTATCAATATACTTTTAAGCCCACCTTACTTGCGTGGTACGGTACCGATACTACCAACGCCTTTAGTAGAGGTTTATCTTTTCTTGTGAAACCTTTAGATGGCGGTGGATTTGGAGATCCTGATCGCAAATCAGATGACATTAATGTCGCTATTTTTCGCCCAGGCTTGAACATCGATATTGTTTCTCATCCCTCTCCTTTCTATTTTGCCTCAAATACAGCACAAATCCAAATCAATGGCGAGTGCACTATTCTGGCCGATTTAAGTCTGGAAGTAAATGGAACTCAAGTTGCTCAACAAAGCAATACCAAACTTCTGAATTATCTACTCGACATGAGTGGCTATTCTCCTGGTACTGTGGAGGTTATTTTAAACGCTTCGCAAGGAGGGAATACTACAGCGGATACACTAACCTTTTTAATACGCGGAAACACTCCTGTTCAAGCGCTTCCGTCTGGATCGGAAGAAGGTATTTCTTATACCTCCAATAGTTCAGTTCGACTGCAGCTGAGAGCTCCCAATAAAGACTTCATTTATGTAATCGGCGATTTCAACAATTGGACTCCCCATCCGACCTATGAAATGAAGAAAACTCCAGATAACAATTACTTCTGGCTAGAGATCACTGGCTTAACTCCAGGTGAAGAATATCGCTTTCAGTACTCAATAGATAGCGCAGATTTACGCGTTACAGATCCGTACAGCGAATTAATTTTAGATGGATGGGAAGATCAGTGGATTGACAATGCTACTTATCCCAATCTTATTCCTTACCCTCAAGCAAAGACTTCAGACGCGGTGGGTGTGCTTCAGCCAGGGAGAACGCCTTATCCTTGGGACAATTCGATATCCTTCCAAAAGCCAGCAATAGAAGAACTGGTTTGTTATGAACTGCTCATTCGCGATTGGGATACAAGACACAGCTTTCAAGCAGTAATTGATCGCCTAGATTATCTAGAGAAACTAGGTGTAAATGCGATCAAATTAATGCCCGTAATGGAGTTTGAAGGAAATAGCAGCTGGGGTTATAACCCTATGTTTATGTTCGCCGTTGACAAGTATTATGGAACAAGAGAAAAACTGAAAGAACTGATTGAAGAATGCCACCGTAGAGATATGGCCGTAATTCTTGACATTGTCTTGAATCATCAGTTTGGCCAAAGTCCGTTAGTCCGTATGTATAATGTGGGTGGTTATGGAGAGCCTACTCCTGACAATCCATGGTTCAATGTAACGCCCAAGCACGACTTTAATGTGGGTTACGATTTCAACCATGAGAGTTCATCTACACGCTACTTTTCAAAACGCGTTTTCCGCTACTGGGTTGAGGAATTTAAAGTGGATGGATTCAGACTTGATCTTTCGAAAGGATTCACACAAAACAATACTTTAGGCAATGTGGGCGCTTGGGGGCAATACGATCAAAGCAGAGTGGATATTTTACAAGACTATGCCGATGAGGTTTGGTCTATAGACCCCAATAGCTATATGATTCTGGAGCACTTTGCAGACAATAGCGAAGAGATTGAATTGTCGAATAGGGGCTTTATGCTCTGGGGCAATTTAAATCACGATTACAATGAAGCCATGATGGGTTTTGGAAGTAACTTAAATGGTGCTCTTGCTTCGGTTAGAGGTTGGAATAATAATTACTTAGTGACGTATGCCGAAAGCCACGATGAAGAAAGACTGATGTACAAGACCTTGCAATTTGGACGCGTACAAGGAAGTTACGACATCCAGCAATTATCAACTGCATTGGATAGAGCAGAAATGATACCCGTATTCCTATTCTCAATTCCTGGTCCGAAAATGCTTTGGGCACATGGTGAGCTAGGCTATGATGTCTCCATTAACGATCCTTGTAGGGTATGCGAGAAGTCCATTCTGTGGAATTACTTGAATGAGCCCGATCGTAGAGCGGTATTTAGATCGTATCAAATGATGATTAAGCTCAAAACTCAATATCCAGCTATATTTAGCAATGAGCCTAGCGTTCGAGGCTTAAACTCTTTCTTGAAGTTCCTCAAATATGAAAACAATGGAGACCACTTGATGGTCTATGGAAACTTCGATGCAAATCCAACTTCAGTTCAACCTTTCTTCCCAAATACTGGCTGGTGGTACGATTTAACATCTGGAGATAGCCTGAATGTTACCGATGTAAATATGTCTATCAATTATGCGCCTGGAGAGTACCATGTTTACAGCAATAGAAGATGGTTCATACCCGTTGATCTGCCGATAAGCGTAGAAGAGAATATCATTGCAAGTAAGGTGGAAGGAATACGTGTTGGACCCAACCCATTTGATGATCACCTCAACTTTTATATGCCTGATGGCTGGAGTGTGAATGAGGCGGAACTTACTATCCTAAACACCCTTGGCCAAGTACTTTACCAAGGAAATCATGCAGTAACAAACGCCCAATTCAATTGGAACGCCAATCAACTGACTGGTTCTCAAATGTATATTTATAGGGTGAAAGCAGGAAACAACATATATACGGGAAGATTAATTCGGAATAACTGATATGTGTCAGCTTTACACCTTCTTAAGTATTTTTACATTTGATTAACAGAATAATCTAAACTCTATGAAGCAAAGCTACGCCAAGCAACTCCTCTTAGCTGCGCTCCTGTTCCCTCTCTTGCACTTTGCTCAAGTGATTACTGGAACAGTAGTGGACGAAACCAATCAGCCTCTTCCCGGTGCTGCAGTATATGTGGTTGAACAGCAAACTGGTTCAAATTCAGATATGGACGGTAAGTTCATTGTGCAAGTGAAACCAGGTGATTTGACTATTGAGATTTCCTTTATTGGGTATGTAAAACTCACCCAAAAGGTTAGCGTTACCGCTGGGCAAACACTCAATGTAGGTTCCCTCTCTCTCAGTCCTGAAGAAAGTGAGTTAGACGAAATTGTTGTTGTCGGATACGGTGTTCAACGCAAACGGGAAGTAACCGGATCTCTGGTGAAACTGAATTCAAAGCAGCTAAACGATATGCCTACTCCAACTTTCGAAGCAGCCATTCAAGGTAAAGCCGCCGGAGTTCAGGTTGTTACAGGATCTGGTGTAGCAGGTTCTGGAGCCGTGATTCGAATTCGAGGGGTAGCCTCCATATCTGCCAGTGCCGATCCTCTTTATGTTATTGATGGAATTCCAATCACTCAGGATAATTTTCTTCAGGGAAATTCAGGAGGATTTAATAATAATCCTCTCGCTACCATCAACCCAAACGATATTGAGTCTCTTGAAATACTCAAAGACGCAGCAGCTACTGCCATTTACGGATCACGCGGTGCAAATGGCGTTATTCTGATTACCACTAAAAGAGGAAAAGGCAAAGAGCTGAAGTTCAATTTTAGTACGCGCTTGGGAACTGCCAGCCCTACTCAAAGACCGGAAATGCTAAATAGCCAAGAATGGCTACAAATGTATAAGGAGGCCTGGGCAAACGACGGTAAAGTAGGTACCCCCAACTTGCCCGCTGGACTTACATGGCAACAAGCAGAAGCGACCAATACCGATTGGGTTGATCAAACCATTGCAACTGGATTTAAGCAACGCTACGACCTCTCTGCCCAAATGGCGAAGGGCAAGTACAACTTCTACGTAGGAGGATCGTATGATCTGAATGAGAGTTACCTCATTGGCAATAGCTATGAACGCTTTTCAGGTAGAATTAATGGAGACTATCGCTTCAGTAAGAAATTTGAAGTTGGATTGTCAACTTCCCTTGTTCGCGGAACAAATAACAGAATTGACAACGCTTGGTCAGGTGGCCTCGGAGCAGCTATGAGTACAGCACTCCCGATTTTTCCATTACAGGATACCGCAACAGGAGATTATTGGAACGGCGCTGGCTCAGGTAATAATCCTGTAGGTGTTCGCGATAATAAAATCTGGAGAAATAGAGAATTGCGATCTATTTCTAATCTGAAATTGACCTACAGACCGTTTAAAGACTTTGCGCTAAATGCAAGTGGATCGTTGGATCATATGACCTTGAGAGAAGATCAATACAATTCTGAATGGATCATCGGTCAGCCCAATCAAGCCAATGCTTTTAGAAATCAGCAGAAGATCATTAACTACAATTTATTTTTAACGGCAACTTACCTCCAAACAATAAAAGAAGTTCACAAACTTACTTACCTCATTGGAGCCGAATCTCAGAATTCGAATAGCTACAATGAATTCCATACCGATGCCGATGGAAATGCATTGGGAAATGGTGTTACAGATTCTTCTGTTACTGCTCCCTATTTCGATTCAGATCTAGAAGATCAGTACCCTATAAATACCAGCCTCATTGACCCGCAAAGTACCTTCCGTTTTGTGAGTTGGTTCGGAAGAGTGAACTACTCTTACAAGGATAAATATCTCGCACAGGCAACTTTGAGAGCAGATGGATCTTCACGCTTTGGTAGAAACAAAAGATATGGCTTCTTTCCTTCTCTTTCTGCTGGATGGATTATTTCGGAGGAGTCTTTCTTTACTTCCAAAAAGGTCAACTATTTAAAAGTTAAGACCAGTTTTGGTTATACTGGAAATGCACAGATTCCCGGTTTTCAATACCAAGGAGGTTATAATGTGGGCGGTGGATCTTATGGTGGAAGTGCCATTCGGTATCCAGTACGACTTGAAAATCCAAATATTCAATGGGAAAATTCACGCGTATTTGATATAAGCGTTGAAGCCGGATTCTTAAACGACCGCATTACAACAGAATTGGCATACTATGATAAGTTTAGCTCTCAAGTTTTCTTGGGAATTTCCACTCCTAGAAATTTTGGTTTTTCAACCTATTGGGATAATGTGGGAGAGATTCTAAATAGAGGTGTTGAATTGACCATTACCTCGAGAAACCTTGTTGGAGACCTTACGTGGACCACCGAATTCAATATCGCCAATAACTACAACGAACTGGTAAGCATTGGAGGATATAGTGAAGATGCTGTTTCTGGAGGCACAAACGATACGCGTACAGTGGTCGGTGAGCCAGTAGGTACGAATTACCTTGTTCGTTTTTCTCATGTAGATAGAGAGAATGGCCGCCCCATTTACTTAGACAAAAATGGCACCCAAACCTATAATTGGGATCCAGACGATCGTGTACCAGTGGGTAATGTTTTGCCGGATGCGGTAGGTGGAATCAACAACAGTTTTACGTACAAAGGTTTTGACTTCAACTTCTTGTTTGCCTTTGTTATCGGAGGAGATATTTACGATAGTTCAAGCAAGCGTCAACTGGGTCCAATGAGTATAGACAATGGCTTGTGGAATTTAACTCCCCAAATTTACGACCGATGGCAGCAGCCCGGCGATGACGCAATGTATCCTCGCTTGACAACAGAAACAGCAAATCTTGGTTCTACAACACCTTGGATTAACACCGATTTATGGCTTCACGACGGATCTTATCTCCGCCTTAGAAACCTAAGTATAGGCTATACGCTTCCGAGTGATCGAGTTAAAAAATGGAAAATGGATTATATGCGTGTCTACTTAGTTGGAACCAACCTTTTTACCTTCACTAGGTATCCTGGTTTAGATCCTGAAATTGCCCGTGATTTCGAAAATAATGCAGATCGTAATATGAGTGTGAACATTACCTATCTAACGCCTCCCCAAGAGCGTACGTACAGCATAGGTATAGACATAACCTTTTAATAGAGTACAAGCATGAAAAAGATTAAATTCCTATTGATCCCTGCGCTTTTGCTCTCTGCATTTGCTTGTCAGGATTACCTAGAACTAGAACAAACTGGAGATACCATTTCCGTAGGTAATGCTCTTCAGACTCAAGAAGACTACGAAGAGCTTCTTTGGAGCTGTTATGATGTTATTGCCAATACGTATGACGGAAGAATGCAAGTTCTTTTTGACCTTTTGAGCGATGACCTAGCAGCACCAAATGCCAACGCAGATTATACTGAAGTATATAATCGCAATATGCTCTTTTTTAATAGCACATTAGGCGGTGTTTATGGCCAACCTTATTTCGCAATCTTTAGAGCTAATTCGTTAATAGAAGCATTGGATAATATTCCTTTCAGCGATCCAGCTCGGAAAATATCTATGGAGGCGGAAGCTAAATTTATACGGGCTTTGGGTCACTTTGACCTAGTTAGAGGATGGGGACAGCCCTATGGTTTTACCGCGAACAACAGCCACCCTGGTATTATCTATAAGACCAAAACGGAAACGGAAATTCTACCTAGAAATACAGTGAAAGAGGTCTATGACCTTCTAATCTCAGATTTAGAATTTGCCGAAGCCAATCTCCCATCATCCAATGGAGATGCCGCAACTAGTTGGGCGGCCAAAGCGCTTCTTGCGAAGATCTATTTCCAAATGGGTGATTATGCTCTTGCAGCACAGTATGCCTCCGATGTTATTGATAACGGACCGTATTCTTTCGATGCAGCAAGTGTAGACCGCTTTACTCCTATGCCTTCTGTAGAAGCAATCTTCTATACTCTTTCAATAGATTTAGATAGAAGAAGCGGTGCCTTTACAGGAAACTATCGTTCAGATGGATCCAGTGTGCCCACTCTTCGTGCATCAACTGAGATGTACCAAACTTATGGCACCGATACCATTGATGCTCGTGCCGCTTGGTTCTTAATAAAAGACGTAGGTCAGCCAAACGAATACTATGGAGTAGCAAAATTCAATTCAGACTATTTCAGCGTTCCAGTACTTCATATTACCGATATGAAATTAATGCGTGCCGAAGCCTTTGCAGAACTCGGAACCAATCTTGCTGTCGCAATTCAAGATGTGAACGACATTCGTGAAAGAGCGTATGCTGGGCCGTCAATGAATCTTCCAAGCGGTAGTTCAGGTGCCGAGATTATTATTGCTGCCCGTTGGGAAAGAAGAATTGAAATGCTAGGAGAAGGAGATCGCGTTCAACAACTTAAAAGAATTGGAGCCATTCAAAATCTGCCTATAACGATACGCTTAGCTCCTTGGGATTGCCCAGGTATGATACTTCAGTTTCCAGTTACGGAAAGGACCGATGCTTTCGAGCTCAATACTACCGGCGGTTGCAATTAAAATATCCCCCTATGAAAAACACAATTAAAATTTTATTTGCCGTAACGCTCTTACTCAGCGCTTGCAAACCGGAACCATTCCAAGAGATTGGCCCTGACTACGCCCTCGGAGAGGGAATCAGTGGTACTTGGAGTATAAAAAACGCAGTTCAAGTTGATGAAACTGCTGCCATTCCAGAGAAAGTAGATATATCTGATTTCTATGAGATGGATCCGCTTATAATGACCTTTGACCACAGCACATTGAGCTATAATGTGAACACTCCTGGAGCCGGTGTCGACTTCTTCGGTGGTTCTGGAACCTATGAGTATAGCTATGAACTCGAGTTCCCAACAGCCATTACTCTTTTTTCTACCCAAGGGGATACATTGATGATGGACCTCACCCAAATGCCAAGAGAAATTGATTACGAAATGGGTTTCAATTTAAAAAGGATGCATTGTGAAGCCAACAATATTACCTACGAACTAAAATTCGATAGACAATGATTACGAAGTCAAAATTTTTAATAGCCTGCTTGGCTTTCTGTCTATTTCCGGCTCTAACCAATGCACAGGTTACCACTATACCTGCAACCGCTGACCCCAATGACAGCCTAGTAGTAATCATCGATTTGTCTTTAATGGATGCCAGTATTGAGCATGTTCAAAATCTTATTGATGATGCGGATGCCGGTTTAGATCTATTTATCTGGACATGGAATCCGTATGAATTTCCTGCTGGCCATCCGAAAGTTAATGGTCTTGACCCGCAAGCATGGAAACTATCGAACCCTGTTTTGAAAATGACTCCAATGGGAGATTCCCAATACAAATTTGTTTTCAAGCCAACCTTAGCTGAATGGTATGAAACCGATGCAGCCAGTTCTTATACCCGAGGACTTTCTTTTCTTGTAAAACCAGAAGATGGTGGAGGCTTTGGAGATCCCGACAAGAAATCTGAAGACATAAATATTTCCATTGATCCACCTGCTACTCTTCGCGAGCCTGCATGGATTTTTCCTAGAACACCTGAGAAGGAAGACATCGTTACCATAACCTACGAGAATTTCAGAGAGACTGCCGATAGCCTTATTGGAATTGCTCCAGATGAGCTTTATCTGTATGCCGAAGGAGTAGATACCGATGGGGTGTCTTATAAAGGCGGAATAAATTACTTCACCACACCTGATTATCCTGAAAGATTAGTTCCTTATATTGGAGATGGTGTTTTTCGAGTTCGCTTTGTGCCTATGATTCTATTGAGCATTCCGGCTGATAAAGTTATTGAGAGATGGGATTTTAAATTGAGAATAAAGGAATTCTTGGGAGGACAGGAACAAGTTCCGTATTCACTTGGTGTAGATATAAGTTGCGAATAATATAAAGAGAGGGGGTAGATAGCTGATTGAACTTTGTTCATCAGCATCTCGAGGGCCGCGCGAAAGCGCGGCCTTTCTCTTTTATAGTAAAAAGAAACCGAGCCTTAGCTGCCTTTCCTAAAAACGAATACTCTACTTTACAATAATTCTCGGTGTATTCTGAGGAAGACGTGTCAATAATTCGTAGTTAATCTGATTGCTATAATCGCTAAAAGAAGAAACCGTTATCTCCCCTTCCCCTTGATTGCCTATGAGTACAACCTCATCTCCTTTGTCTATGCTATCCGCTGCAGAAATATCTACTGCTAGCATGCTCATATTCACTGTTCCAATTACATCGAACCGAATACCTCGAATAAGAACTTTTCCCTGATTTCCCAAAGAGCGACTATAACCAAAAGAATAACCCACTGGTATAAGAGCAATCTTAGTAAGCTGATGCGTGAAATAGGAAGTGCCATATCCTACAAACTCCCCTGCCTTTACCGTCTTCACATCCATTACATGTGTCTTCCAACTCAAGATCCGCTGTAACTTATCCACATTCCCTTTCTTTCGACTTAAATAGTGGACTAAAATTTCTTGCGTTGGAAAAAATCCATATTGAAGAATACCAATTCTTACCATATCCAGTTGCGTATTCGGATATCGCACGGCAGCCGAAGAACTAGCCAAATGTTTAATCGGATTCATCCATGTCATCTCATTAACCACCTTCTCAAGTTTTCTAAACCGATTGTATTGATCCTTTATGCGTTTATAATTCGCAATGCTTTCTGCGCCTGCAAAATGGGTACAAAGGCCTATGATTTCAAGCTGTCCTACATTTTGTTCAAGTACTCTAAAGAGAGTGCTCAGATCTTTGCTTGGAAAGCCTGTTCTGTTCATCCCTGTTTCAATCTCAACGTGAATTTGTGCTTTGATCTTCAGCTTTTTACTTAATTGAATAGCTGTATTCAATCGATCTAGTTCAAAAATATAAAACTGAACCCCATTCTGTATTGCCCATGGAAGCTCATTGTTGTGGATCTCTCCCATAATCATCAGCTCATAATCCAATCCCTTCAATGCGATGCTTACATCCAATGCCTCTTGGGCACTAAAAACACTAAAGTGACGAATACCTGCCTTATAGGCCAGGGGGCAATAAAAGGCAATGCCATGACCATAGGCATTGCCTTTTACAACAGATGAAAACTGCACTCCCTTTCCCAATATGCTTTTTATAAAGTCTATATTATTCTGAACGGCAGATTCAGATAGTTCTATGTAGGACGATTGAAACAAGGCTTAAAGTATTTGTTTAATTATTCTGTGAAACATATTCACTGCGGTAGGTATAATCTCGTCTGGAAAATCATAATCTGGATTATGCAATGCTGGAGTATGTATTCCTGCACCAATGCCAAACATAGCACCAGGATATTTTTGGGTAAATAACCCAAAGTCTTCTCCCCACTTAAAGGGATACCCTCTTTCAAAAAGGTCGAGGTTTAATTCTTTTGCTGCATTCCGAATTTTTTCCACTGCAAGCGGATGACTGATGTTTGCATGAAATACCTGTGTCCATGAAATAGCTGGACTGAGATTATGTTTCGAACAACTGTCATTGACAAAAGCCAATAAGGCATCGCATTGAGCATTCATTAAATCGGTAGACCAACTGCGAATTGTAAAATGCAGCTCACCATAGCCCGCTGAAATTCCATACGCAAGCTCTCCCATATTCAGGTAAATGGGAGTAATTAAGAAAAAATCGTCAGCTTCAGGATTATTGTTCGTTAATTCCGCTGCTTTATTCAGAATTTCCGAAATAGCCATACTCGGATTAAAACCCAATTCTGGTTCTGCCGCATGGGAAGTCTTTCCATTCAGCTTTATAATTATACTCTTAACATTTGCTGTGAATTCGTTGTCTTTTACCACAACTCTGTGCATTTCGTAAGAAGGCAGATTGTGAAGCGCATAAACAAAATCGAATGAATGCTTTTGAAATTCAATATCATCCATTACGGCTTGAGCACCCATTCCATCCTCCTCCGCTGGTTGAAATAACAGGCTAACTCTTCCCCTATGAATTGGATTCTCCTTTAACACTTTTGCCAATCCAAGCAAAATAACGGTATGTCCATCGTGACCACACTTATGAGAAACACCCTTGATTAAAGACTTATGCTCAAAATCATTGACTTCCTGTATGGGTAGAGCATCTATATCGCCCCGAATCATGATGGCAGACCCTGGATCATTGCCTTCGAAATGAGCCAAAACCCCCGTTTTTCCAACCGTAGACATTTCTTTAATTCCCAAAGAATCTAAATATTTTAGAATAGTCTTTTGAGTATTAAACTCTAAACCAGAAACCTCCGGGTTTGAGTGGATCTGTTTACGTATGGAAATAAGAGACTGAATAGATTCTGCATTTAGCATTCTAGGAAGTGTTTATCTGAATAGTTAAGAGGGTAAGAATTCCTTTTTAAGTAAATTCTCTTCTGGAATTGCAATTTAGTACTACTTGAAAAGAATGAATTAAAATTGAGGTGAAAAACTCTATTTTTTCATTAATCAGGCAATGTCTAGGCCCCAAAGATCGAATGTTTTAGCAGCATTTCTTTGCTTTCCGGATCAATTAAAACTGAAACTTTTCATATCTAGCTAAATACTATTCTATATTCTAATTGTATAACACAACTGAATTCAAAGTATTCAAAGATTCCGCACCAATTAATTAACTTTGCAGCCCTTTAAATAAGAGGCGTTCTTTGCGGCCCCGTAGTTCAATGGATAGAATAGAAGTTTCCTAAACTTTAGATATGGGTTCGATTCCCCTCGGGGCTACTAACGCACTTATTTTTTGGCTCCGTAGTTTAATGGATAGAATAAGAGATTCCGGTTCTCTAGGTGGGGGTTCGATTCCCTTCGGGGCTACAATTAAGAACGGGGTCAACTATATGACTCCGTTTCTGTTTTTAAATTATGAGTACAGTAAAACCCTATAAAGACGATGCCTCTGCAAAGAAAGAGCAGGTAGCTAAAATGTTTGACAACATTAGCGCCCGTTATGATTTTTTAAATCATCTCCTCTCTTTCGGTATTGACAAAGGATGGCGTAAAAAGGTAGTCCGCTTTGCTTCTGTATCTAAACCTCAGCGCATCTTAGATATTGCAACTGGAACAGGAGATTTAGCCCTAGCTCTATCTTCAACGGGTGCAAAGGAGATTATCGGTCTAGATATTTCAAAAGGTATGTTGGAAGTGGGTAGACAGAAGGTTATCAAAGCCAAACTAGCCCAGAAAATTGACTTGCAATACGGAGACTCAGAAAATATTCCTTTCGATTCAAATTCATTCGATCTGGTTACGGCTGCTTTCGGAGTGCGTAATTTCGAAAACCTAGACAAAGGACTTACCGAAATGCAAAGAGTCCTCAAGCCTGGAGGAAAATTGATTGTTCTTGAGTTTTCTCAACCTGAAAAGGCTCCATTCAAACAAGTCTTTGGATTTTATAGTAAGCGCATTTTACCCACTATCGGAAAAATAGTTTCAAAAGATCAAAGCGCATACAGCTATTTACCTGAAAGTGTAGATGCTTTCCCCTATGGTTCCGCATTTTTATCTCGACTTCAAGACTGTGGTTTTAAGAATTCTCAGGCAGAACAACTTACTTTTGGCGTAGCAAGTATGTACACCGCCGAAAAATAAGAAGAGTCCTGATACGTTGAATTCAAGCATGAGACGCAAATCAATTTATTTATTACTGCTTTGTATAGGATATACCTCTAGTGTATTCTCTCAAAGACGATTAAAAAATCAGCCCAAATACGATACTCAAGGATTGCACTTTGGATTCAGTATAGGCATGAATTACAGTAATTTCAATATTAACACCTATGACTTGGTTCTTATTCCGGGCTTTTATGGTGTGCGAACGGAAGTCAACCCGGGCTATGCTATAAACATAGTTTCCGATTTGCGCCTGAACGACAATTTTTCCCTGCGATTCTTGCCTGGCTACGCTACAACTACCCGCTTTCTATATTTTGATGTCGACGATCCCTTTTCTGGAGAACGTACTGAATTACTCCGAGAGGTAGAGTCTTCTTATATGGAAGCCCCTTTTGAAGTGAAATTCCGAGGCGATAGAATAGACAATTACCGCTGGTATCTTTTAGGTGGATTCAAATACACCTTCGACCTGGCCTCGAAGGAAGACGTTGAGGACGATGAATTCTTTAAGATCGCAAAGGCAGATTATGGCTACGAACTAGGAATAGGGATTGATTTCTATTTTGAATATTTCAAATTCAGCCCTCAATTGCGCGCAACTTTTGGGCTGAAAGATCTTTTAGTTGAAGATGGAACCGTTATGGTTACTGGCATACGCAGTATACGTACCCGCGCAATCATGATCAACTTAACTTTCGAATAAATTAATTTGATCTAAGCAAGAGCCGCTCTTACAGCATTGGCGATGTCCTTGCCATCTGCTTTCCCAGCTAATTCTGAACTGGCCTTGCCCATTACTCTGCCCATATCTCCCATTCCTATTGCTCCCACTTCTTTTACAATTGCTTCTACCTTTTCTTTCAGGGCTTCAGGAGACATTCTTTCGGGCAAGTAGCGATCAATAATTGCAGATTGGGTTTCTTCAACCTCAGCCAAATCCACTCTATTCTGTTTTCTAAAAATGTCTGCGGCATCTACCCTCTGCTTGCGTAGTTTCTGCAAGAGCACTAAGCTATCTTCATCTTTAAATCCCTCTGAACCCGAGTCGGTCTTTGCTATTATTATAGCCGCACGAATAGCACGTATTGACTCAAGAGCTACTTTATCCTTGGCCTTCATAGCCAATTTCATGTCTTGGGTTATTCTTTCTTCGAATGTCATATTAATCTACGTTATCGTGTAAAAATCGATTGTTATTCCGCACGGAAGCTCCCTTCCCATCTCCTTCTATTGTCATTTGACCAACAGACTGTTTATCAGAATACTTATCCTCATCTCCTAAGTCTACTCCTTGTCTTTTATAGGCAGGAACGTTTTCTGCATCCGCTACATTCCGAAGTGAATTCTTGAAATTATAATTAAATACATTCAATCTATTTTTACGCGCTTCAGCCAAATTGGGCGCCATCTCCTTAAGCGGTCGATCGCAAGGATTGACTTCTTGAGACTTAGAAGGCTGAACCTCAACATTGCTGCCGATCGATTTCATCTTTAACTCAATACTAGGTTCCTTCTTCTCTTCAACTTGATTCTCCGTCCTCTTTCCCTTTTTGGATGTGCCGAGAAGACGTTCCTCATGTTCCATGTACTCATTTAATTCAAAGATCTTTTTAACAGGCTCTGCAGGTAATTCTGGCGGAACATCATCCACCTTACTTATAATTTCTTTGGCTTCCTCTTTAGGGATAAAAGTGGAAGTAGCCTGTATTTCCAATTCAATAGGATCAGATTCTTTCTCTTCTTCTTTGTCCATATCGACAAAATTGAAAGCAAAACTTTCCTCTTCTTCGGCAGTACTATAAAATGAGGTAGTACCTTGTATCTTCTCTTTAACCTCCAAGGGAGCTTCAGAGTCCTTCTCTTCCTTCAATTCTTCAACCATATTGTCGAACAACAGATGTTGAACCTTGGCTTTTTCTTCTTGGGGCTGATTCGATGAAGCTTGCTTTGTATCTATGCTAGAAACCGGCTCATTCTTCTTTTTTGAATCTTGTGTCAAAGGAGAATCCATACTAATGGGCTTCCTATGTACTTCAACGGTTATAGCCTGATCATCGGTTAATGGATGGATTACTCTATCTATAGGGCGCTGATTTACAACTCTTTGTTGATCAGATGAAAAACCCGTTGCTATAATAGTTACACGAATGGCACTTTTGAGTTCAACATCCTCCCCTATTCCAAGGATAATATTCGCCGTTCCACCCGCTTCATTCTGCACATATTCATTAATCTCAGCAATCTCATCAATGGTGATCTCTTCCTCGCCTGAAACGATTAATAGGAGTACATTTTTAGAGCCTTTAATATTGTTGTCGTTCAGAAGAGGTGAGCTCAAAGCTTCACGAATTCCATTTAGTGCTCTGCCCTCTCCATCGGAAATTCCAGATCCCATTATGGCTGTTCCGCTATCCGCTAAAACCGTTTTCGCATCGCGTAAATCAATATTGGTTGTATAGTGGTGCGTAATAACCTCCGCTATGCCTCTTGCCGCTGTTGCTAATACTTCATCCGCCTTTTCATAACCCGCTTTAAAGCCTAGGTTACCGTATACTTCCCTCAACTTATTGTTATTGATCACAATAAGGGAGTCTACTACCTGTCGCAATTTCTCTATTCCTTCTTCCGCTTGCTTTAGGCGAACGTTGCCTTCAAATTGAAAAGGACTAGTTACTATTCCAACCACCAAAATACCCATTGCTTTCGCTGCCTGAGCAATAACAGGTGCTGCTCCTGTTCCTGTTCCACCGCCCATTCCTGCGGTAATGAAAAGCATTTTTGTTTTATTTTCTAAGATGGCCATTAAGTCTTCTAGGCTTTCTTCTGCCGCAAATTGACCAATCTCTGGGTTCGCACCCGCTCCCAATCCTTCTGTTAGGGCCATTCCCAATTGAATTTTATTGGGAATAGCACTGGAATTAAGTGCTTGAGCATCGGTATTGCAGACAATAAAGTCTACTCCCTTAATGCCCTGACGGAACATGTGATTGGCTGCATTGCTGCCGCCTCCACCAACGCCTAAGACTTTAATCACCGAAGATTGATTCTTTGGTAAATCGAATTCTAGGTTTGCATTCTCCTCTCTCATATTAATTATCTAATGTGTCTTTATTCGTCGCTGTCTAAGAATCTCTTGAATTTATCGGCCCAAGACTCAAAAAAGTTTTGCCTCTTTTTGGGTTCTTTGCTCTTTATTTCGTCTTGTTCTAATGAAGTCGTTTGTTCACTTTCTGGCTCAGGCTCTTTGGGAAGTAAAGCCTCAATTTTCTCGGCTTTTGGATCGCTAACCGACGGACTCCGTATGTCTGCTCTCTCCATTCCCTTGAGAACTAAACCCACGGCAGTTGCAAATTGAGGGCTGCTTAATTCCTCCTCGAAACCAACATTTGCTAAGTGTTCATTTGGAAATCCGATTCTTGTATCCATCCCTGAGACGTATTCCACAAGCTGTGTTATATGCTTCAGCTGCGAGCCACCTCCTGTTAAAACCAATCCAGCTATAAGCTTCTTGCTTTGAACCTCATGACCGTAATTCTTAATCTCTTCATAAACCTGCTCAATAATTTCGATCATTCGAGCATTGATGATTTTCGAAAGATTCTTCAATGTGATTTCTTTTGGCTCTCTTCCTCTTAGTCCTGGAATGGAAACAATTTCATTGTCGTTATTCTCACCAGGCCAAGCCGATCCGAATTTAATTTTCAATAATTCCGCTTGCTTTTCAATAATGGAAAGACCCTCTTTAATATCATCGGTAATAACATTTCCTCCGAAAGGAATTACCGCGGTATGCCGAATGATTCCATCCTTAAAAATGGCAACATCTGTGGTTCCTCCTCCTATATCAACTAAGACCACGCCTGCTTCCTTCTCTTCTTGACTCAGCACTGCATCTGCACTTGCAAGAGGTTCTAGGGTGATGTCTGCCACCTCAAGACCCGCATCTTTTACGCAACGACCAATGTTCTTAATGGATGCCACCTGACCGACTACAATATGAAAATTGGCTTCTAATCTTCCACCGTACATTCCTCTTGGTTCATGAATATCTGTCTGACCATCAATTCTAAACTCCTGAGGAAGAACATGTATAATCTCTTCACCCGGTAGCATAACCAGTTTGTGCACATTGGCAACTAGCGCATCAATATCACCATCGTTTATTACATCGTCGGAATTTCTCCGAGTAATGTAATCGCTATGCTGCAGGCTGCGTATGTGTTGCCCAGCAATTCCCACGGTAACGCTATTGATTTTCAAATCAGCCTGACGCTCTGCGTCTTCAATCGCTGCTTTAATAGAGTCGATTGTTTGCACAATATTGGTTACCACCCCTCTGTGTACACCTAGAGAACGTGCTTTGCCCATAGCAATGACTTCCAGCTTGCCGTGCTCATTCCTCCTACCAATCATAGCCACAATCTTTGTTGTGCCTATGTCTAACCCTACGGATATATCCTTCGTCTCCATATTTCTTCTAGTTGATCAGTACTACTTGCGATTTGAATCTAAGGTCTAAACGCTTAAAATTCTCTCTCTTCTTTGTTAAAACAACATGCGTATAAAAGGCTTTAAATGCCTCTAATTTCTCTTGCCACTGATCCAATTTGCCTAATAGAATTTCGTGTCCTTTTAGGTTCGAATACAGAATCCATTGAGCCTCTGAGTTGAGTTGTGCCGCATCAATAACTTTTGAAAGCAATGAATCGGAACGGATATACATAAAAACTTCATGAATCTGTTCTGTACTCTCACTATCAATACCTCCAGACACTATTGGTACTCTTGCAGAGTAATAAGGAGATAACGCCATCTGTTGCCCAAATTCATTCAAGTAATAACTATTCCCACTATCAAAGAGCCGGATAATTGGAGTGCCTTGATTAATTACAATGCTTAACTCTCTTCCCAAGTTTGAAAATACTTCAGCCTTTATAACTCCATTCAGTATTGAAAGCCTTTCTTCCAACATCCGAATGTTAATTGATTCGGCGCTATCTTTCAGATTATCAATCGTTTTAACAATATCATCTTCAATAATAAAGGAGACATCTCCATTGAGTTCTATATTGTAATCACCTAGCTTAACTACCTGACTGCCATTAGAAAACGACAGAATTAAAAAAGGCATTACTATGGCAAGGAACCACTGGATGAAATGACTTATTCTCTTTAGTAGCATGACTCAAAAATGTGTTTGATGGGTTCTATGCTTCTATCTATGTCGCCCGCTCCTGCACAAACCAATAAATTGGGCTTCATCTTTTGGACTAATTCCGGTAATTCAAGCGCGCTTACCATTCGCTTTTCTCTGCAATTGACTCTTTCTAATAACGCCTCTGAGCTAATTCCTTCTATGGGTTCTTCGCGAGCAGGATAGATGGGCATAAGCCAAAGTGAATCGCATAAGGACAAGATGGAAGCGAACTCTTCCATGAAATCTCGAGTGCGACTAAAAAGATGGGGTTGGAATACCAAACTCAGTTTTCGCTCTGGAAAAAGTGAACGCAGAGATTCAATTAAGACTTTTAGCTCTCCAGGATGATGCGCATAATCGTCGATGAAAATCCCTTTTTCGGACATATAATGGCACTCAAATCTTCTTTTTACACCCTTGAAGGTGGCTATGGCAGCGGCAATATCTTTACTCGCATAGCCTTTTGTAAAACAAAGAGTGGCAGCTGCCAAGGCATTTTCAATATTGTGTAGTCCCGGATAACTCATATGGACTTCTTGCTTCAAGCCAGGACCAATCCAATCGAATCGATACTTTCCTTTTTCTATTCTAAGGTTTTCTAGATGATGATCGCCTTCATGCAGCCCATAACTAATGCCTTTAAACGGAAGTCCTTCTTTGTATATGAGCGTTTCACTCACTTGCCTACTAAACTGATAAAAGGCTGCCTCAAATTCTTTGACCGTACCATAAATATCTAAATGGTCTGGTTCCATTGAGGTTATAATAGCTGAATTGGGGTATAGTCTATGAAAACTCCGATCGAACTCATCTGCTTCTACAATGCAGACTGAACTTTCGCCTGCTATATAATTGGTGCCATAATTCAGCGGAATTCCGCCCAAGAATGCAGAAGGACTAGCACCCAGTTCTACAGCCAAATGGCTAAGTATTGATGAAGTGGTTGTTTTTCCATGGGTTCCTGCAACAGCCCATGTTTCGGATTCTCTTGTAATGAGTTCCAAGAGCTCCGAGCGCTTAAGCAGTGTAAAATCAGATTCCTTAAAAAAGGAAAAGAGGCTTTGAGATTGCGAAATCGCAGGAGTATAGACAACCGTAAGCCGCTTTGGATCTCTGTATTGAGCGGGAATATCTTCTACTAAAGTGCTGGTAGTAATCTCTGCGCCGAGACTTTCTAAATCGCCGGTAATTGCGCTAAAATTACGATCGTATCCTGCAACCCTATAGCCTCGGCTGAGCAGGTATTTGGCCAATGCACTCATGCCTATACCGCCAATTCCTAACATATATATGTGCTTGCTCAACTTCATTTAGAAATAAGTCTATCAATTTGATCTACAATGCTATTGGTAGCATTGGGTTTGCCAAATTCCGCAATTGCATTACTCAACTCTTTTCTCTTTGTATCGCTGTTCAGCAATTCCAAAAGCAGGGTTTCCAAACTAGAGTCTAGCTCTTTCTCAGCTATCATTCGAGCGGCACCTTTCTGAACCAAAGCCATTGCATTTTTAGTCTGATGGTCTTCTGCCACATTGGGTGAAGGAACTAGAATAGTAGCCTTTGTTACAACGGCCAACTCACTTAGCGTTCCTGCTCCAGCTCTAGATAGAACAAGATCTGCCGCAGCATAGGCCATTGGCATGTCTTGAATAAAGGCCTCCATATAGAGTCCTTCTGTGGGAGCAACTTCTGTTTTCAGATTCTCGATATATAGCTTCCCTGTTTGCCAAATAATATTAAAACCTGCAGACAGTATTCTTCCATATAGCTTTAAAACCGCCTTGTTTAGATTGCGAGCTCCAAGACTTCCACCTAAAATCAAAAGAGTGGGTTTGTCTTGTAGACCAAATGAATGCAAGGCTTTCGATCTCAACGGAAGTAATTGTGTCAGCTCTCTTCGGATTGGATTTCCAGTGAGTTGAATTTTCGACTTCGGGAAAAACGCATCCAAACCATCAAAGGCGACGCAGATAGAATTCACTTTAGGAGCCAACCATTTATTGGTAATTCCAGGAAAAGAATTTTGCTCTTGAATAAGTGTTTTATGTCCTAGCCAATGGGCAGCATACAGCAATGCTCCACTTGCAAAGCCTCCTGTACCAATTACTATTTCTGGTTTATACTTTGCTAAAATTTGAACTGATTTAATCAGACTACTCATGAGTTTAAAAGGAAAGGAAATATTCTTCCATCCGTCGGAACGATTGATTCCACTAATCCATAAGCCTGAAATAGAGTATCCAGCAGCAGGCACTTTCTCCATTTCCATGCGATCTTTGGCGCCTACGAAGTGAATGATCGCCTCTGGATACCTTCGTTTTAATTCATCGGCAATACTCAGCGCAGGGAAAATATGTCCGCCTGTTCCGCCTCCGCTCAATAAGAAGCAAATTGGTTTAGGCATTGGTCAATTCGGGTTCAAAAGGGTTCTCGGGCAAATCTTCATTTTCCATGCGAATGGCTGCTTCTTCGCCCATATAGCTTCGGCTCACGCTCAGTATCATTCCAATAGCAAGGCAACTCATCCAAATAGAGGAGCCTCCGGCAGAAATAAGTGGAAGTGTCTGGCCTGTTACTGGAAAGACATTTACTGCAACGCCCATATTCACAAATGCCTGAATAAGTATTCCTGAGCCTGCAGCAACCGTAAGCAAGGAGCCAAATAAACTCGGTGCTTTGGTAGCCACTTTGAGTATTCGCATAAACAAAAAGAGGTATCCTGCTAAAACCACCAAACCTCCAACGATGCCATACTCTTCAACAATAACGGCGTAGATAAAATCTGAATTCGATTGTGGAAGGAAGTTCTTTTGCACACTTTTACCCGATCCCACTCCAAAAAATCCTCCTTCTGCAATGGCCATCTTCGCCTTATGCACTTGATAATTCACCTCCGCATCGCCCGATTTAAAGGAGTCTATTCTTTGCTCCCATGTTCTAACGCGATTCGAGACATCTGGAAATTGTTTTACAAATAGAATAAAAAGGGCCAGCATTAGAATTCCAGACCCCAGCAGGATTCCAATATTCTTTAAAGGATATGAGCCCACAAACATGAGTATTACCCCAATGGTAAATACAATTGCCGCAGTAGAGAAATTCGCTGGAAGGATGAGACCACAAACAATAAAAAGAGGGAGTAAGAGCGGAAAAAAAGATTCTCTCATACTTAAACTTCTGCCTGCATTTTTACTCAGATAGCGTGCAATATGCGTAAACAAGACTAGGCTGGCGAAAGAGGAGGTTTGAAAGCTAAATCCGAAGGGTAAGATCAGCCATCTCGATGCATTGTCTCCTCCAATTTTGGTTCCTTGAGCAAGGGTTATTATGAGCAGAATTACCGCAATAGGCAGCAGAATTTTTGAAAGTGCAGCATAATACCGGAAAGGGATATTGTGTGCTAGATACAAAAGACTAAATCCAGTGATGAGATACAGTAAATGCCTTAGCATAATGGTAGTCATATGACTTACTCCATTACTGCTAAAAGCAATATTGCTGCTCGCGCTATAAACGGACAGAAAAGACATAAGCGATAAAATGACCGCCAAAGTCCAGATGACCCGATCTCCTCGGATGTATTTAGCCAGTTTCATCATAGTTTACTCACGCACTCTTTAAATTGATTTCCTCTGTCTTCATAGCTCTCAAAAAGGTCGAAACTTGCGCATGCTGGTGAAAGCAAAACCACGTCGCCTTTTTTAGCCAGACTACGTGCAGTGCGAACGGCTGCTTCCATAGACTGGGCTTCCGTAAGAATTTCTACATCGTTTTTAAACTCATTGATGATTTTTTGATTGTCTATCCCTAGGCAAACAATGGCTTTCACCTTGTTTTTCACTAACGGAGTTAATTGGCTGTAATCGTTTCCTTTATCCACCCCGCCAACAATCCAAACCACCTTTCTTGTAATGGTTTCTAGCGCATACCAGGTACTATTTACGTTGGTGGCTTTCGAGTCGTTTATGTACTCTACACCGCCAATCTGCAATACCGATTCTAGTCTATGCTCGATGTGTTCAAAATCGGCCAAGGAATTTCGAATTTCTTCGCTATGAATTCCGGCAGCACGCGCTGCTAAAGCAGAGGCCATTGAGTTGTAGGCATTGTGTTTGCCCTGTAAAGCCAATTCGTAAATGCTCATAATTTCCGCTGTATTTAATTCTATTTGTATATGCTCTTCTTGATAAAAGGCCCCTTCGGCTCCTGGCCGCTCTGACTTCATTGTGAAGGGAATGAGATGTGCTTTTACGGCATGCACCTGCATTCCCTTGAGTGTCCATTCGTCGTCTGCGCAATAGATAAAGTGCTCTTCTGCCGATTGAAAAAGACCTATTCGATACTTAGAGGCAACATAATTCTCCATTTTATATTCATAGCGATCTAAATGATCTGGAGTAATATTGGTAAGAATGGCTATATGAGGACAAAAGCGCACCGTATCGTCTAATTGAAAGCTACTTACTTCAAGTATCCACCATTCGTGATCTCCTTGTGAAAGCAGTCGTGCGAAACTGACACCCATATTTCCAGCTACTCCGGCATCGTACTTGGCTTTTTTAAAGATGTGGTACGTAAGCAAAGTGGTAGTGGTCTTTCCATTGCTTCCTGTAATGCCGATTATCTTTCCTTTTGTATGTCGTGAAGCAAACTCTATTTCTGAGATAACCTCAGCTCCCTGCTCTTTTAATCGTTCAATAAGCGGAGTACCTGAGGGAATTCCGGGGCTCTTCACCACTAGGCCTACACCCGAAAACAAATCCTCCGTATGCTGCCCTTCCTCAAATGGAATTCCTGCTTCTTTGAGTTCCTTGGCATGAACGGGTTTTAATGCCTTGCTATCGCTCACAAAGACTTGCATTCCCAGCTTTTGCGCTAAGAGAGCGGCACCTACACCACTTTCACCTCCACCTAAAATAAGTAGTTCCACTTTGTTCATCTCAGTTTCAGCGTTACCATGGTGAGTACAGCGAGCATAATTCCAACAATCCAAAAACGGGTTACAATCTTCGATTCATGAAATCCCGCTTTCTGATAATGATGATGCAATGGAGACATTCTAAAGATGCGTCTGCCCTCTCCGTATTTCTTGCGGGTGTATTTGAAATAACTCACTTGCAATACCACACTTAAGTTCTCTACTAAAAAGATTCCACAGAGAATGGGTATGAGCAGCTCCTTGCGTATTGCAATGGCAAAAACAGCCACAATTCCACCTAAACTCAAGCTTCCCGTATCGCCCATAAAGACCTGAGCTGGATAGGCATTGTACCATAGAAATCCAATACATGCTCCTACGAAGGCCGCCATAAAGATTACCATCTCCCCCGAATAGGGTATGTACATGATATTCAGGTAATCTGCGAAAACAATACTACCCGAAACATAGGCCAGAATACCCAGTGTAACACCAATAATAGCCGAGGTGCCCGTTGCCAAACCATCTATTCCATCGGCAAGATTTGCTCCATTGGAAACGGCGGCAACAATAAATATGACCACTGGAATAAAGATCAACCAAGACCATTTAACAGCATCTTCTCCCAGCCATCTCATCGCCTGCGAATAGTCTAATTCATTGTTCTTTAGAAAAGGAATGGTTGTTTTGGTTGACTTATGCGCTTGTCCGAAAAGAGCTGCATCTGTACTTACTCTATTCGTTGTTTTTTCTTTGATAACCACATCGGGGTGGAAATACAATACGCCTCCAACTATAAGTCCGAGTCCTATTTGCCCTAAAACCTTAAATACCCCTCTAAGTCCTTTCTTATTTTTTCTAAAAACCTTGATGTAATCGTCTAAAAATCCGATCAATCCCATCCAAATGGTACTTATAAGAAGAAGGAGTATATAGATATTATCCAATCGTGCAAAAAGCAACGTAGGGATAATAATGGCTGAGAGAATTAACAATCCCCCCATAGTGGGTGTACCCGTTTTTTGTTTTTGCCCTTCCAGACCTAAATCGCGGATGGATTCACCCACCTGTTTTTTCAGGAGATATTGAATGACTCTTTTCCCTAATAAAAGAGAAACCAAGAGAGACGCAATGATCGACATTGCCGCTCTAAAGGTTATGTATTGGAAGACCCCTGTTCCGGGTATATCGTAGTGTTTATCGAGATATTCGAATAGGTAATACAGCATTAGGCTTCAAGTGTTTTAAAGATTTCAGACAGTATTTCAAAATCGTCGAAAGAATGTTTTACTCCTTTTATTTCTTGGTAATTCTCATGTCCTTTTCCTGCAACTAGCACTATATCTCCTGGTTCAGCCATCATAACGGCGGCCTTTATTGCCTGCTTCCGATCGCTAATACGGAGCACCGAACTTCTTACCGCCAGATCTAAACCCGCTTCCATATCATCAAGAATAGACTCTGGATCTTCGTTTCTTGGATTATCGGATGTGAAAATGCTCCTATTGGCAAAGTCTGTACTCACTTTGGCCATTTCAGGGCGTTTGCCCTTATCGCGATTTCCACCACAACCCACTACAATAATTAGTCTTTGTCCCTTCTCAATTAGCTGCTTAAGAGTACGGGCAACATTCTTCAGCGCATCTGGAGTATGTGCATAGTCGATTATGCCGGTAATTTCTTTCGGACCTCTTAGATATTGAAAGCGGCCATTTACCGGTTTCAGCAGACTCATAGCAGAAAGCAATTCATGTCCATCAGCCATTTTCAACTGAATTGCAGCACCATAAATCGCAAGGAGATTGGACGCATTAAAATCTCCAATAAGTGTAGTCCAAAACTCTTCTCCATTGAAATCTAGGAGGGTTCCGTTGAAGTGCATCTCGAGAATCTTTCCTTTATAATCGGTAGGCGATTTCATTCCGTATCCCCCTTTTTTCGCCTTGGTGTTTAAAAGCATGGTTTTACCGTGGCGATCATCTGCATTGGTAAGTGCAAATGCGGAAGAAGGCAACTCATCGAATAGCTTCTTTTTTGCGTTGATGTAGTTTTCGAAGGTCTCGTGATAATCGAGGTGATCTCTACTGAGATTGGTGAAAAGAGCACCTGCGAGCTTGATGCCTGCCATTCTCTCTTGATGGATGCCATGCGAGCTGGCTTCCATAAAGACATAGCGACATCCTGCAACTTGCATCTTGGCAAGCAACTGCTGCATTTGAATTGCATCTGGAGTCGTATGCGTGGCTGGCACTTCCTGCCTATGAATTTTATTTACTACCGTAGATAGCAATCCAGCTTTATACCCCAAATGGATAGCCAAACTATGCAATAGGCTGGCAACTGTTGTTTTTCCATTGGTTCCAGTTACAGCAATAACCTCCATCGTTTCAGATGGATTTCCATAGAAATTGGAAGCGATAATTCCAAGCGATTTTGCTGAATTTTGTACCTGAATCTGGGTTGTGTTTTCAGATAAGCCTTCTTGCCATTCTTCCACTAGTATTGCAATAGCTCCTTGAGCAATTGCCTGATGAATGTATTGATGACCGTCTACTGTAGTGCCCTTTTGAGCAACAAAAAGACTATCCTTCGCCACCTTTCGAGAGTCAAAAGCAATAGTGTTTATTGCCAATTGCAAGGAACCTTCTAATCGTTCAATCCCTGCTTTATAGAGTATGTCTTTTAGTAGCTTCATCCTGCGTAAATTATTACGGTCGGTATCGTTTTTAAGGACTTTCCGGTGGCCGGCCATTGGCGCCTTACCTTTCCTGAAAAGCCTTCTAACTTTACCTTTAATCCGCCATTCTCCATCAACTCTATAGCATCTATCAGCCGCAGGCCTTTTAGGTTGGGCATCTCTTGGCGCTCAAGACTCTTTTGTACACCTTGCCTTCGAGAATTATTATAGGTATAGTGCGTTATTTGGGGCTCGGACCATACAGGCGGACTCAGTCTGTGAACTGCCATTGCCACCTCTTTAAAGACAGGTCCAGCAACCTTGGCTCCGTAATAGCCTATCGATTTGTCTGGTTTTTGTATAACTACAATGCAGGAGTATTTTGGCTCATCTGCCGGAAAATAGCCCACGAAAGAAGACTGATAAGATTGTCCTTCTGTTCCTAACCAATACTGGCTCTGACTGGTACCCGTTTTGCCCGCCATGGCGAATAAATCGTGTTTCAGACTCTTTCCAGTACCTCTTTCAACCACATTCTTTAAGAGACTCTGTAATTGATCAAGTGTGTTTTGAGAGCAGATGGAAGGGTTTAATATTTCGGGCTCAAACTCCTTTATTGGACTTCCCATTCGCTCGAAGCGCTCAACCAACTGTGGTTTTACGAGCACACCATTATTGGCTATTGCATTGTAATAGGCAAGGATTTGTAGCGGTGTAAAGCTCACTTCATAGCCAAACATCATCCAAGGAAGACTAATTCCAGACCATGCCTTCTTATCGCTTGGATGCGGAATCTTTGGCATTCCCTCTCCTTTAATATCAATCCCCAATGGCTTATCCATTCCCAAAGCATAGAGTCTGTCTACAAACTGCTCGGGCTTGTTCTTATATAGTGGATATAAAGCCTTAACAATGCCTGTATTTGAGCTCTGTTCAAATGCTCTGCCTAGGCTAATTATTCCATAACCGCCATTGCCATTGCCGTAATTGCTGTCTTCTACCCTTTCTCCATAGATGGTATAAAGTCCGTTTCCAGTATTCACTTGGGTAGATGTATCTACAACGCCATCTTCAAGCGCCAGCATTAGGGCAATCGTTTTAAAGGTAGACCCCGGTTCTGTGCTTTCCCAGACCGCATAGTTTCTTTTCTCGTAATAGCCCGATCCACTCGAATTCCTTCCCAAATTTGCAATAGCACGGATCTTACCTGTAGCCACTTCCATTAGAACAACACAGCCATGATCTGCTTTATAGCGGCTTAATGTATTCTCTAGAACATCGTGCGAAATATCTTGTAGTCGGCTATCGATTGTACTTACCAAATCGATTCCATCTTCAGGCTCCTGACTGTAGTAATCGGTTAATGGCTTCCAATACGACTTAGATATTCTCTGAGCCAATCTCAAACCATCCGTCCCTTTCAACTCATGGCTATAAGCTTCCTCCAAACCCATCCGCCTAAAAGGTTCGTCAAAACCAATGGTGCGCTCAGCAATAGAACCAAGGGGTAATTTTCTGTGGTTTTTCTGATTGTGTAATAATCCGCCTTTGTATCTGCCCTCTCTAAAAATAGGAAGTGCTTTAAGCTCTTTTAAGGTTCGATGATTTACGGAAGCGGAGAGAGTCACAAATGCATCTCCTTGATTGCGTGAAGATCGAAACAATGCATTCCACTGCTTGCTCGACTTTTGACCCAGAATTCTAGCTAGTCCGATTGAAAGTGAATCAATGCCACTGTTGAAAATATTGTCTGAGGCTGTAGTTGGATCAAAATGAATACTGTAAACAGCCATATTGGTTGCCAATAGTTTTCCGTCGGAAGAAAAAATACTCCCTCTTCTTGCCTCAATAGCAATATTCTTTATTACCTCCTTTTCTGATTCCGCACGCAGGGCAGGTCCTTCAAACCATTGAATTTGAAATAGCTTCACCACAATAGCAATGGCTAAAAGAATTAAAGGCACCGAGAGCCAATACAGTCTTCGCAGTATTTTTTTCTGTTCGTTACTCATCCTTCAAAATAATTTTGATGGGTGGATTTTCCTTCCGAATGAGGCCTAATTTTCTAGCACGATTGATCAATTTGGTTTCAGAGCTCGCCTCCATCAGTTGACTTCGAGTTTCGATATAGTCTGAGTTGAGTTCTTTCATTTCGGTACGCAGTCTAGACATGGTATAAACCTTTCTATCGGCACTATGTGAGCTATAAATAGAAAACACCGCCATTCCCGCTAAAAAAAGAATGAAAGGATACATGGCACGTACTTTATCGTTTACCAGAAATGTGCCCTGAACCAATTCGGTTAGCGCTTTTGACCAACGTTCTTTTCTCTTCATTTCCAAAGCTCTACTCTTTGGGCAATTCTTAATCTGGCCGAACGCGCTCTAGGATTGCGTGCTATTTCTTCTTTAGAAGGATCTATTGTTTTCTTGTGGATGGGCTGAAATCGAAAATGTCTTTTCCCGAAGTCGTCTCTATCTACCTCGTCTTCCATCCAGCCTTCTTTTACAAAACGCTTTACCATTCTATCTTCTAAAGAATGATATGAAATAACAGAAAGTCGAGCTCCTTCATCCAGCAATTCTAGGCTAGAAACCAGGAGTGCTCTTAAGGCTTCAAGCTCCTCATTTACCGCTATCCGTAAGGCTTGAAAGACCTGTGCTTGATAGCTATTCCTTTTCTTAGCAGGTGAGAATCCATTCAATAATTCCACCAATTCAAAAGTAGATTTCAAGGGTGCCGTATCTCGCCTAGCTATTAAAGCCGCGGCCAGTCTCTTTGAGTTGAATACTTCTCCGTAGGCACTTAAAATATGAACGAGCTCCTTTTCATCTACCTGCATAAGTAGTTCTGAAACAGTAAGCTTAGATCCTTTATTCATTCGCATATCCAGCGGTCCATCGAACCGTAATGAAAATCCACGATCCGCTGTATCGAATTGATGCGATGATACGCCTAGGTCTGCCAGGATACCATCTACTTTGCGCACAGAGTGTATGCGTAAGCCTCTTTCAACAAACCTAAAATTCATAGGAAGTAGGCAGAATCTCGGATCATCAATGGCATTCTTTGCCGCATCTGAATCGTGATCGAACGCATAAAGCTTACCACCGTCCCCTAATTGGCTCAGAATATGCCGTGAGTGACCGCCGCCGCCAAAGGTGCAGTCTACATAAATACCGTCTGGTTTTATTGCAAGTCCAGATACAGACTCATTCAGCAATACAGGATCATGATACATCGGGCTCATCGTATTTCAGTTCACCCATCACCTCTTCGGCTAGATCGCCAAAGTCATCCGCATCATTTCCTACTGATTTTTCATACTCCGCCTTATCCCAAATCTCAATAATATCTACTGCTGACGCCAGTACAATTTCAGACTCAATTCCGCTGAATTGAAGTAAATCTTTAGGAATTAGAATTCGAGCATTTCCATCTAATTCGATCATTTTAACCCCCGCAGAAAAACGTCGAATAAAGTCGTTGTTCTTCTTTACAAAGCGATTTAAACGATTTACCTTGGTCATAACTTGATTCCAAGCTTGCATTGGGTACAGCTCTAAACAAGGTTGAAATACCGATCGTTTCAAAACAAATCCATCTGGAATAATAGCATTTAACTGCTTTCGCAAGGGCGCAGGCAGAGCCACACGCCCCTTGGCGTCGGCTTTACACTCATGTACCCCATTGATATTCAGCATTTACTCTTTCTTTTTGGAATTCACTTCAAATCTAGGGTAAATCTCACCACTTTCTCCCACTTCTTACCACATTGTTGAAAAAAGAGGATAAAACCCCTTTCTTCGTGAATCACAAAGGCTTTGAAAATCTTAATCGAAGCATTCTTATATTTGACAACTTAACACCACTGTATTAATGTTAGCGGAACGGAAAGAAGAAGGCGGATTTAGATACGTTGAAGGAGGAGAGGGGCATCCACTCATTCTCTTGCACGGACTGATGGGAGGCCTAAGTAATTTCGATAGCGTTTATGACTTTTTTACTGAGAAGGGTTACAAAGTCATTTTACCAGAAATGCCCATGTACAGCCTTCCCCTCATTAAGACTCACATAAATGGCCTTTCAAAATTTTTAGAGAGCTTTTTTGAATTCAAAAAACTAACCAACATCACCTTGATTGGAAACTCTTTGGGTGGACACGTTGGATTGGTTTACAGTAAAAACCATCCGGAGCGGATAAACTCTTTGGTTTTAACTGGAAGTTCAGGATTGTATGAGAATGCCTTCGGTGATAGTTTTCCAAGAAGAGGCGATTATGAATACATCAAGCGCAAGACTGAAGATGTGTTTTTTAATAAAGAAGTTGCCTCCAAGGAGTTAGTAGACGAAGTTTTTGCTAGTGTGAACGATCGAAACAAGGTCATTCGAACCCTAGCCTTTTCAAAGTCTGCTATTCGTCATAATATGGCACCCGATCTTCCACAATTAAAAATGCCAATTTGCCTTATTTGGGGCAGACAAGACGCAGTAACTCCGCCCGATATAGCTGTTAAGTTTCACGAGCTCTTGCCAGATTCTGAATTGAATTGGATAGAAAACTGTGGCCATGCAGCAATGATGGAAAGGCCAGACGAATTCAATACGATTTTATATGATTTTCTCAAGCGCAGATTGAAGTGATAAAAAGTGTTCAATCCGAATTTCTGAAGAGTAGTTCAGACTATACTCAATGCCCGCCAAACAACAAACCAGAGTATGCTTTTATAGGCAGATCCAATGTGGGTAAGTCCTCGCTTATAAATATGCTTACCGGAAGAAAAAAACTTGCTAAAATATCTGGTCGGCCTGGAAAGACTCAATTAATAAATCACTTTGAGATCAACAAAGAGTGGTATTTGGTTGACCTTCCTGGATATGGCTATGCTGGCGTATCGAAGGAACAAAGACGATCTTTCCAAAAACTAATCAAAGATTATTGCGAAAACCGTGAGAATCTGGTCAGCCTATTTGTGCTTATTGACAGTCGTCACGATTTACAGAAAAACGATCAAGAGTTCATGCAATATTTGGCCGAAGCAGGCCTCTCTTTCACCATTGTTCTAACAAAAATTGACAAACTCTCTTCCTCTGCATTGCAAAAGTGTAGAACACAATTTGAAAAGAGTATGCTTAAAAATTGGGAGGAATTGCCCAATACATTTATCAGTAGCGCCGAATCAAAAGTAGGCAAAGAAGAAATTCTTGAGTATATCCGTCATTGGAATGACGCATTGAAAGACCGCTTCTAAGACTTCTTCGTAATCAGTTCTAGCTTCTCTGCGTAGTATTTTGCGAAATCGCGCATGTCTATTGCCATTTCCTCTTCATTGGTTGCCCGTTCTAAGGTATCTGCCATACTCAATAACGTTTGATGCAAGAATCGCTTCATGTCGTCTATAGACATTTCTTTGGTCCAAAGATCAATGCGCAACGTATCCTTAGCTTTCAGATCCCAAATAGAAATAAAAACAGCCGAGGCCTCCTCATTTTTCACCCCACCGTCCTGCGCATCCCAAAAGATGGTTTCGGGTACTTTGTTCTCGTCTAAATCAATTCTAAGGGCTATATCTGTTTTTTGTGTCATGGCTTATATCGTGCATTTTTAAGTATCCAGCGTGCATCTTTCAATTGCATCATTTCCTGCAGACTTAGATCCGTATTCTCCATTAATGAGCAAATAATTCTATATCCAACCCATCTTCCAATCTCTCCAGGACTATCGGCATCTATTGCCAAATAGAATTTAGAAAAGGGCGCCGGAAGAATAATTCTTCTCTTAATATCCTCATCGCTACTAAAGAGCAAATTCTGTTCAATCAGATAGGCCCAAATCTGTGATTCATTCGAAATACAAAAATCCCAATCCTGCTTAGAATAACGCAAATAATCATTCTCAGGTCGATAGGGCTCTAAGGCTCTTGCCATATAAATCAGTTTCCCTTGGTAAATCATATCGGAAAGTAAATTGCGAGAATCTCTATTCCAGAGATTGTGCATTTTGGCGAGTTCCTCCGCAAGGTCGAGCGAAATATATTGGGTCTCTTTTCTGAAGGTTAAGTAGGATGGCTGTGAAGAATAAAAACTCGAATTTGCAGATAAGTACTGATCAAGAGCTACAAAAATGAGGGAATCGGCAAGAAACAAAGGGAACTCAAAATCGAGTGGCGAAATATAGGTGTAAATCGTATAATTTGCTGTCTTAGAAAAGTAGTGCTTATGATGAAAGAGAACTTCTTTGCATGACTGAAGAGCTTCCTCAAATTGGACTTCCATAGTTTTCGACTTTCTAGAAAGCGAGTTGAGCAATGAGTCGTTTCGCTGCAGTCTCCAAAACCTGCGATCTCCTTGCTCGAAGAAAGGACTAAATTCTTGTTTCAAAGCAAATAAACAGCTATCCGGATTCTTTCGATCGCATGCAAAGAAGGCTTGATCGAATCTTCGAATTTCAACTTTGGTATCTACCTTGTCATAAGGCACCTCAAATGGATCGCTTGAACAACCCACTAGAATCGTCAAAAAACAAAACCCAAATAAAAGTCGGAGTGATGCTGCCGACATATTCTCTATTTTTGGTCAAAATTAAGCTCATATGGCTCTAAGTAAACCTTCCATTTTAGTACTTCTTGCATTTTCATTGTTCACAAGCCCAAAAGACCTGAGTGCTCAGGAGTTTAAACTGGGCTTGCAAATTGTTCCTTCGAGCACATGGTTTACAACGAAAGCAGAAAACGTGAATACCGGTCGGAAATTTCTATTCGGATTTGGTTTAGTGGCAGACTACTACTTCTCAGAGCGTTACGCTTTCTCCTCTGGATTAAACTACGTCACAAGAGGTGGAGAAATCAATTTCCAAGATACCTTAGGAGGATATAAAATTAGTGTTATTGAAATTCCAGCCTATTTCAAACTCAAAACGGCGCAATTCAATCGAATGAGCTACTTCGCAAAATTCGGAGGCACCTTTACTTTCCGAACAGACGAGAACGTAGAAATTGATCCAGAGCCCTTAGAATCAGATCTCCCCGATCGTTTTTTCACGCCTGTTCAAGTAAATTTCCTTATAGGAGTAGGAGCAGAATATGCCATAGATGGTGGATCTGCTGTGTTTTTTGGAGTTGATTATATGATCGGGTTATCCGACGCACTTCACGAAAGCAAATGGGTAGGAAAGAGAGACAATTACCGCCTACAAGGATTGGTATTTAACCTTGGTTTTATGTTCTAATGAGTACTCAAAAAGTATTGAAAATACCGCAAGGTCTTTTCTTATTTGTTTTCATATTCCTCCTAGTCACAACGGCAAAAGGGCAAAAAACAAGTGAAACAGAGCATAATTGGCATTCGATTCTAGTCGATAAACCCTATAATGCGGTATATAAAAAAATCTATCGATGGATGGTGCCTTTGCATTATTCAGAGGTCAAAGCATCTCCTTCCCACCACGGTGGTTCAAGAACTACAATAAGCCCAGAAAGAGTGGAAGAAATGGCCACCCAATCTGGGAAATTACAATTTAGAATCATTCCTTTTTCCAACTCAAAGACCAAAATTACGGTAAGACAAAGGCAGGGAGAACTCAAGCCTATGAATAAACTTGAACTTTCGGCATTTATAGACGATTTAGAAATCTGGTTAGTACAAGAATGAAGACAGCGAAAAAATTACCTATGGCCAAAGAAAGTATCAAGCACATTGTTGATTGGCTAAAATCGTATGCAGACAAAGCAAATATGCACGGGTTTGTGGTTGGAATTAGTGGCGGAGTAGACTCTGCCCTAACTTCAAGTCTTTGTGCAAAAACAGGACTTCCAACTATATGCGTGAGCATGCCTATTCATCAAGCAGATTCTCAAGTAAGCCGAGCTCAAGAGCATATCAACGGCCTTCAAGCTGATTATCCAACTACAATCAGTCACCAAACAATAGACCTTACTGCTACCTATGAACTTCTCTTAACAGCACTTCCAAGCAGTTCAAATAAAGAGCAAAGAGAAATGGCAAAAGTGAATACAAGAGCAAGGTTGAGAATGACCAGTTTGTATTTTCTTGCTGGAGCGGAAAGATGTCTCGTAGCAGGTACGGGAAATAAAATCGAGGATTTTGGTGTTGGTTTTTATACTAAATATGGCGACGGCGGCGTAGATTTAAGTCCCATTGCTGACCTCACAAAATCAGCCGTTTTTCAACTCGCTGAAGAAATAGGTGTTCCCAAAAGCATTTTATCTGCCGCTCCTACCGATGGATTATGGGGAGATGATCGTAGCGATGAAGATCAGCTCGGCGCTTCATATCCCGAATTGGAGTGGGCAATGGAAAGACATGAGAATGGAAAAGGGTCCAATGGCCTTATTGGAAGAGAAAAAGAGGTGATGGAAATATTTATTCGACTAAATAGTGCCAATCAACATAAAATGCAGCCTATTCCTGTATGCATACTTCCTACTCCACTTCGAGGGTAAATTGCAAATAGAAAAAACTGCCTTTTTCATCTGTTTCTAATTGAATGGCAAGTCCATGGCTTTCGGCAAGATCTTGAGCAAGAAGCAAACCCATGCCCGATCCTGTTTCATTTTCTGTTCCTTTCGAGGGCACATGATTTGATTTAGAAAAAATCTTCTTTGCGATGTCAGGAGCAATTCCGCCTGCCTCATCCTTCACACCCACCTTTAGATTTATTCCATCAGCAATGGCCATTAGCTCTAAGCTACTTCCCTTGCTTGAGAATTTAATTGCATTGGAAAGCAAATTTTGGAAGAGTAAATGGAAAACCATCGCGTCTGTTTTAATTACCCATGAGGGATCGCAAATCAAACTCAATTTTAGTTGCTTCCATACGGCGTATGGACGCACAAAATCCAACTCACTTTCTAAAAGTTCTATTAAGGGATGATCTTCTAGCTCTATGGGGGTATCGCCGTGTTGCGATTTTGCCCACTCCATAAGTTCAGATAGCGTATGTTGCATTTCCCCCAGGCTTTCAGAGATCAATCGCAAGTGCACAGCTCGCTCCGCCTCGCTAATCTCAGGGGGTAATTCAACTAAAAACTCGGCCATTTTATAATTGTAATTCAAAGGACCCATAATATGGTGTGTAAGCAAGGCCAGCAGCTTGGATTGTCGGAAGGATCTATCAGCCATCTTATTCCTCTCTAACTCTATCTCTTGGTTTTCTTGTTTTAACTTATCGAAGCTCTCTCTAAGTCGAACAAAATAAATTACCACTCCAAGTATGACGGTAAAAGACGACAATAAAAACAGAAATAATAACATAGTAGCCAATCGAAATAGTTTGAAATATAAGGGAAATATCCAGCAAAGTTGGATCGATAAAAAGAGATTAGACGTCTACACCTAAGCCTAATACGAGAGAAATGGAATCGTCAACCTTTTATGAAATATTTAAATCCTTTCAATAATTTCCACTTGTGTTGCATTTATTCTACTACAAAACGTACCTTAGCAGAAGGAGTGGAACTAAATATACTACGTAAATTATGATAAACATCGTAATCGCCGATGACCATGCTATTATCCGCAGGGGCTTGGATCTTTTTTTAAAATTCGATGATGAAATAAAACTTGTAGGGGAGGCAATTGATGGAGATGAGTTGCCTGCTCTGCTGGATTCGGTTAATCCGGATATTCTATTGCTTGACATCGATATGCCTAAAATGAATGGAATTACAGTCCTTCGCACTTTGAGTGAAGACTTTCCAGATGTTAAAATAATTATTCTGTCAATGCATCCTGAAAACCTATACGGACCTACTGTTCGTAAAATGGGTGTTTTAGGATACATTAATAAGGAAGCAGACCCGAGAGATGTAATTAAAGCTGCCAAAGCAGTTTATCAAGGTGATATGCACTTTGACGAATCGATCTATAAGATTCAAACCGAGGAGAAAGTCCGCAAGAGAAAAATCAAGCTTTCTACCCGCGAAAGCGAGGTTTTGCAGCTTTTGTCTATAGGAAAATCCAATAAAGACATTTCTGAGGAATTAGGAATTAGCGACAAAACGGTAAGCACCTATAAACAGCGATTGCTCAATAAGCTACAAGCTCGAAATTTAGTTGACCTTATCAACTATGCAAAAAATCATCTGTTCGCCTAAAATCCTATACTCTTGTTAGTAGAGAAAGAATCTAAATCAACCAACGCTCGGAAGTTGAAAAAGAAGCCGTACTCCAGTGATCAGCTGGAAGACGTCTTCTTTAATATTCTCAAGTTGCACGCGACTGATTTGATCTGCCTTCATAGACAGGATGATCGAACGATTGTTTTTGCCTCTGATTCTTCTTTTGAAATGCTTGGTTATAAGCCTGAAGAATTACTGGGAAATGAAGTTTTCTTTTATATAGCGGAAGAATTTCATGCCGATATGGCCGAAGAGCTCTTTCGAAAGATGCTCTATCGCCCAAACACAGAAATCAGACTGATGCTGAAAAGCAAAAGCAATGAAGTGGTATGGGTTAGCAGTAAATGGATTGAGAATATAGAATTTCCAGCATCGGAAGAGAAATTTGCTGTTTCGGTTAATTCCAATGTAACAGAGAGTGTGCTTTTAATGGAAGACCTTATCCGTGCTTGGTCTAAAGAAAAAGAAGTAAACGAACTACGATCTAGTCTTTTCGCCATTGCCTCTCATGAAATTAAGACTCCCTTGGCTGTTATTCAGATGCAGACCGATATTCTAAAGAAATGGGCCGCGCAAGATAAACTCGATAAAAAATACCTCAATGTCTTGGATAAATTTCAAAACCAGGTTAATCGCTTGGATGAAATCATTGGAGATATTGTTCGATTTAGACAAATAAACAATGGTCAAGAACCATTTAATACAGTTCAACTCAATATAGTTGGCCTTTCCAAAGACGTAATTGAAGGTTTTGGAGATGCGTATGGTAAGAACAGAATAGCATTGGTGATTAAAGGAGAGGAGAGGAGCTTTACTGGCGATCGGAAGATGGTACAATACATGCTCTCGAGCCTTCTGGATAACGCTGGAAAATACTCTGCTAAAAAAGATCCTGTCTGCTTAGAAATTGAATATTTGAGTGATGAATTACAAATAAAAGTTTCAGACTTAGGAATAGGGATTCCTCCCCATGAACTGAAAAGAATTTTTGAACCCTTTTATAGATCAGAAAATGCCGTTATGAATGTAGAAGGTACCGGTGTGGCGCTTGCTGTTATTCAAGAATTTGTTTTGTTACATAAGGGTAAAATATTTGCCACAAGTGAATTGGGAAAAGGCACTACATTTCACGTTAACTTACCCTACTATAGCGATAAGCCATCAACTCCTTGATAATGAAAAAGAAAGTAATGATTGTAGAAGACAACAAGGACCTGTTAGAGAGCATGGACATGTTGTTATCTGAATACTTTGAGGTTACTCCAGCCGTCGACGGCGAAGATGCTCTTGAGAAGCTGCAGGATGTGAAACCCGATATTATTGTCTCTGATATCATGATGCCCCGAATCGACGGCTATCAACTTCTGAAAGCAATTCGAGAAAATGCGGAATGGAAGAAGATTCCCATTATACTCCTCACCGCATTAGGTCAAGATGAGAATCTAATTCAAGGTTACGAATTAGGCGCAGATGATTATTTGGTAAAACCTATTCGCGCGCAAGTATTAATAAGTAGAATTAACAATATTCTTAAGAAGCAAGAATTCTTGTCTAAAATCTACAGCACCGATCTCGATCAGAAAACAGCCTTACCGGTAAAAGATCCTATTCTTGCCATGATTGACTCATTGGTGATTCGAAAATACCAATTTAAGAATTTTAATATTCCAGATCTGGCTTCTGATATGGGTATGAGTTATGCAAAACTGGAAACAGCAGTGAAGGAAAAGGCTGGACTTACTCCTGTGAAGTATATAAATGAGATAAAACTGGTGAAGGCGAAAGAATTGCTCCAGAATCAGGACACTCCAATAAAAGAAATCGCCTTTTATTTAGGCTTTAAAAGCTTGTCCTATTTCGGCAAATGCTATAAAAACAAATATGGGTCTACCCCATCTGTAAAAAAAGAAGGTAAGTGATAGAGATCTTAATTATAGATGACGATCAGGTTAATAACTTCGTGCTGAAGAATATTATTCAGCGTTCCTATCCAGATGCACTCATACATATTGAAAGAGATGGTAGAAGCGCATTGCGATTTTTGAATGAAATAGATCAGAATCGAAAAGCCTTTCCTGGCATCTTACTCTTAGATATAAATATGCCTATAATGAGTGGATTCGAGTTTCTGGACGAATACCACAAACGCTTTCTAAATAAAGAGGTTTCTATTTATATGGTGAGCTCCTCTATATCTAAAATCGATCAGCAAAAAGCGAATAGCTATGCCAATGTGCATGGATATATAACCAAACCCTTGGTCAATCAGAATATCATATTCATTGTAGACGAATATCTCTATTCCAATAAATCGAAGCCTACTCAGTAGACTTCGATATTGTATCTTCTATAAATAGCGCTGTACAGCCTCTAGAATAGCCACTTCAACCTCTGGAGAATCCCACATCTGTTCTATGTCGGGGCGACTCATTACTTCCTTCATAATCCTATCCTGAATTTTACCTATTTGCAAGGCTGTTTCATAAGGAATATGACTAAAGGTGACCATAGAGTATAATGGAATCCAAGTTTGAGGATGCCGTTCTGCAACTTTTGCTTCAATTCTCTTTCTCAATAAAAAGTCTTTATCGGCGGTTAAATCGCGCATTTCTATGAAATTTCGCATTGCCAATTCCGCTATGGCATCTCCATTTCCTTTGCGTTCTTTCTGATAGCGTTCCATCGCATTCTCCCAAGACTCCTCTTCATCTAAAATCTTATCGAGTATCCTACAGTCTTCGAAACCCGAATTCATTCCTTGTCCGTAAAAAGGCACAATGGCATGTGCTGAATCGCCAATTAAGGCCATATTGCCTTTTACCCAAGGATAACAGCGAATAATACAAAGAGAACTATTTGGATTATTGGTCCATTCCTCATCAAAGTTCGGCATCAGCGCCAAGGCATCCGGAAATACTTCCTCAAAGAAAGCACGTGCTTCGGTAAGGCCCTTCAAGCTAGAAAAAGAAGGATTTCCTTCGTATGGAAAAAACAATGTACAGGTAAAAGTTCCATCCGGATTGGGCAAAGCAATCAGCATATGCTCTCCCCTTGGCCAGATATGCAATGCTTCCTTTTCCATCAAGAAGCTACCATCTGGTCCGGCAGGAATACTCAATTCTTTGTATCCGTGATCTATATATTCTTGCTCATAATTGAATCGATCTGTGCGCTCCATTGCACTTCGAACTACCGAAAAGGCACCATCTGAACCAAAGACAAAATCGCCTTTCACTTCTAAACGCTTCCCGTTCGGATCTTCTAAATCGAGTTTAGCACCATCTAGATCTACTCCAACACAGCGCCTTTCAAATTGAAGGGAAACTTCAGGCATTTCTTCGGCTATATCCAAAAGCCTTTGATTCAAGAGTGCTCTAGAAACAGAATAAATGGCTTCTCCGTCTTTACCATAGGGCTGGAAAGACAGCTTTCCTTTCGCATCATGCATAACACGACGATACATTGGAATAGCAAATTTCTTGATTTCCGTTCCTACCCCAACACCATCTAGAGCACGCCAACCTCTATTCGACAAAGCCAAATTGATCGATCGACCTTGATATATTTTCGCCTTTCTAGAATCCGGACGGCGCTCAAACACACGCACTTTATGCCCTTTCTTTGCTAGATAAATACTTAAAAGAGAGCCAACTAAGCCAGCTCCAGCAATGATAATGTCTTTAGTGGGTTTCATAAAATTCGATCATTATTTTCTTTAAGCGATTTAAGTCGCCAAATGAGTTATACATAGGAACGGGTGCCAATCGGATAACATCCGGCTCACGCCAATCTGCCGTTACACCATGTGATTGGATATAGTCGAAAAGCGCTCTCCCCTTTTTAGGTAATAGTAAAGACAATTGACACCCTCTTTGTTCTGGATCTATAGGGCTTAAGATACTCCAGTCTGTTTGATATTTTCTACCTAATTCGTTCAATATTTCTTCTAAATAAGCAGTCAATTTGAGCGACTTTATGCGAAGCTCTTGCATTGAGGTTTTGTCGAATAAATCCAAAGATGCTCTATGTGCTGCCATACTTAGAATAGGCGCATTACTCAATTGCCAAGCTTCAGCGGTGGGCATAGGTTGGAAGTGATCGGGCATTTTGAAACGACTTTCACTATCGTGGCCCCACCATCCTTCAAATCGAGGAATATCCGTTAACGCATGGTGCTTTTCGTGAATGAAAATTCCACTTACACCTCCAGGTCCACTGTTCATATACTTATAACTGCACCATGCTGCACAGTCTACATCCCATTTATGTAATTCCAATGGAAGGTTTCCGGCAGCATGCGCTAAGTCCCAACCGGCAAAAGCACCAACGGCTTTTATAGCTTGGGTAATTTTCTGAATTTCAAAAAACTGTCCGGTATAAAAGTTTACCGCACCCAGCATCGAAAGCGCAAGGGTATCGCCCAGCTCATGAACCTTTGCAAGAATATCTTCTGTACGCAAGCTCTGCTCTCCTTCTCTCGGATGAAGCAACACTAGATTGGAGTCGTCTAATCCATGAAATCTTAGCTGAGATCGCAAGGCATATAAGTCGGAGGGGAATGCCTTTCCTTCACAAAGCAATTTGGTTCGCTTCCCTTTTGGTCTAAAAAAACTAACCATAAGCAAGTGCAAATTGGCGGTAAGACCATTCATGGCTACCACTTCTTCTTGCTTGGCCCCCATAATTCGAGCCAAAGATTCTGAAAAAAAGGAGTGATATTCTACCCAAGGTCTGCGCGCATGCACATGCCCTTCTACCCCAAATTTCGCCCAATCTTCTAATTCCTCTAGAAGATAGGTTTTCGCCTCTTTGGGCTGCAAACCCAATGAATTTCCGGTTAAATAAACCCTCTCATTCCCCTTATCATCTTTGGGAATAAAGAAAGCGTTGCGGAAAGATTTAAGTGGATCTTTCTCGTCTTGAAGTCGAATTTCAGAATCTATTTCCATGTTGTTCAAAGGTACTATCCATAATTAGTTGAAAAAGAATTTTGATGAGAAGAACAAGAGTATTAATCCGATGATGGGCAATGCCTCTATCCAAAACGAAATAAACAAGGGATCGGACTTTCTCCTCAGTCGCCAAAGGAATAAGGAACTCAATTCTAAGGGTATCCATCGAGCAAAAAGCACTCCCCAACTAAATTGATCGTGCATAAACTGAATGAACAGCGAAACTTCCACCGCCGCAATGGCAATCCAAGCCCATCGCAATGCAAGCAAAATACCTTTTTGTTGTGGGAGCGTTTGCAACTCGCCTCCGTCGAAGGCGATGTCGCGCACATCGAAAGCAATAGCCAAGGCAAAAACCCAAAAGAAAACTTGAAAGAAGGAAGTAACCAGAACCTCAACAGGCAAATCGCTATACAGCCAAAGCGGCACTAAAGTAGATGAGTACGCCCATGTAAAGGCTATAAATAAAAGCTTCAATCCGGGTTTAGAACGAATGCCTTTAAACCAGCGATTGTTCGGATACGCTATTGAAATGAGGAGCGATGGAAGCAATGCAATACTTGTTCTTTCTATATCAGGCCAAACAAAGTAAACGGCCAACACAGCAGAAACTAAAGTCAATAAAAAAACAAAGCCTCTGTTCTTCTGAGTAAAAATCCGCACTGGATGCCCCCTATGCGGCTTTTTCGATTCTGCCAGATGCATATACCCATAAGCCGATAAACACAATAGACCCAATAAGTAGGCATACCTGCTTATTGGAAGCTCATATTGAATCTGCCAAACGCCTACAAAGCTAGCGGCAGCCAATGCTACAACTAGGTTGCTGTAGGCCAAAAAACCCATAGCTTTCTGAATCAAATCAGATATGACTTTGCTGACAAATGTCATTGAGTGTCTTTTATGAGATGCTACCTTTGTAAATTCGTGAATTTATAAAGAAAGCCATGCCCATTTATCATACTCTAGGAAAGATTCCCCACAAAAGACATACTGTTTTTAACAAACCTGATGGTGGCTTGTACTATGAACAGTTGTTTGGTACAGAGGGTTTTAGTGGAATGTCTTCGCTCTTATATCACGTATACCGGCCTACAATGGTTCAATCTTTAAAAGATCCTATAGACCAAACTCCAAAGGCAGCCGTGCAACACAACCTTGCTAGCCGGATGTTAAAAGGATGGCATCTCGCTCCTTCAGAAGATTTTCTAGAAGGTAGAAAGGTGGTTCTCTTCAACAATGATCTGAACATCGCTCTTGCCTCGCCCAAAAATTCGATGCGTGCGTATTTCTATAAAAATGCCGATGCAGACGAAATGATTTTTGTTCATTCAGGAAGCGGCATATTGCGCACCTTGGTGGGCAATTTAAAATTCGGTCCACACGATTATCTTATTATTCCGAGGGGAATCATCTATCAAATCGAGTTCGATACCGAAGACAACCGCCTATTTATAGTAGAATCTTTCAGTCCAATCTTAACCCCTAAGCGCTACCGCAATAATTTCGGTCAATTGCTCGAGCACTCCCCTTTCTGTGAGCGCGATTTTCGACTTCCAACCGACTTGGAGACGCATGATGAAAAAGGAACGTTCAAGATTTTTATCCGCAAGGAAAATCAAATACATGAAGTAGAATATGCTTCGCATCCTTTCGATGTGGTTGGATGGGATGGCTATAATTTCCCCTATGCTTTTAATGCATCCGATTTCGAACCAATTACAGGTAGAGTGCATCAACCCCCTCCTGTACACCAAACCTTTGAAGCGCATAACTTCGTAGTTTGCACCTTTGCTCCTCGCTTATTCGATTACCATCCAAAAGCCATCCCTTCACCCTATAACCACAGTAATATAGACTCAGATGAAGTGCTGTATTATGTGGATGGCGATTTCATGAGCCGCAATCATGTTGAAAAAGGATTCATTAGTTTGCATCCAGCTGGAATTCCACACGGTCCACATCCAGGCGCTTATGAGCGCTCCATTGGCATGAAAGAAACAGCAGAATTGGCCGTAATGGTTGATACTTTCCGTCCGTTGCGTCTCACTCAAACTGCTTTGGAATTACAAGAAGCGGATTATTGGAAGAGCTGGCTCGACTAAATGTAACTTTGTAGAATCTTAAGACCCCCTATAATGCAAAACGCAGAAACTGAAGAACTAAAAAAGATATTCCCAAATGCGCAAGACTTCCTTCCCTTAAACGGAACCGATTTCGTTGAGCTTTATGTCGGCAATGCAAAACAATCTGCATATTATTATCAGAGCGCTTGGGGCTTTCAGCCTCTGGCCTATAGCGGATTGGAAACAGGTGTCAAAGACCGTGTCTCCTATGTGCTTCGCCAAGATAAAATTACGATTGTCCTAACAAGTCCGCTTAAACCAGGTGGGCCAATTAATGCGCATATCGACAAACATGGCGATGGCGTTAAGGTAGTTGCCCTTTGGGTAGATGATGCCACCAAGTCTTGGAAAGAAACCACTTCTAGAGGTGCAGAATCTTTCTTAGAACCAACCATTAATGAAGACAAATACGGACAGGTAGTTACCTCAGGTATACGCACTTACGGAGAAACCGTTCACCTATTTGTAGAACGCAGTCGGTACAATGGCGTTTTCTTGCCTGGCTTTGTAGAATGGAATCCAGATTATAGACCTGCATCGGTTGGATTGAAATACATAGACCATATGGTTGGAAATGTAGGTTGGAATGAAATGGACAAATGGGTTGAATTCTATTCGAAAGTGATGGGATTTGCGCAATTGGTTTCTTTCGATGACAAAGATATTTCTACTGATTATACAGCCTTGATGTCGAAGGTTATGACCAACGGAAACGGACGAATTAAGTTTCCAATAAACGAACCTGCAGAAGGACGGAAAAAGAGTCAAATAGAAGAGTATATCGATTTCTACAATGGAGCTGGAGTGCAGCATATTGCATTGGCGACCGATAATATTATGGAAACCGTAACCGCTCTTAAAAAGAATGGTGTTGAGTTTCTCTATGTACCGGATACCTATTACGATGATTTGCTGGATCGCGTAGGCGAGATCGACGAAGATTTAGCTCCACTAAAAGAGCTCGGAATTCTGGTAGACCGAGACGATGAAGGCTATTTACTTCAGTTGTTCACCAAGCCTGTATTAGACAGACCCACTATGTTCTTTGAAATTATTCAGAGAAAAGGCGCTCAATCTTTTGGGAAAGGAAATTTCAAAGCACTCTTCGAGTCTATTGAAAGAGAACAAGAAAAACGCGGAACTTTATAAAGTTGAATAAATAGAAAAGGCGGCCTATGGGCCGCCTTTTTTTTGACCAATACTTCCGTTGATCTGCAATGTGTATCTATCTGGTAATATTACTGTTATAGATAAATTCTACTCAGTATGCGCGCATCTCTTTATGCATTGTACTATTCAGTATACTCCAACTCCTTTTTATTACTTCTCCCACGGTCCTTCTGCCGTTACTGGAACAAAGGGCTGTTCAAATTTTCCAGCACTCGAATAGCGAAAAAGCCCCATCCATCCACCCAACCAGAATCTTCCGGATTGGTCTTCTTGAATGGCAAGAATGCCTTTGCTCTCCAGTCCATCCGCCTCATTATAGAGAGTGAAAGGATTCAAATCTCCCGATGCATGTTTCGAATTATACCGATAAACACCTATGTTCTCGACTGAGATCCAGATATCGCCTTCTTTGTCTTCATATAAAGCCCCTATTTCTTGACCCTGAATTTCATTCTTAATTGTGAAGTTCTCAAAGGAATTTTCCCCTTGCTCTTTTGCTGCTAGATTGAACCTACTCAGGCCACCAAAAGCGCTACCAATCCAAATATTTCCTGCTCTGTCTTCCAGTAAATTAGTTATAGTATTATCACAAAGGCCTTGCTCTTTGGTATACAGTTGGAAGGCTTCCTCCCCTTTCTCCACATTTGCCTTTCGGTTATAGACATACAATCCCGATCCATCTGTTCCAAACCACATTTTACCCGATCTATCTTCCATAATATGGCTGATGCGAAGGGGCGATATATTGAATACTGGATCTTCTACATTGCTTGCTGGAAGCGGAAATGCATGGTATTCTCGGCCATCAAACTGGAATAATCCTTCTTTTGTTCCAAGCCAAAACATTCCTGAATTGTCTAAGCTCAAACACCATACTTCAGCATTGAATAGGCTAACATCTCGATTGAAATCCACGAAATCTTTGCCGTCGTACCGAATGAGTCCTGAGCCTGTAGCGAACCAAATATTCCCATTCTTATCTTCTAGAATTTTATGCACTCTTCTTGCATTAAATCCTTCCTCCGATGTAAAATATTCCAGATCATCTCCCATTAAACGAAGAACACCATAGTGGTTTGTCGCCATCCAAATGGTGCCTTTACTGTCTTCAAAAAGATCGCGTACCCAATGGCATAATTGACCTGGAAAAAACACATCCGCAAAAAAAGGATCGGGTATCGGGCGGCCACCAAAACTAGATTTCAGCGGTTTTATACCTAAGACTGAACCCGAATACGGCACACTGATTTTAGACTCTTTTTCGTCTAATGGAATACTCTTTTCTTCTTGGCCCTTGCAGGCGATGCCCATTAATACGAAGCTGATAAAAAAGAGGAGCGTGTTTTTCATAAAACAGATTTTTAATTAAACCCAAAAAGATCCAAAGCCAATACCTTCAGTCCAGCACAATGCTAGAAAGAAATTGGTCCCTTCTATCTCGATTAATGTAAAAGCTTGTAAACAGAGTGTAAAAAGGATCAACGAAATTTTACTCTCGCTCTTCTCATGCAGAATAGCGTATAATCTGCACGCTTATCGTCTTTTAACACCAAGAACTGAAAGGGTATTCCAAACCCAAAAAGGCAAATTTGGCTGCCTTTTTGAATGCAAACATCTCCTTTAATTACCTGACCAACAACTTAGTCGATTGGCGTTCACCATTTTTAAATTGAAGCCAAACTACGTATTGACCGGGTTTTAAACCCCTTGTTTGTGCAATTGCTTTGTCCCCATCAATCGAAAAAGGCAAAATGGAAATTTTTCCTTCCAGGTTTGCCACTTCAACAGTCTGCAGTTCGGTCATTCCATCTAAATACAAATCTTCACCTGCTTTTACTGGATTTGGATAAGCAGAAATGGTGGGCTTCATTTCCAATTCTGTTTGAAACAAGAAGTTGCCTTGCCCATCTATCTTCATTAGCTCGGCATACCAAACAAAATTTTCAGCATATCTCGCAAATATCAGCACTCCTCCATCTGAGGTGGCTTTTACATGATAAACCTGAAAAAATGGCTTGCGACCTAACGAAATAGCCCAGTGTTTCTGTCTTCCTAGTCCAATTTTATACAACTCTACATGGCCCAGGTATTCTGTAAAAGGGTTCCCCCCAGATTCCAATTGAGTGCTAGCTATAAAAATACTATTGGTATCCTGAAAATCGAAATCAACCCATTCGTGCCACCGTTGCGATAAGGGCGGAAGGCTGAAAGTGTCTACCATGGTGCCATCGGGCTTACGTATAATTATTCCTGCTCTTGCAGTATCTCGGACGTGATGAAACTCATAAAGGAATAAGCCAGCAGAAAGCATTCTTCCATTTGATAATTGAGCACCATCACAATTTTGGAAATAACGAAAAATTGTATCCGTTTGGGGTTTGAATGCGTCAATCATAGCCGTTTGTCGCGACAAATTCGACAACTTATAAATATTCAGAAATCCCCCGTAAAAATGACTTGTACAGAAATAATCTATCCCATTCGCTGAATATTTAAATGGATTATATGCCTGAAAATATGGCCCACCAACTGAAGCAGCATCGCCTTTATTATACACCACTTCTTTTGTTGAAAAGTGGAGACGAAAAACAACGCCTGTATTTAAATCTGTGAGACCAGAAATAGCAAAGTGGTTGGGCGAGAGTAAAATCCCCGATCCAAAAATAGTATTGTAAATACCTTGGCCTGAGCAGTGATTGCATATTAAGGAATCGGTTGAAATAACATTTAGATTCTCGTCTAAATCTGCTTTGAGAAATACAGTTTGAGAGGCATTGCTTACATCGGCAATCACGCTCAGTTTAGGAATAGAAGAGGCAGTATCTAAAACCACCGTTACACCTCTAGCATTGGTTCCTAAAAAAGAAATGGAATCCGATTCGAGACTAGAAACCACATTCCCATTTATATCAATCTTACGAATGGTAGCATTATGCCCTGCCTGATATATTTTCACTACCGAATAGTAATGACCCTGCCATTCAATGGGTTTTTCTAGCTGATAAACCCAAAACATTTCAGCAATCTGCTTATTGTTCCAAACGGTTTGTGCATTTCCTAATTGCAAAATCACCGCAAAAAACAATGTGAATACCTTTTTCATCGATCAAATTTTAGGTGTTATGTATCATTCGGTAAAAACGGGAATTCCGTATCTGACCCAGCGCAAATTATGTCGAGTTTGAGTTTCGCCATTCGCTAAACAAAGTGAACCTAGAATAGGATCTCTAAATGAAAGTCCAATTGCATCTTTAAAAGGACTGCTTGGCTGAAACTGACCAACTAGCGATAAAATTTCCGAATAATAAAGAGTCATATCAGTCGAACTTACGCAATAGTCTATGGGTTTCTTAGGATCGTTACATGGGTTCGGAATAGAACCTGCAATGTCATTTTGATGGCCCAATAATTCGTCTATGTCTCCTGGGAAAAAATAATTCTCTAACCGTCGAGTCACAATCCCAGTAAAATATGCAGGCTGATTATTCCAATACGTGCCGTAATAATTCTGCACAAAGCCATAGGCTTTTGGTTGTCAAAAACTTTAAATCAGCCCACCATAAAGTGTTTTCTGTTTTCTGTTTTCATAATTTGAAAGTTTAGATCGGATAGAAGTTAATCCAACTATTCAAACGTAAGAAAAAACAAGGCTCAAAAAACAGAATTTTAAACTTTAATATTCACCATCTTATTTTTTATCAGCGAGTTACCTATGTATTTTAAAAGCATTGATTTCATCAATTAATGAAGCAATCTTAAAAATTTCTTACACTCTAAAAAATGGATATTTTGAATTAGTCGACTGCCAAGACCAATGAATTAGGTCTAGTAAGATCCACACAAATAGAGAGGAGGTTATTCATTAGAAATCGCAGTGAAGGTTTAAATCCCAAAACATCTGGACATCTCCTTCCCAAGCAGAAAAGAAACCGCCTTATTGAAAATAGACAGAGTATATATTCAAGCGCTCCCTCTGTTCATTAAACCCAGATTTTCTCTCTTCTGGATTCTCTGAGCTTAGCAGTTTGAAGTTTTTTCGCATCGGCAATAAATAATGGTGCAACTGATCATGCGCCGGCCCAGTCATGGTGCATTTCTTAAAAATCAATACGAACTCTTTCGATAATTCATTGGACAATGACTCATATGCAACTTGATCTGAATCTTGATCAAAACCATCCATCCTTTCTGTCATACGCGCAATGCCTTCGGTGGTTTCAATATTGGCTTCCCATACTTTTCCATTGTTCAAGCTCAGAGCTACACTCTTTTCCTCTTTTACAATTTCTTTCTCGCTCTCTTGCTCTATTCGATTTGCTTTTTGTTCGGAATTTGTACAAGCAGTAAACGTCAAAACACTGCTAACTAAAAGACTTATAACTAGCGTTTTCATCTCTTTAAATAGATTTTATTCTGTATTCAACAAGATCCGTTTTTTTGTGCAATATGCAATACCTGCAACCTATCTTGTTCAAGGCACTTTCTATTAAATCCAGATTATCCATTCGACTTCGCATTGCAGGTATACATCGCAAAAAAGCAGGGTTTTCATTTTGTAAGCGCAACACTCTAGCAGCGATGCAGTGAAAAACCTAGCGCAGGAGTACCACTTCAGTGAGAAACAAAACACAGCGCGGATTTACAGTAAATTAAATCCTGAATTGATTCTCTAAAGTATATTCTGAGTTTGAAAATGCCAAACTATATAAGGATTGTTTTAAGCACGTTTGCGAAAAATCCGACTCCCTCATTATATTTGCGTGCAATAAAGTCGTCCAAACCCCAATTATCTTTTGGATGCACCTGAATGGTTCTCCATTCTGTTTTTAACCATTTTTTATTTCGTTTAGAGCGATGCTAGCTGCTGGTATTTGCCCTAAACATGAACGAAACACTATGCGTAAAATAGCGAAGTATAGCCTAGGGCTGCTGCTTGGAATATTAATCCAAATGGGGGAATTAAACGCACAAGTAGGTGCGCTCATCTGGCAAGACGATTTCAACAATCTAAACAATTGGTCCGAGCTGGAAGGCAATGGCAGCTGGGGATGGGGAAATGGCGAGCTCCAATATTATCAAGATACCAATGCTTTTATAGCGCCCATTGCGGGTGATCCAGGCAACAATGGCTTGCACATTATTGCAAAACAAGAAGGCGGCGCCGGCATTACAGATCAGTGGGGAAATCCATTAAACTATACTTCCGCCCGACTCACATCTAAAGCAAAGATTTCTGTATTGTTTGGTATGGTAGAGGTCCGCATGAAAACGCCTGATTTAGGTATAGGTGGATGGCCAGCCTTTTGGCTTCAAGGAACGGCTAATTACGGTTGGCCCATGAATGGCGAGCTAGATATGATGGAAATGGGTCATAGAAAAGCTTTCCGCGATTTACACGATGCGCACAATGGTGGAAACGCTCTGAACAATAGCACAACCAATGAAATGACCGGTGCCAACGCTATTTATTTTTCGGAGGCCAGCGTAAATGCAGGAAATCCATTGGGAGCCGCTAGTCTAGCATGGGATCCGGCAGATGCCTATTGCAGACCGTATTACAGTCCTGGGAATCCTCTAAACAATCAGTTTCTAACCTACCGCATGTATTGGGACCCTTCCAGCATCCGTTTCACCGTTGAACACAATGGCGTGGAAAGCGACTTATTCGAAACTCCTTTTGCCATCGATAGCCTTTCGAGAGAATTCCACCAGCCTTTCTACTTCTTGGCAAACCTAGCCATTGGCGGCGCCTTAACCGATGCCTACAATTTAGGAGATCCTGCCAGTGGCGCTCCGGTCTCTATGCCTTTTCCTGCCGAAATGGTAGTCGATTATGTGAAAGTTTTCGAGTGGAATGGGCATGGAACAGTGAATGTAGGACCAGGCCAAGCACCTATTGGTACGTACGGATTATTTACAGATTCTACCCCAGTAGATGATCAAATGCTGATTGATAGTACCGGGCATATTTATGTTTGGGAAAACACTTTGATCGATGGCAACGGGGCTCCTTTTGAAGGCCCTAATGGAATCTCTTGGACAAGCAATGCAAAGGGATGGTTTGGCGCTGGATTTATGTCTGCTCAGCCTCTAAATATGTCAAACTTCGGCAATGGTCAGCTTTCATTCCGCATTCGGATTCCTGCAAATGTGGCTTTCAAAATTGGAATCACAGATTCATGGGGCAATCAGAATTATGTCAATTTCCCTGCGAATCAAAGTCGATTTGGTCTGCAAAGAGATGGACAGTGGGGACAAGCAAACATTCCTATTTCAGATATACAAGGTGCTTCTATAGACCTGCGCATGATGCAGTATGCCTTTGTTATTTTGGAAGAAAATGGAGTGAGCACCAACTTTGAGTTGGATGATATTTACTGGACAGGCGGTATCTTGAGCAATGAGGAATATGTGCCAAGAATGCAATCGCATATGCGCTGTTCACCCAATCCCGCAAACGAAAAAGTGCAAATCAGTTGGATACAATCTACTTCATCTGCGAATAATTTTTCACTTCTCGATTTACAAGGAAAGAGCGTTCGGAAGTTGCAGACAAAAGAAATGCCCAGCGGAAAGAACAGCATGGAATGGAATATAAAGGATGTGCCAGCTGGAGTATATATGCTGTTGCGCTCCGATGTAAAACAGTCGGAACACAGCCGTTTAATTGTGCTGCACTAAAAATAAACGCACTCCTTATTTTCCATTTGGAGTGCGCTGTATTTAACCCCAAATAACCCTAAAAGAATCTATTCCAGATTTAACTCCATTTAATCCATCGCTCTGCATTATTGATGTCATGGCACAAAGCCTTTTAACAAAATACCCGCTCATTTGATTTTAAGCCAACGCATCATTTGGATTCAAATAGAGTAGATGCACTATTTGTGATATGTAGATTTCCGATCGGCTACCGAAACAAATGCAATTCTTCTCGATAGCTCTTCTCACCGAGTTTTAAATGATAAAAATAAACCCCTTCAGCTAGGTTTCTTCCGTTTAGATCTAGTCATTCAAAGACTTGTTAGACCTCTTTGCTTTGGAAAACCAAGGCTCCCCAGCGATTGAATACAGTGAGTTGAAAGCAGCCTGCAAAGCTTCCATTCCCTTAAATACAAAAGCAAGGATGGATTTATCAAACACTATTTTTATTCAATGCAGCTAGATAGAAATATTCCGTTTTAACCCCTTATTCAATAGCCTAGCGAATAGAGCTTCGCCATCTTGGAAGAGCTAGGTATTGAAGATATCTATGTAAATCAAAAACTCAGAAAAGAAAACAGAGGCCAGAACTTCTCGATATTAAACAATGCAACCCACGACTTGCCTAAAATTGACAAGACAAATAAAATGTCTTTTCAGGACCAAAGACCCAAAGCAATATGGAGTAGACACCGCATTATTTATATCCTTAATCCTATTAAAGTTTAACACCCCTGCACGATTTAGATTCGCTTTAACATTTTTCAAACCTAGGATGTATACTTTCATGGAATCTAAAAATACCCCCCATGAAAAAGTTAATTCTACTCACACTGTTCTTACCCATTGCTATTTTTGGACAATCCAGCAGTCTTGTTCCCCTCGCCAACTTCAGCGAAGCCGATAGCAACCGCGCCCATATATCCGTTTCTGGAAAAGCCTTTGACTTAATGAGTAAGATGGAAGCCGATAGTGCCATAGATGAACAAGTAAAAAGACTCGCCGCTGGTTTAAAAGGTATGGACGGCTATATGGGATTTACACGCGCTACGGCAAAACAAATGATTGAAAAACTAGAAAAGGCAGGCAATTTTGATCAATATGCAGAATTCTCTAAGAAAGATCGCTTAATACGGTTTTATATTGATGAGAATAAGGGTGTTGTTAAAGAAATGATCATGGTTGCCTATGATAAGAAAGAAGGGTATGCAGGAAGCGTTTATGGTAGTATGGATGTAAAAGATGTGGGTGAACTATATAAATTAGTAAACATGAGAGGATTTGAATATTTAGACAAGAATGAAGAAAAGTAGGTTCTTATCCATACTTTTTATTCTAGCGCTCTTCGCTTGCAATGAACCCCATAGGGGCATTGCTCATTCGGCATTAAAAGAAGCCTATCCCTTCTTAAGTTCTGAAACCAAGATATTCTCAGAAAGCGTGATTAGAGCTGCTTTGAATTTGGTTGAGCTCGATAGTACAAACCAAATGAGCAGCCAAACGGATTATGTCTTAAGCTTTGAGATGGACAAACAAACGCAGCGGCGAAATGAAAAGGAAGATTCCATTGTTGGATCTTTCATCGAACAAAGTGATGCCGAGTTACTTGCTGAGTACACCCAAAAAGAGTCAACAAAGACCTTATTTGTTGAAATACATAATCAAACAGTATATGATTTGATATTGATTGATGACTCTAAAGAATCGTATAAAGTATATGAATTTGTGGGAGAAATGCCGCTGAGTTTATTGCTAAAGACAGGCATCAACAATTTTGATGAAATCCAAAAACTGATAATACCTAGCCCGAATGCTGGAGCCGATTCTACAGACATTTAATTTAAGCAAAGACTATGGTCGGGTTAAAGCGGTTCAAGAATTAAACCTGACTATAAACCAGGGACAAATATTTGGCTTACTTGGTCCAAATGGCAGCGGCAAGACTACTAGCTTGGCAATGGTGCTTGGGGTTGTAAACCCTACTTCTGGTCGTTTTCTATGGTATGGCAAAAATCCGGACTATAGAGTACGGCAAGAAATTGGGGCCATTTTAGAACACCCCATTTTCTTTCCACATTTAAGCGCCACGCAAAACCTCAGTATTGCTGCTAGAATAAAGGAAGTACCTCTCAAGCGCATTGACGAAGTCTTAGAATGGGTTGGACTAAGTGAACGAAAAAAAGACCGGTTTCAAGGATTCAGCTTAGGTATGAAACAGCGGCTCGCAATTGCCAGCGCTTTACTTAGCGACCCAAAAGTGCTGATTTTAGATGAGCCCACCAACGGCCTAGACCCCTTGGGGATCGCTGATATACGCCAACTCATACAACGTATTGCTGCAGAAGGCAAAACCATAATTCTAGCCAGTCATTTGCTAGATGAAGTACAGAAAGTATGTACTGATTTCTGTGTCTTGAAAAAAGGAAAGCTGATTCACAGCGGAAATGTAGCAGAAATATTGGCCGCAGGGCAATATTTCGAAGTGATCGCTACTGATTTAGAGCGTTTGCAAATGATTCTGGCCGATGCTCCAGGAACCATTCTGGCTGAAACTCAAGATAAGCATGTGCGACTCCAGAGCAAATCAAAGGGTGAAGAAATAAACAGATATCTCATTGCGAAAGACATCTATGTTTCTGCCTTAACCCCTAAAACGAAAACCCTCGAAAATCAATTTTTAAATCTAGTTGCCCAAAATGATTAGACTATTAAAAATAGAATGGGCAAAAAGTGCCCCCAGCCGCTACTTCAAAATTATGCTCGGCATCTGGTTTTTTGCTTTTCTCGGTCTTCCGCTAGGTTTTCAACTATTCTTGAATTACATAGAAAGTCAAGGCTTTTCGCTAGATATGTTACCCGGTATAGAAGCAACAGACTTACCCATTTTCGATTTCGTAGACATCTGGCAAAACCTTGCTTATGCCTATAAATGCATAAGTATTTTTCTATCTCTACTGATCATTATTAATATTACAAACGAATTCGACTATAAAACCTTTAGGCAGAATATTATTGACGGTATGAGCAAAGGGCAATTTCTTGCCTCAAAGCTTTTACTCATGCTCCTTTTGGCTACAGGCGCTACATTTCTTTTGCTTATTGCCGGTTTGCTTATCGGATATAATGCGTCCCCTGTTACAGATTGGCCCTATGTTGTTAAGCACATAGACTTCCTAGGTGCATACTGGCTGCATATTATGGTATTCTTAAGCTTCAGCATGCTCATTGCTTTGCTCATAAAAAGAGCGGGTATTACCATTGCCCTACTTCTATTCTATATGTTTATTGCTGAACCTATTGGCTCTGCAATCATTTACTTTCAACTAAAGCTGCCCTTACTCGCAGACATATTGCCAATGCAAGGTCATTGGAATCTAATTCCCCGACCCATTGAAAAGTATGGTCTTAACGAAGCGCGTTTCTGGGTAAGTACCCAAAGTGTGCTTATTGCCTTTGGGCAGCTGGCACTTTATTTAACGGGCATATGGCTCTTGCTTACCAAAAGAGATGCGAAATAAGAATGTCTTTTTTAACTGGTGAAGAATGAGGCTAGATAATTCAAGGAGCATATGAATTCATCCAACTTAGTAAAGCTTCGATTGAATTTGAAAGCACTCTAGCTGAAGATCAGAAACAGTAGCATTAGCATTAGCATTAGGGAAAATCAAAACTTTAGGTTCACATAATCTGATGCTTGATCCATCACAAGCTCAATCAAATGTTTTTCGAGACTTACTGATGCCTTCTTGTTTCCAATACTGTTCAGCCTTGCTTCCTACCACAATATAATTCCGTGGAACACCCAATTATTGCTCGGTCAATTGGTCTCCCGCTCATTTGATATTTCCCTTTTTCAACTGCTCTGCAGCAAATTTTCGATCCAAGAGGATCTGATCCTTATGAACCGGGCCACTCACTATTTTTTCCTCTGGTACAGGATTGATTCTTTTCGGTATTTTTCCTTTCATGATAATTCAGTTTATTTAAAATTAATGATTTATGTGACTCTAAAATAGAAGCTCACGCGAAATAGGATTTTCTAAAGTAGAAATAGAACCCTCCAAAACCGATTTTATCTGTTTCCAAGAGAAATTGTTTTTAAACGGAAAGAGCAAAAGTGTTCAGCCCCAAAAAGAAGCTTATTAAGCCCACCTTAAAAGCCCACTCTTTTTTGCCATTCTCACATTGTATATGATTCAGACTTCCTGTATTGATTTACATAATATTGAAAGCGATAAAAATCAATATAGTTAAAGGGAAAGGGGGAAAAGGGGAAATCAAGCCGCCACGGCTTTGTTCTCAACCGCTTGAATAGTTGGACCAATTTGTAGCCTTATAACAAGAGCAAAATGGCAGAAGAATTAATCAAGATTCCAAGAGTTACAGCTTCAAGACGACGGGATCGTAACTGCGCAGACTACAGCCACATAAAATAACTAAAATGAAGCGATGCTTGAGAATAGGTATACAGTTAAAAGGTTATAGGGGGAATAGAGGGCAAGGCATGGGATGAAAGAGTGCTTATGGATTTAATGAAAAAATTTAGAGCCTACCATTGCTGGGGTAAGAAAAACGTTAAATTGTAATGGAATTTAAAAGTGTTTGGTTTGTTGTTCGATTTCGGATTTTTTGGGCTGGCATTCTGCTCAGTAAGAAACTGGAACAAGACAACAGAATGGGTTGTATGAGGGAAGAAAGTAGCCCTATAGATAATTTGGATGTATGAATTTCAAATATCACATTTAATTTAAAACATCTCTTTTCACGAAAAACACTTACGTATATATACGGTATATAGGATATAAACGTGAGAAGTTGGGTTTATACGGATGTTATATGCAATTAGTCTTTACGATATTTCACCATAGCGTCTTTAAATCCTTTGTCATACGCATCATCCATTTGCCTTTCTGTGTATGATTTTCTACTATTAATAAAAGATTTTACCATTTCAAGTATTCTAATTTCATTAGCACCACTATCAAAAATGTGTTGTATTTCTACTTTAAGTTGTTCTTCTTCTATATGTCCCATTTTGTTAAATTTAAAAGCATATAACAATGGTAGTCGTTGCACAACCCCTCCCAAATGAAAATAATTGATTTAACAAAAGCCCTTAGCGGGCTTTTTGTTTTTCGGGCTAGGGCTTTTATGAGCAAAAACTAGGTGAGGCAAATAGGTTT